>JACCDK011513832.1_pt1 | contig 15030 bp, 16 predicted proteins | sample 7445871 | NCBI WGS metagenome assembly JACCDK01 (sample SAMN15323436, study PRJNA562643) | freshwater metagenome | isolation source: river surface water | place: USA:Blue River Watershed | collected 2017-08-15 | reverse complement strand
CCTCAGCAATAAAAACCTTGCTCACCAATTTCCCTTCTGCCTTGGTTTGTAGGGTAACCAAATGACCACCTAAAATTCCTTTTGCTTTATCAGGCACCTCATCAATGCTCTTGGCCAAAACAACTCCGCGTGAACCCGTCTCTGTAACGGTCCCTTTTCCACGGCCTCCGGCATGGATTTGAGCTTTCACAACAAACCAACCTGTGCCTGTTTCTTCTTTTAATTTAACGGCCGCCTCTCTTGCCTCTTCGGGCGTAGCAGCCACATATCCGCGTTGTACAGCAACGCCGTACTTGGCCAAAATACTCTTTCCTTGATACTCGTGAATGTTCATGGTAATAAAATTACGATTGCGAAGGTAAGGGAAATCCTCCTTTACTTTGCAATTGTGATTGAGATCAAAAATATTAGAAAATCCTATGGCTCTTTAGAGGTTCTCAAAGGGGTAGATTTCACCATTCAGCAAGGTGAAGTCATGGCCATTGTAGGCTCCTCAGGAGCAGGGAAATCAACACTTTTACAAATATTGGGCACCTTAGATAAACCTGATAACGGCGAAATTATTTTCAATGGGCAATCGATTTTTTCACTCAAAAATCAAGCTTTAAATTCGTTTCGAAACAGGGAAATTGGTTTTGTATTTCAATTTCACAATCTGCTACCCGAGTTCACGGCCTTGGAAAATGTGATGCTTCCCGCACTCATCAAAGGCGATTCTTCACACAATGCCAAAGAAAAAGCGGAAGATATCATGCGCAAATTGAATGTTGTTGATCGCGGGCAACACAAACCCAACGCGCTCTCCGGCGGTGAGCAACAAAGAATGGCTGTTGCTAGGGCTCTGATGAATAACCCGTCTATCATACTGGCAGATGAACCATCCGGCAACCTCGACAGCAAGCACGCTGAAGAACTTCACCAATTGTTTTTCGATTTGCGAAGTGAATACAATCAGACTTTTGTCATTGTTACCCACAATGAAAAATTAGCCAATCAAGCCGATCGAAAATTGACGATGTCTGACGGCCGGATTCAATAAATTTCAACTTTCATTTTTTTATCTCATTATCTTTGAGGCATGCAATTTTTGCGACCTGAAATGTTGTGGGGACTATTGGCCTTATCCGTGCCAATCGTTGTGCATTTATTCAATTTTAAAAAGCAGCGCATTGTTTACTTCCCCTTCACTTCATTTTTAAAAGAAATCAAAGAGGAAACACAGCAACAATCCAAAATCAAACATTGGATCATTCTTCTTCTGCGCCTATTTGCCATTGCATGCATAGTTTTGGCATTTGCACAACCTACTTGGAATGCCACAAATCTTCAAGACGGCAAGAAAAATGTTAGCATTTATCTGGACAATAGTTTTAGCATGGAAAACCAAAAGGATGGAATCTCTCTTCTGGAAAATGCAAAAAACAAGGCACTCGATATTGTTTTTGCTCACGGTGAAAATGACAATTTTCAAATTATAGCAAACGAGTTTTCGGGTATTCAGCAACATTTTGTAACAAAAGACAAAGCATTGGAAGTCATCCAAAGCATTCAACCCTCTCCCATCTCAAGGCCTTTGTCCGATGTCTTAGAAAGACAACAAGATTTAATCAGCAAAAAGTCAGAATACCCCAGTGCAATCTATCACATCTCAGATTTTCAAAAAAAGCACCTCACCCAGTTCGACCTGCCTCGCCCATTCAACACTCCTGTTCGATGGATTCCTGTTCAGAACGAATCCCCTGACAATATTTTCATCGATTCGATCTATTTTGAAATTCCTTATCACAGTCCTGAGCAAGAAGAAATACTGCACGTGGTCCTTAAAAATGCTGGTGACAACCCTATGCAGAACATAAGATGCGAATTTTCAGTGAACAAGCAAATTAAAGGAGTGGCCACTGAAGAATTCCAGGGACAGGAACAAAAAGAAATTCTTTTCAAATTTACCAGCAATGGCCAAGGAATTCAAGAGTGCAAAATTAATATCAATGATCAGCCCATTGTATTTGATAACAATTTCTATTTCACCTATTGGATAGAAAAAGAGAGACCCATTGGCATCATTACCGACAAGTCCATGCATTCAAAAAGGGTGTTTCAAAATGATCCTCACTACCCTGCAAATGTTCAATCCAGCAATAACGCTAACCTCAACAGCATCATTAATTGTCCGATTTTCATCTTGGAAAATTTATCAAATCCGCCAAGTGGTTGGGTAAGCAGCATTAAATCAAAAATTGAAGCCGGTAGCACACTGATCATTATCCCTCCATCACAATCCTACAACAATAGCTGGAGTAGCTTATACACTCAACTATCCATAGGCAGTAACTTCCAATTTTCTTCCAACACCGTTCAAGGATCAAGCTTGGATTTTGACCATCCCCTCTTTAAAGGAGTATTCAGTAAATCTGATGCTTTTCAATTGCCAACTTCCAATGGTTATCTCGTGGGTAACTTCAGTCCAGATGTTCAAGTTTTGGTAAAATATCCAGACGGAATGCCAATGCTCTGGACTAAAAAACTTGGCAATGGTCAAGTGTATGGCTGGAATTTCAATACCTCTGAGAGCACAGTGTTTCAACACAGTTTATTCCCAATTGCTTTGATAAGATCTGCTGAACTGTCAGGAAATCAGCAACCACTTTACTTTACGTTGGGTCAAAATAATCCTTTCGTCATTCAAAACCTGTCACTGGGAAATGATGACCAAATCATTTTACAACTTCAAGACAGTAAGGAAAAAATACTTCCCTTAGTGAAAAGCAACAATAGACAAGTTTCCATCTCTATCGGTGAGCATATCAACACCAGCGGTATTTATCGGGTTGTTCAAAACAATCAGGCCCTATACTCGATTGGGATTAACTTTAATAAAGACGAGTCTTTACTTCAATTCTACAAAGAAACTGATCTGGGTGATTTGATTTCGCAAAATGCCTGGAACGATATTGAAGTCATAGACAGCAAAATTGAGAATGTTGGCCATTACGTCAAAACATTGGATCAAGGAAATCAAATTTGGTGGTACTTGATTATTGCAGCGTTGTTGTTTTTATTCACTGAAAGCCTATTAACTGGAATATGGAAAATGTAAAATCTGTTTTCATCAAGAATGCCAAGATTGCTGATACCACAAGTAAGTGGAATGGAAAGCAACTGGACATCATCATCGAGAAAGGATACATCACGCAAATTGGAAAAAATTTAGCAGCTCCCAAAAGTGCAACCGTTTTTGATCACCCCGAACTTGTAATTAGTCCTGGCTTTTTTGATATGCAATCCCGAGTGGGTGAGCCCGGGAATGAAATGGCAGAGACATTTGAATCGGCCTGTGCGGCAGCGGAGCAAGGTGGATTCACCGATCTTTTGGTTTACCCTTCACACAATCCTCCAACGTGCCAAGCTGCACAAATATCCTTCATCAAACAAAATGGCAGAAAAGGTATAGGTTTATTTCCTGCTGGTTGCATTTCAGATCAAATGAAAGGGAAGCAATTAGCAGAATTGTTTGATATGAAACAGGCAGGGGCTTTGGCCTTTACCGATGATAAACACCCCATGACAACTGCTATGATGATCAAAGCGCTGGAATATGTAAATGGTTTCGATGCCCTCCTCATGGTTTTCCCGATCAATAAACAAGTCAACCCTGACGGCCTAATGCACGAAGGAAAAACATCAACGTCAATGGGAACCAAAGGATTGAGCAATTTATCCGAATACATGCAAATTCAGAGAGACATTGAAATTTTGGGTTATACTGGAGGCAAAATTCACTTCTCAAACGTTTCCTGCAGTGAAAGTGTTGATCTCATTAGAAAAGCCAAGAAAAAAGGATTAAACATTACCTGCGGCATTTCTGCTCATCAATTGAGTTACCTTGATGAAGATTTAACTCAGTTTCCAACAAACCTCAAAGTCATTCCACCTTTCCGATCTCAAAAAGACAGAGAGGCGCTGATTAAGGGGCTCCTTGACGACACCATCGATGTCATTGTCAGTGACCATACGCCCGTCATCATAGAAGAAAAAAGTGTTGAATTTGAATTTGCCTCTTTCGGTATCAGCTCCCTACCCACTGCTTTCAATTCGGTCTTTACAGCCCTAGAAGGTGACATGAGCCTCGAATCTATCCTTCACAAAATGTCCATTGCTCCAAGAGAGATATTAGGAATTCCATCTCCTAAAATTGAAGAGAACCAACCGGCACGTTTTACATTGATTTCATCCGCAGAAAATACAAAATGGCATAAAAAAGAATGGGCCTCAAAATCCATCAATTCACCATTCATCGGAGAAACATTGAGAGGGCGAATTATTGCTACCTTGATTCAGTAACGGTCAAGCTGTATTTCTTGCCTTCCTCGGCACACTCCACTTGAGCGAAAATGCCGGATGCTTCACTCTCAAAGTCCTTTAGATCTGAATAGCGTGCGCTGAAATGCCCTAGAATCAGTCGCTTCGCTTTGTAAAAAAGGGCCACCTCAGCTGCTTGTTTTGCTGTGCTATGATAAGTATCCTTGGCACGTTTTACATGATCCTCCAAAAAAGTAGATTCATGGTACATCAAATCAACCGCCATTAAATCTTCATCATTCAATTGGAGCGGTAGGGTATCGGTACAGAAAAAATATTTTCTGGGCAGTTGTCTCGGAATACATACATCCTCTGGATAAATACGCTGTCCATCTTCTCGTTCAACTTCTTTATCCTTTTTAAGCATCAACAGTTCATCAAGTGTTAATCGATGAGTAGAAATGTATGATTTAATGATCTTACGTTCCAAAGGCTTTTCCTGAAACAAAAAAGCATTGCATGCTACGCGATGCCTAACTGGAATGCTTTTCACTTTTAAAAAATCGTTCTCCCAAATCCATTCGCTCGTCTTTTGAGTATGGATATAATGAATGGGAAAAGACAAAAACGTATCTGAAATTTTGAAGGTTAAATCAAGCCATTCTTTCAATTCGGGAGGTCCTACGATGGTTAAATCTGCGCTTCTGCCCAACAAAGAAAATGTGCTCAGCAATCCTATCAAACCATAAATATGATCGCCATGCAGGTGTGAAATAAAAATGACCTCGATGCGCTGCATCTTGATACCATTTTGCCTCAACTGCACTTGGGTACCCTCACCGCAATCCAATAAAAAATAATGGTCACGTACAGAAACAACTTGGGCTGTGGGGCGGAGACGCTGGGTTGGCGTCGCTGCTCCACAGCCCAATATTGTAATATCGAAATTCAATTAGTGCTGAACTACAATTCTCTTGGTTGAGCGACTTGAACCATTTTGCACGCTGTACAAATACACACCCTCTTCCCATTCTTCGGTATCCATCCAGAGCGTATTAAAACCTCTTTTTGAAGCAAAAGACTTGTCATAAACCTTTCCTCCCAAAAGATTGTGCACCTCCACTTTCACTAACTCAGACACGGGTGATTCAAAATTCAAATTAAAACCATTATTGGCTGGATTGGGTTTGGCATTGCTCAACTCAAATTTCAAATGTGCACTTTCAATCACTGCTGTGCCATCAGTGATGGTGAGTGTATAACCAGCAAAAGAATAATCTACAGGAACTGGAAAGCCAAACACCAATGCTGTCGCAACAACATTGATCTCAATATTGAAAACCCCCGTTTGTGTTGGGGTTCCAGCTAGAGTAGCACATTTTTGTTGGCCCGCAGGAAAAGTACAATTCGCAGGGTTGCAAGCTATGGACAATCCCAGATTAGATATTGGCAATCCATTATCGTAGGTTATGCTTTGAAGAGAAACCGTAGAGATGGTATAACCAGCATAGGTTGGATCAATCAAACCAGCATCATCTGGAATCATAAAATAAATCACTTGATTGTATGGTTGATTGATTACTCCATCAGACAAACCTACAGCAGTATCGGGAAAAACTCCGTAAAGAGCACCACCAAAATCGTAGGCCAAAGGATCACATTGAGCGTTGGCTCCCAATGTCATTGCTATCAAAGTGATAAAAGTGTAAAGTTTTTTCATAGTATATTTTTTAAAACGCATTTTACAATTCTCTTTCTACTTCTTCCATGTATACCAGATCCACCGCCTCGTTCACTGTTGGGGTAATTTTCAAAACAGACTCCAGCTGTGAAAGTGTAATTAACTTTTTCACGGAGTCTTGAAGGCCTGTAATGACACATGAACCATTGGCATCTCTGCACAACCTATTGGCCACCAAAATAGCGGACAACCCGCTAGAGTCAATGTATCGGGTGGAGGATAAATCCAACACAATATTTCGAATGCCCGCCTTGTTTTGAAGAACAATCTCACTCTTGAGCTCAGGAGCTTGAAGGGCATCTAGTTTCTCGACATTGGTAGATATTATAACCAGTTTGTCTTTTGGTTCAACAGCGAATTTCATTTGATGGTGTTTTCACAAATATAACCAGAATTTTTAAAAATCCTAATGACGTTGAATGCCTTGTGCCAAAAGATAGATTACAGCCATCCTTACAGCCACGCCGTTCTCTACTTGATCTAAAATAATGCTGTAATCTCCATCTGCAACCTCGGAAGATATCTCCACTCCCCTGTTGATTGGGCCTGGATGCATAACAATGATTTCTTTGCCTAACTTCTCAAGTCGTTCAGCAGTCAAACCATATTGAAGATGGTATTCTCTCAGTGATGGGAATAATCGAACATCACTGTCTTGGCGCTCCAATTGAATACGCAGCATATTGGCTACGTCGCACCAGGCTAAAGCTTTATCAAAATTGTATTCTATTTCAACACCCAATGAATGAATGTGTTTGGGTATCATCGTACTCGGGCCACAAACCATGACCTTTGCACCCATCTTCTTAAGACAATCTATGTTTGAAAGTGCAACCCTTGAATGGGTGATATCACCAACAATTAATACTTTTTTATTTTTTAATCCACCTAACTTTTCACGAATGGAATAGGCATCTAACAGCGCTTGAGTGGGATGCTCGTGTGTACCATCACCTGCATTGATGATGGGCACATCGATGTGTTGACTCAAGAAAATAGCAGCACCCGGCGAGGCGTGACGCATGACCACCATATCCACCTTCATGGCCAAAATGTTATTGACGGTATCTACCAGGGTCTCTCCCTTTTTCACACTGGATGTTGCTGCAGAAAAGTTCACCACATCCGCACTAAGTCTTTTCTGTGCCAATTCAAAACTCAATCTTGTTCTAGTTGAGTTTTCAAAAAACAAATTGGCCACGGTAACATCCCTCAAACTGGGCACACGTTTAATGGGTCGTTGAAGCACTTCTTTGAATTCATCGGCATGCTCAAAAATCAATTGAATATCGTTGGCCGACAGATCTTTTATGCCCAATAAATGCTTAGTAGAAAGTAATTTTTCACCCATTATTTTCTTGTTGTAACAATACTTGAGATTCTTTTTCCTTTTCCGACTTCCACACCACCCTCACTTTCTGACCATCATAATGATCAACACTTTTTCCAATCATCAATGGTTCAATGGGCAATTCCCTTGAGAATTTCCTATTGATCAATACCAATAAATCAATTTTATCCGGCCTACCATACTCTAATAAAGCCTCTATTCCCGCTCTGATCGTTCTTCCTGTGAAAAGAACATCATCAATCAACACCACCTTCTTCCCATCCAAATGGACGGGTATTTTGGTAGAATGCGCTACCAATTGTTTGTCACCTCTTCTGAAGTCATCTCTGTAAAAGGTAGGGTCCACACATCCGTTCGTGATGGTTATGTTAGGGTGGATTTGATTCAACTCCTTCATGATTGCCGTGAGCAAGCTAATTCCCCGGGGCTGCAATCCAATAAGAACTGTATTTTCAAATGGGTAATAATTCTCGGAGAGTTGAAGACAAAGCCGTTTGATGACCACTCCCAAGAGACCTTCATCCAACAATACCCTTTTTTTAGACATGGAGCAAATTTAATGCTTTCAACTTACTCAGGCGAAATAAAATGCATATCATCATGCTTAGATTGGATTTCATTTTTAACAGATCTCATGCGCAGAGCAAGACGCAGCAAACTTTTCTCATCCCTGTCTAACATCCACTGGACAGCCGTCTCATCATTATCAGCAATGCGACCAACCTTCTCTAAAAGTGTATAATCAAACTTAACCAACCACTGACAGGCTTGCTCCCGACCTTCAGCGCATTCAATCATGGCCATCAGATGGGGAAATTTGTTCTCAATAAGCCATTGTCTTGCCTCCTGCTTATGATAAAGCGCAAAGACAAACAGTCCCAATTCAGGATATCCATTGGACATTAACCAATCGCGGATTTCCTTATTCCCATCGATAGCCTCCGCCCATGCTAGAATAATTTTCTCAGGATATGCCACTTGACTTTTTTTTTACAAAATAAAACCAAATCACTTACAACATCATTTATTTTGCATCGAATTTGATGCTCATGCGACCTATATTCTACTTTTTATACTTTTTGATTTTGTCTTTTAACACAAACGGTCAAATCATTCTAGGTCCTGAAGGTGAAAAATTGATTAAGAGTCCGTTTCAGGTAGTTGATCAAGGTTGGGAGCACCGCGGTGCAATTTCTTTAAACAGCACGCAAACGTACTTATCCAATTGGGCATCAGGAGGAAATAGTGCGTTCAATCTCACAGGACTTTTAAATTATAGTTTCTTCTATCGAGATAATCGACATAGCTGGGACAACATTATCAACGCTGCTTATGGCCGATCTGTGATAGAACTCAATCAACCTTCTGTTAAAACAGACGACAAGCTGGATTTTACCACCAAATATGGGTGGCGAGCCAAATACAATTGGAGCTATACCGCCATGATCAATTTTAAGACGCAATTTGCGGGTGGTTACGTTGCAGGTAGCAGAGGAATACCTGATTTACAAAGAGGGAAAATATCCGATTGGTTATCTCCAGCCTATTTCACTGCGGCTTTGGGTATGGATTACCTTCAACAACGAATCATTACTTGTTTTATCTCCCCTTTCACGGCAAAAGGAACCATTGTAAAAAATCAAAGATTGGCTGATCTTGGTCAATTCGGTGTTAAACCCGCCGTTATGGATGCCAATGGAGCATTGATAAAACCGGGAGAAAATTTAAGGATGGAATATGGAGCCTACATCCGACTTGGGTTGTCTAAGTCTTGGAAAGATCAGTACAGACTAGATACCAAGTTGGAATTGTTCTCGAGTTATCTCAACAATCCGCAAAACATCGATTTCAACTTTGAAAGTGTCTTGGGATGCAAAATCAACAAATATTTCGGTTTTTCTGTAACCATGCAAATGATTTATGATGACGACATTGTCCTGATTAAGCAACCTGCTGGATTTGACAACAATGGTCTCCCAACAGCAGAAATCAAGGGCCCAGGTCTACAATTCAAAGAAGTTTTAGGCATCGGTTTTCAATATTCTTTGTAAGTAAAAAGAATTTACCTATATTTGCATCCCAATTTTTAAGAAAATGAAAGACGGAATACACCCTGAAAACTACCGCTTGGTTGTTTTTAAAGATATGTCAAACGAATATGCGTTTTTAGGCAAATCAACCATCAACACCAAGGAAACCATTCAATGGGAAGATGGTAATGAATACCCAGTTGTAAAATTGGAGATTTCTCATACTTCACATCCTTTCTTCACAGGTAAAGTGACATTGGTGGATACTGCCGGACGTATCGACAAGTACAACAGCCGTTTCGCCAAGTTTAAAAAATAATTTTGCTGATCGCAACAAACAAGGGGCTCATTGCCCCTTTTTTTGTGGATACCTGGGATGATAAAGATTACCCTCCTCTCTGAGCCTATTGCGATCCAAATGGGTGTAGATTTCAGTAGTCGTGATGGAAACGTGCCCCAACATTTCTTGTACCGACCTCAGATCAGCCCCCGCCTCAACAAGATGGGAGGCAAAAGAATGCCTAAACGTGTGGGGTGAAATAGATTTCTGAATACCATTTTTAATGGCTTCTCTTTTCACCACATTCAATACGGTCATTCTGCTCAATCGCGCACCTCGTTTGTTTAAAAAAACAATATCCTTATGAAGCTCTTGAATAAATTGGTGGTTACGCTCTCTCTCTATGTAATAACCTACCCACTTCATGGCTGTACCGCCAATGGGAACCAATCGCTCTTTGTTCCCCTTTCCCAATATTTTTACATAACCCTCTGAAAAAAAACAATTGGATAACTTCAGGGTCAATAACTCCTCCACTCGCAGACCACAACTGTACAAGACTTCTAGCATGGCACGATCCCGATGTCCCGAAGTAGCCGACAAATCGACATGATCTAATATCTGAAACACCTCTTGTTGATTCAAGACATCCGGAAGGTACTTTCCTAACTTGGGGCTATCGATGTTCAGCATGGGGTTTTTAGCCAAGCCATTTTCCATCACCATAAAATCATAAAAAGCACGCAGTCCAGACAAGAGTCTATTTTGTGATGTGCTAGCAATGCCTTGATTGACACAATATGCCAAAAATTCCCTGACATGATCCTCAGTGGCCAGTACAAAATCGATATCTCTTTCCTGAAGATATTCTGACCATTTAGTGAGATCATAAGAATACGACTCCACACTTTTGGGAGACAAACCTCTTTCCAATCGAAGGTAAGTAACAAAAGATTTAAAATGATATGTCATGTCCTCTATTAAAACGGAAACCCTCCACTAGGGAGGGTTTTCAGACATCATTACCTAAACAAATTCTATTATTAACCAAAGTACTTAGAGAAAGCCGTTGCTTTTCAATAAGTATACGTTCAATCTTTTATTGCACCCATTTCTGTTGGGTGATCATCAATGCTTCTTGCACCGTAATTCGATTTCCATCTTGATAAGCCGTAACAAAAGGCCCTGGCAATTGCGGACACTGAGAGGCAATTCGCACTCTTTTGTCGCGTGCCTCTTTGTACTCCTTAAACTGTCCATGGGTCCACTTCATCCATCCTTCATGGTTCTCAACCTGAAAACTCTCTTCAAAACCATATTTAGCCTTCCACTCAGAATTCCCAACACTTCGATGATTGGCCAAAATTTGTACACGATAAACTACTCCCTTTCCAGAACCCGTATTCAATTTCGTTTCTTTGTTCTTAGCCGCAACATCTTTCACTTTCTCCTTGGATGCAATGCTCTGGACTTCTTTTGACTTTGGAGCAGTTTTCACATCAGACCTTTTCTCCTTCACTGATTCAACAACAGGCTCAGCTGTGGTCTTTTTTTCTGCAATGGCCTCTACCTTCTCCTCTTGAGTGGCGACAATCTCTTGGTTTTTGGAGGTTGCCCTTGACCCTGAAATGATAGGAACTTCACGCGGCTGATTATCAATAACAAAACTAAGTTTACCATCTATTGCTAAACCTGATTCAGGTAACGCTCCGCAAGATAATTTGTATTTTATAGCAATGACTTCAGATGAAGGAACCTCAAACCAAACATACTTCACATTTCCCCCATCAATGGTCACGGTGGCTCCACCATTCTGCATTTTTGCAATGGTGCATCCTACACTGGCCCATTCTTGTAACTTTAGAAAACCTTTCAATCCATTTAATTTAACAAGTAACTCCACAACAAAATCATCCCCCACCTTATTAATGAACCGTTCACAAGTAGGCATGTCATTGTTGGCATTTAATGTTGTCTTATAGGCGTACGCCACCATTTCATCTTGCGTTACCAACATTTCATTTTGAGCATTGCCTTCTTCCAGATTACTCGAAACTGGAATATCTTTTCGTTTGTTTTTGTCTATGTAGGAGAACACACCTGAAATATCATTTAAATCCCCTGATGTGCCATTTTTCACCAATTGATAGGTAATCTGAAACTGCTCTACTTGAGGCAAATTCATCCAAACGAATCTAATTTTTTGTTCTGAGAATGTAAATGAAGCTCCCTTGGTTTCCATAGCTCTCACGATGTATCCACGAGGAATGTTTATCTCCAACTTGGCAAAACCCTCCAAGCCTGATTTATCAATTTTCACTTTGACAACACTTGTACCGCTCTTTGTAAACGCCAATGGAATCTCCTGCTTCACTGTGGGCTCATCTAAATCCAAGCTGAAGAAGCTTAAAAAGCTTATCGCCAGAAGATGAAATGTAATGAAGAGGATTTTCATATCTATTCGTTTTGTCGAAACAAAAATGAATTTTGTTTACCTCTGTTTTCTGTTTTGTTTCAACATTTGCAAACAGCAAATTGTGAATTGCATGAAAACCATTGTACAAAAAGTCAACGCCGTAAAAAAAGTATACGCCAAACTTGACCATCAAATTAGTGCCTTACAAAAGCAATCCGGTTTGCACTGTCCCTCAGGCTGCGGACAATGTTGTAAGAAAGCAGATATAGAATGTACGCCGGTGGAGTTCTTACCTTTAGCACTGGAATGGTTGGATGAAGGGGTGATTTGGGATAGATACGAAGAAATTAAAAATCACGGTTCTACGCTTTGCTTTGTCTATCGACCGAGCATAACTTCCTTTGGAGGACTTTGCAACAACTACCCCAACCGAGGTCTCATTTGCAGACTTTTTGGATACTCAGCAAGAGTCAACAAAGAAGGAAACAAAGACATGGTAACATGTAAAATTTTAAAAGAAGATCAGAAATCAGCATTGGAATACCTTGCCTCAAACGATAAGATAATCCCTGTTATGACCAACTTTTCCTCCAGAATGGCAAGCATTGATCTTCAATTAAACCAGCACATGCCCATCAATCAAGCCATGCTTACCGCCATTGAAACGGTTGGAGCTTATTACGCCTATCGAAAAAGAAGAGCACCTAAAAAAACAAAGGCCACCCCAATGAAAAAGTGACCTCTGTTAAAACCTGCAAGGAAAATATGAAACCGGTTTTATCCGGCAAACCATAAACATGACGAGCAATTGATTGAGCGGTTGCCTGAGCGGTGATCATCAATTGAGCAATGTGGGACTTTGATTCTTGTATACCGCTGGCATCATACCCAAATCTGCACCAATATAGGTAGGGTCACAAAAGACATATTTTACCCCGTCGACAAGAATCAAATCATCTTGTGGGGCAATGTCGCTCAAAAGGACTGCCATGGCTACATGCCCTGGGTAATTCAGCCCGACTGTTTTCAATTGGGTCATTTCCCGTATTAGAGCATTCAACAAAAAAGTTCTGTCTTCACAGTCTGCGTATGGATAAAACAAAACTTCCTCTGGAAGACAAAACTTCTCTTTTTTGAATTGTTGTTGATCCGTTTGATAAGGGATGCCCTGACAGATCATTGCATACAAAAAACGAACTTTCTCTCGATCATTTGGAAGATCTTTCATAACAGGATCCAACACCCCATGAATCTGTGCTGAAAGTTGAACGGGCAGTGGCTCCTGAAAATAGTACCCCAACTCTGTCTGCGGTATAGTTCCACTAAAATCAACCCGATACTTGACAAAAGGCAATTCTACGTGGCGCTTCTTTCCGTTGTAACTGAATTCAAAAATCCGATTCGACCATTGCTCAGGATAGATGGTTTTGGACAAATTATTGAGATTCAATAACCGCTGGGCTGATTCATGCTGCTGTTGATAGGTATATAGTGGTGTCTTAATTTTCCTATCCAAAACAAAATACCGCCTCCCATTCTGCTCGAAAAAAGTACTTTCATAAATCATATCATCAAAGGGCAATGTCACCACAATTTCTTGTCCTCCGTACATAATTCTTGCATCGTAACCCATTTGAACCAATTGAAACCAAATAAATAAATTTTGATCATTCACTTCATCAAAATTCTTCTTGGAAACTTCTTTCACCATGGAGTACACACCCCAATCTGACAATTGAAAAAGCTTTTGATAGGCCTTAAAATAATCAGAAACATCGGTGTAATTGAATTCTGAAGACTTGTTCCAATACTCCGTTATGGATGATGGAGATGGTTCGCCATTCAACTTTGGCCATTGAGTTTTGATGTTAATCCGTTTCCATTCATTTCCGAAGAAATACTCCGATGTGAAACCAAATGACTTGGCAAATCCCATCGAAATCTCTTCTTCCTTGGAAGAAGAACCCTTGGATTCCTTCACAATCTCTTTGATCTTTTCATCTTTGGCCTGGCCTTCTGCACGCACCTCAACTTTCTCATCATTTTTGTCTCCCTTCGGATCTTCTTTGAAAACAGGCGGTGTAGATGGTTTAGGTGCACTTGGTCTTGTTTTCAAAAAGAGATCTTCTCGCTCCCAATTGCCCGACAACATTTTAGAAAATGCTCTGTCTCGGCTACTGCGCAATGAGTCCATTTCTGCTTTTACATTGTGCTCAAAAATGGTCATTTCCTTCTCACGATTCTTTTTAAATGTTTCAAAGTCCGTAACCTGCGCCATGGTCTTCAATTGAAAAACAGCGCTAATCAGAATACAAAAAGTTTGTCTCATCATCATTACAAAAAGTATAACCTCGAATTTACACCAAAAACACATCTTAAAAAAAAGTTGTTAGTAATTGCATAGCTTGAACAATCTCTAGTGAGAAAGAGACGTTAATTTCGTCGACATCATGAGGGTTCGCAAATTGTCCTTTATTGCCATTGTTTTTTTCTTGTCCCATAATTTATTTGGGCAGGAGAAAGTACGCATCGGTTTATTTGCCAATAAAGAATTACAAGAAATAGAATTTCTCATTGATCAAGGAAGCGCAATGCTCCAATCAGAAGCAACGTCCGTTATTCTCGCACAAGGGACCAAGGTCAGTTTTAAGAACAATGGAGGAATGGTTTCTGCCCATGCCGACACGATTCATTTCAACGGTAAGAAAATCTCTTTACAAGCTACCAATATTGAAACCGTCTTTCAAATTCAGTTCTCTTCTAAATCAAGAAAACTGAAATATGGTGAGCAATTGGAATTCCGTGTAGTCAACAACAAATTGGAGATCGTAAATGTCATGCCTTTGGACACCTATATATCAGGCGTGGTTGAAGCGGAAGGTGGCCCCAATCACGAACTAGAATACTACAAAT
>JACCDK010903937.1_pt1 | contig 15040 bp, 15 predicted proteins | sample 7445871 | NCBI WGS metagenome assembly JACCDK01 (sample SAMN15323436, study PRJNA562643) | freshwater metagenome | isolation source: river surface water | place: USA:Blue River Watershed | collected 2017-08-15 | reverse complement strand
CTGGCCGGTGTTCCCGTCGATCACCAGCAGCACCTCGTGCGGCGCGGTGGCGTCCGCCTTTTGCACCACGCGCTTGATCTTCTTGAGCTCTTCCATCAGGTGCAGCTGGGTGGGCAGGCGGCCGGCGGTGTCGACCAGCACCACGTTCTTGCCGCGCGCGCGGCCGGCGCTCACCGCGTCAAAACTCACGGCGGCCGGGTCGCCGCCTTGCTGGCTGACGATCTCCACCGTATTCCGGTCGGCCCAGACCGCCAGCTGCTCCTTGGCGGCAGCGCGGAAGGTGTCGGCGGCGGCCAGCAGCACGCGCTCGCCGCTGTCGGCCAGGTGCTTGGTCAGTTTGCCGATCGAGGTGGTTTTGCCCGCGCCATTGACGCCGGCGACCATGATCACGGTGGGCTGCTGGGCGCCGATGGCCAGCGGTTTTTGCAGGGGGGCCAGCAGGTCCGCGATGGCGTCGGCCAGCAGGCCCTTGACCTGGGTCGGGTCGGTGGCCTTGGCCTCTTTCACACGCCGCTTGAGGTCGGCCAGCAGTTGCTCGGTGGCCTTGACCCCGGTGTCGGCCATCAAAAGGGCCGTTTCCAGCTCTTCATACAGCTGGTCGTCGATCTGGGTGCCGGTGAAGACGGTCGCAATCGAGGAGCCGGTCTTGCGCAGACCCGCCCTGAGACGGTCGAGCCAGCCCTGGCGAGCCACAGGCGCAGGCGCCTCGCTCATGGCAGGGGCTTGCGCGCTGGCGGCCAGGACGGCAGCAGCAGGAGGGATGCTCGCCACATCAGGGGCTTCGTGCGCTGGCGCAGCGGATTTTTTACGGAAAAAACTGAACATGGAGGGGAATGTCAAAACTGGAAACGGTTTTTTCGGGCGGAGTTCCGGCAACCGTCCGGTTTTCGAGGATCATCCATTTTATGAAACCCCGCTTGCTCCCGTTCTTCCCGCTGGTGCTGGCCCTGTTCGCGCCGCTTGCCCTGGCCTTGGCCCAGACAGCCCCCGTCCAGACGCAGGTGCCCCAGGCCCGCGCCACCCACACCTACACCCTCTCCAATGGCATGCAGCTGTGGGTGCGGCCCGACCGCCGCGCTCCCACGGCGGTGCACATGCTGTGGGTCCGCGTGGGTTCGATGGACGAGGTCGACGGCACCAGTGGCGTGGCCCATGTGCTCGAACACATGATGTTCAAGGGCACGGCGCAACTGGCGCCCGGCGAGTTCTCGCGCCGTGTGGCAGCCCTGGGTGGGCGCGAAAACGCGTTCACCTCGAAGGACTACACCGGCTACTTCCAGCAGATCCCCTCCAGCAAACTGGAAGCGGTGATGAAGCTCGAGGCCGACCGCTTTGCCAATAACCGGTGGCCAGACGAGGAGTTTCGCAAGGAAATCGAGGTGGTCAAGGAAGAGCGTCGCCTGCGCACCGACGACAACCCGCGGGCCTTGCTCTACGAGAACCTGATGGCCACCGCCCTCAGTGCCTCGCCCTACCGCCGGCCGATTGTGGGCTGGATGAGTGATCTCGAGGCGATGACACCGCAGGATGCGCGCGCCTTCTACCAGCGCTGGTACACCCCCGCCAACGCGGTGGTGGTGGTGGCCGGTGATGTGGACCCCGAGCAAGTGCGTGCGCTGGCCGAGAAGCATTACGGCAGATTGGCAGTGCAGCCGGTGCCCGAGCGCAAGCCGCAGGACGAGCCACCGCAAAAAGGCCTGCGCCGCCTGGAGCTCAAGGCCCCGGCCGAGCAAAGCTATGTGGCGCTGGCCTTCAAGGTACCGCGCCTGGTCTCGATGGAGCCCACCCCCGCACACGGCGACGCCCTGGCGCTCACGGTGCTCGCTGCGGTGCTCGACGGCTACAGCGGTGCGCGGCTGGAGCGCAGCCTGGCGCAGGGCGACAAGCGCCTGGCCGACAGTGTGGGCGCCGGCAATGGCCTGATGGGCCGGGGACCGCAGTTCTTCATCCTCGACGGGGTGCCCGCCAAGGGCATCGCGCCCGAGGCCCTGGAAGCGGCCTTGCGCGCCCAGGTCAAGAAGGTCGCCGACGAAGGCGTGACCGAGGCCGAGCTGCAACGCGTCAAGACCCAATGGGTGGCCAGTGCGGTCTACAAACTGGATTCGGTTTTCAACCAGGCTCGTGAGCTGGGTGTGGCGTGGGCGCTGGGCCTGCCGCCCGACAGCAACGAGCAGGTGATCGCCCGGCTGCGCCAGGTGACGGCCGCACAGGTCCAGGCCGTGGCCAAAAAATACTTTGGCGACGACGAACTCACGGTGGCCATCCTGCGGCCGCAGCCGATGTCGGCCCAAGCCCCGGCCCGCCGTCCCGTGCCCGGCGCACGCCACTGAAGCGGGATGCAAAAGATGAAACTGTTGAAATTTCTGCGCCTGTCGGCCTGGGCCCTGGCGGGCCTGCTGGGCCTGATGCCATCGGCCCACGCCGTGCTGCCCATCCAGCATTGGCAGCAGCCCGGCGGTGCCCGCGTCTATTTGGTTGAGAGCCACAACATCCCGATGGTCGATGTGCAGATCGATCTGGACGCCGGCAGCCGCCGCGATCCGCCCGACAAGCCCGGGCTGGCCTCGGCGGCGGCAGGGCAGCTGGCCAGCGGCATCCGTGCGCAGCCTGGCTTGCATGGGCCGTACGCGAAAGCGCTGGATGAAAACCGGCTGGGCGAAGCCTGGGCCGATCTGGGGGCGAGTTTTTCTGCATCGGCCAGCGGTGATCGGCTGAGCTTTGCCTTGCGCAGCCTCAGCGATCCCGACTTGCTCGAGCAGGCCGCGCAGTTGGCTGCACGCCAGATGGCCCATCCGGCCTACCCGCAACAGGTGTGGCTGCGTGACCGTGACAAGATGGCCGCAGCCATCCGCGAGTCGCTCACCCGCCCCGGCACCGTGGCGCAAAACCGTTTTGCCGAGGCCGTTTACGGGGGGCATCCCTATGGCTGGCGTACCACGCCCGAGAGTCTGCAGCGCATTGTTGTGGCCGACTTTCAGCGCTGGCATGCGCAGGCGTTGCGCCCCTGCCGTGCGGTGGTCAGTGTGGTGGGCGATGTGACACGGGCCCAGGCCGATGCCCTCGTCACCCGCCTGCTGGCCCTGTGGCCGCAGGGCCGCTGCGAGGCGCTGCCGCCTGTGGCCGAGGTGCCCGAACTGCGCGCAGCGCAGGACCTGCGCGTGCCATTCGATTCGGCCCAGGCCCATGTGCTGATGGGCCAGCCCGGCCACAAGCGCAACGACCCAGACTTTTTCGCGCTGCTGCTGGGCAACCACATCCTGGGCGGCGGTGGCTTCACCTCCCGCTTGACGAACCAGGTGCGAGAGCAGCGTGGCCTGAGCTACAGCGTCTACAGCCATTTCTCGCCGGCCCTGCATGCGGGTGCCTTCACCGTCGGGCTGCAGACCCGCCCTGACCAGGCCGCGCAGGCCGTCGAGGTGGCGCGGCAGGTGGTCAGGGACTTTGTCGAAAAAGGGCCGACCGAAGCGGAGCTGCAGGCCGCCAAGGACAACCTGATCGGTGGCTTTGCGTTGCGCATCGACAGCAACCGCAAGCTGCTCGACAACGTGGCCAACATCGCCTGGAACGGTTTGCCGCTGGATTATCTGGACCGCTGGAGCGAGCGCATGGCCCGGGTCACGGTGGATGATGTGCGCGGCGCGTTCGCGCGCGTGCTGCAGCCCGGGCGCATGGTGACTGTCGTGGTGGGTGGCCAGCCCTAGGCGAGCTCAGATGTGCGCTGCAAAGTGCGGCACGTGCCGCATGTGCAGCGACAGGCCCAGCGCTGCCATGTGGTTGCTGTTTCGGCCCAGGATGGTTTCGGCCAGCGGCAGGAACTCGTTTTCTTCAAGCAGGGCATGCTGACGGTATTGCTGTACCATGCGTGAAAGAGCGGCTTCATCCAGCTGCGCGTCCTGCCCCTTGGCCACCTTCTGCAGACCGGGGGCGATGCGCTCCCACAGGGCCTCAAGTTCGCGGTGACTGGCCGTGAGCTGACCGATCAGACCTTCCACGCGCATCCGCTCCGGGCCCGCATGTGCGCTGCTGCGCACTGCTGGAAACAGCTCTTTTTCTTCTTCCTGATGGTGCTCGTACATGGCCTTGCCGAAAAAGGCGATCGACTGTTCTGCCGTCTTGCGCGCCAATGCGGCCGGACTCAGCAGGGCGGGCAGCTCGTTCAGGCGCGAGAGTTGCGCCAGGATGCCCACATGGCAATGCGAAAAATGACCAATCGGTGCGTCGAGGTCGGAGGTGCTCATGGTGTGTGCCTTGTGTTTGCTCATTGAACGATGCCACTCTAGAAGCACCGGAGCCAGCCGCCAAGTGCGACCCGCCGACTTCTTGATGCAGGTCATGATTGCCATTGCCTGAGTGCTCTGGCGTCTTGTCACAGCGGGTTACATCTGGGCTGCGTGTGGCGTCATCAATCGTGCAACGGCAGCCGTTGTAGCTTCAAGTCCGGCAAGGTGCCGGGCTGACAACCCGATGAAGGAATGACCCTCATGAACAAGCTGCTTGCCACCCTGATCGCCGGTTTCTTTGCTGCTGGCGCGTTCGCACAGGCCCCTGCCGCCGCCCCGGCCGCGCCTGCCACGCCGGCTGTGGCAGCCACACCCGCGGCACCGGCCAAGGCTGAGGTGAAAGCCGAAGCCAAAGCCGCCAAGGAAGACAAGAAGGCCCAGAAAAAGGCCGCCAAGGAAGCCAACAAAGACGCCAAGGCCGAAGTGAAAACCGAAGCCGCCAAAGTCGAAAAGGCCACGCCGCCAGCCAAGTAAAAGCCTGTCACACATCGGGCGTCTGCATGCGCTGCATGCGGCCCCTTGTCCCTCCACACGCCAGCCACCTGTCCGGGTCGCTGGCGTTTTGCATCAGGGCATGGCACGTACACTCGCGGCATGCGTCCCAAGTCCTCATTGCCGCCTCCAAAAAAGCCCGTTGCTGCTGCGCGTGGTCCCTCTGCGCACGAGATCCGCATCATCGGGGGCCAATGGCGCCGCACGCCGATCAAGGTGCTCGACAAACCAGGCCTGCGTCCCACGCCCGACCGGGTGCGCGAGACACTGTTCAACTGGCTGGGCCAGGACCTGACCGGCTGGCGTTGTGTGGACGCTTTTGCCGGAACCGGGGCGCTGGGGCTGGAGGCGGCCTCGCGTGGCGCTGCGCAGGTGGTCGCTCTCGAGCAGGAGCCCGAGCTGGCCCGGCAGCTGCAGCTGCAGGCCGAGCGCCTGAAGGCCAGCATGGTGCAGGTGCAGCGCACCGACGCCGTGGCCGCCATGCAGAGGCTCACGGCCGGCGCGTTTGATGTGGTGTTCCTTGATCCGCCCTTTGACGGCCCCTGGTTCGAGCCGGCCTTGCAAGCGGCTGTGCGCCTGGTGCCCTTGGGCGGGTGGGTCTATCTGGAGGCACCGACTGCATGGACCGATGAGGCGCTGGCGCCCTTCGGTCTGGAAGTGCTGCGCCACCTCAAGGCCGGCGCGGTGCATGCCCACCTGCTGCGCCGCACTGCATAATCTTCCGAACCGCTTTCCATGAGGCCTTGCGCATGAGCCGTTCCGTCATTGCCGTTTATTCCGGCACCTTCGATCCGCTGACCCTGGGCCACGAGGATGTGGTGCGCCGCGCTGCCGCCATGTTCGACCAAGTCGTCATTGCTGTGGCCAGGGCAGTGCACAAGAAAACACTTCTGGATCTGGACCAGCGATTGGCGCTGGCGCAGGCCGCTTTGGCCGATTGTCCCAACGTCAAGGCCATGCCCTTCGATGGGCTCATCGTCGACTTTGTCAAGGCACAAGGTGCGAGCGTCATTGTGCGTGGCCTGCGCTCGGTCACCGACTACGACTACGAAACCCAGATGGCCGGCATGAATCGCCATCTGGCGCCGCAGGTGGACACGGTATTTCTGCACACCAGCGCCGGCGTGCAGCACATCAGCAGTACCCTGGTGCGCGAGATCCACAAGCTCGGTGGCGATGTGTCCGGGCTGGTCTCGGCGCCCGTGCTGGCAGGACTGAAGGCTCTAAACTCGGGGGCATGACCTCCGCCATCTCCAAAGTCGCCATTGCGCTGGGCGACCGCAGCTACGACATCCACATCGGCGCCGGCCTGTTGGCCCGGCCTGACACCTGGGCGGGCCTGCCCAAGGCCCAGGCCGCCATGATCGTCACCAACGACACCATCGCGCCTTTGTACGAAGCGCAGCTGCGCGCCGCCCTGGTCCCACATTACAAGCAGGTGCACACCGTGGTGCTGCCCGACGGCGAGGCGCACAAGGACTGGCAAACCCTCAACCTGATTTTTGACGCGCTGCTGGCCAAGGGCTGCGACCGCAAGACGGTGCTGTTTGCGCTGGGCGGTGGCGTGATCGGCGACATGACCGGTTTTGCCGCCGCCAGCTACATGCGCGGCGTGCCCTTTGTGCAGGTGCCCACCACGCTGCTGTCGCAGGTGGATTCGTCGGTGGGCGGCAAGACCGCCATCAACCACCCGCTGGGCAAGAACATGATCGGCGCCTTCTACCAGCCGGTGCGCGTGGTCTGCGATCTGGATACCTTGAAGACCCTGCCCGAGCGCGAACTGAGCGCAGGCCTGGCCGAAGTCATCAAGTACGGCCCGATCGCCGACATGGATTTCCTGGCCTGGATCGAGGCGAACATCGACGCGCTGATGGCGCGTGAGCCGCAAGCGCTGGCCCACGCGGTCCAGCGCAGCTGCGAGATCAAGGCCTGGGTGGTGGGGCAGGACGAGCGCGAATCGGGCCTGCGCGCCATCCTCAACTTTGGCCACACCTTCGGCCACGCGATCGAGGCGGGCCTGGGCTTTGGCGTCTGGCTGCACGGCGAGGCCGTGGGCTGCGGCATGGTGATGGCGACCGAGCTCTCGCAACGACTGGGCAAGGTCGATGCGGCTTTTGTGGTGCGCCTCAAGGCCCTGATCGAACGCGCCTGCTTGCCGGTGCGCGGCCCGGTGCTGAACGCAGCCGATAACGCGCTGGACTACATCGAACACATGCGCCTGGACAAAAAGGCCGTGGGCGGCGACATCCAGTTCGTCGTCATCGACAAGCCAGGGCAGGCCGCAGTGCAGGGCGCGCCCGATGCGGTGGTGCGCGATGTGATCGACGCCTGCTGTGCCTGACCGCCGCAATTCCACTGGCCTGGCCCCCTGGGCCAGCCACCCCTTGCAAAGCCGGGGCCGCCGTCATCCCGAGCCTCCTGCGCCCACGCGTGACGCCTTCCAGCGCGACCGCGACCGCATCGTCCACTCCACCGCCTTCCGGCGGCTGGTCTACAAGACGCAGGTGTTCCTTAACCACGAAGGCGACCTGTTCCGCACACGCCTGACGCATTCGCTGGAAGTCGCGCAGTTGGGCCGTTCGATTGCACGCGCCCTGGGCCTGAACGAAGACCTGGTCGAAGCGATTGCGCTGGCGCACGACCTGGGCCACACGCCCTTTGGCCATGCCGGGCAGGACGCGCTGCATGAATGCATGGAAGAACACGGCGGCTTTGAGCACAACCTGCAAAGCCTGCGCGTGGTGGACACGCTTGAAGAGCGCTACCCGGCCTTCGACGGCCTGAACCTGAGCTTTGAAACCCGTGAAGGCATCCTCAAGCACTGCTCACGCACGAATGCCGAAGCCATAGATGCGCAAGAGCCCGGTGGCGTGGCACGGCGTTTTCTGGACCGCACCCAGCCCAGTCTGGAGGCGCAGCTGTGCAACCTGGCCGATGCAATCGCCTACAACGCCCACGACATCGACGATGGCGTGCGTTCTGGCCTGCTGTCGCTCCAGCAGATGCAGGAGGTGCCGCTGTTCGAGCGCTACCGCCAGCAGTCGCTGGCCGAGCACCCGCAGCTCGCCGATAAACCACGCCGTTGGCTCTACGAGAGCACGCGCCGCATGCTCAGCGACCAGGTGTATGACGTGATCGACACCACGCGTGCGGAGATCGCAGCAGCAGGCGTACAAAGCGCCGACGAAGCGCGCCGTGCGGGAGCGCTGGTGCGCTTTTCCGAAGCCATGCATGCGCAGAGCGCTCAGCTCAAGAAGTTCCTCTTTGCCCACCTGTACCGACACCCACAGGTGACGGACCGAATGGGGCAGGCCAAGCTGGCGGTGCAAGAGCTGTTTGCCGCTTACCTGGCACAGCCGCAGGAGATGCGCCCCGAATTTGCTGCACGCGAAGACCGCCATCGCGCCGTGGCCGACTACATCGCCGGCATGACCGACCGCTTTGCCCTGCGCGAGCACGAGCGCCTGACCGGAAAGCGCTTGCTGTGAAGGGGGCCTGGCTGGTCGTCGCTGCCGGTGGCGTGGCGGCACTGCAGGTTGGCAAACTGCCGCCGGCCTTGCCGGCCCTGCAGGCCGAGCTGGGGATCACACTCGTGCAGTCCGGCTTCCTTCTTTCAATGGTGCAGCTGGCGGGTCTGACGCTGGCCGTCTTCATGGGCATGCTGGCCGACGGCATGGGTCTCAAGCGCAGCATGGTGCGCGGCCTGCTGCTGCTGGCGCTGGCCAGCGCCGCCGGTGGTCTGGCCACTTCGGTCACGGCCTTGCTGCTGCTGCGGGCCATCGAAGGTCTGGGTTTTCTGCTCGTGGCCTTGCCCGCGCCCGCACTCATTCGCCGTCTGGTGCCGCCACAGCAGCTGGCTGGCATGCTGGGGTTGTGGGGCGCCTACATGCCCACGGGCACGGCGCTGGCGCTGCTGGCGGGGCCGCTGTTCATTCCGGCCTGGGGCTGGAGCGCCTGGTGGTGGCTGTTTGCGGTGGTGTCGCTGGGCATGGCCGGCTGGGTCTGGCACGCCATTCCTGTCGATCCGGATGTCCCGCAGCAGGCTGCTGCAGGTGGGCTGGAGCGTCTGCGGCGCACGCTGGGTGCGCGCGGCCCCTGGCTGGTGGCCCTGACCTTCGGGATGTATTCGGGCCAGTGGCTGGCCGTGGTCGGCTTTCTGCCGTCCATTTATGCGGCCGCCGGTGTGACGGGTGGTCTGCTGGGTGTGCTCACGGCGCTGGCGGCGGCGGTGAACATGGGGGGCAACATGGTCTCGGGCAGGCTGTTGCAGCGCGGCTGGGCGCCACGCTCCACCCTCTGGCTGGGCTTTGGCGCCATGGCGCTGGGCAGCACGCTGGCGTTTGCCGTCTTCACCGAAGGCTGGCCGTGGCTGCGCTACGCGGGCGTGCTGCTGTTTTCGGGGGTGGGTGGCCTGGTGCCGGGCACCTTGTTCAGCCTGGCGGTGCGGTTGGCGCCCGGCGAGCAGCAGGTGGCGGCCACGGTGGGCTGGGTGCAACAGCTGTCGGCCCTGGGCCAGTTCATCGGGCCGCCCAGCGCCGCTGCGCTGGCCGCGAGGGCAGGGGGCTGGCAGCTCACGCCGCTGTTCACCCTGGGTTGCTGTGCGGGCGGAGCGGTGCTGGCCGTGCTGGCACAGCGGCAGCTCGCGGCACAATCACGGCATGTCTGATACCTCCCGAGAAATCGCCATCGCCGACACCGTGCGCTGGCTCGAACGCGCCGTCATCGGCCTGAACCTGTGCCCCTTTGCCAAAGGGCCGCACATCAAGGGTCAGATCCACTGCGCCGTGAGCGAGGCCAAGGGACTCGAGGGGCTCAGGGATGAGCTGATCGAAGAGTTGAGGGCTTTGCAAGGCTTGCCGGCCGAGGAACGCGAGACCACGCTGCTGATCGTGCCGCACATGTTGCGCGACTTTCTGGACTTCAATGACTTTCTGGACGAAGCCGATGGCGTGCTGCAGGAGCTGGACATGGAGGGCGAGTTCCAGGTGGCGAGCTTTCACCCGGATTTCCAGTTCGCGGACACCGAGCCCGACGACATCACCAACTACACCAACCGCTCACCGTACCCCACGCTGCACCTGATCCGTGAGGCCAGCATCGACCGGGCGGTGGAGGCCTTCCCGCAAGCCGAGATGATCTACGAGGCCAATATGGCGACGATGGAGAAACTGGGCCACGAAGGCTGGAAGAAACTGGATGTGGACGCCACACCATGAAGAAACGTTCACCGCAGAGCCTGCCTGCCGACAACTTGCCGCCCGAGGTGCGCCCAGGCCAGTCGGTCGAGTTGCTCCAGCAGCTGCACATCCTCACGCGCGAGGGCAAGCTCAACCAGGATTCGCGGCGCAAGCTCAAGCAGGTCTACCACCTGTTCCAGTTCATCGAAAAGCTGCTGCTGGAGCTGCCCGATACGCCGCAAGGCCCGACGCTGGCCGACCACGGGGCGGGCAAGTCGTATCTGGGTTTCATCATCTATGACCTCTTTTTCAAGAGCCTGGGCAAAGGCACGATCTACGGTATTGAAACCCGCAGCGAGCTGGTCGAGTCCTCGCGCCTGTTGGCTGAAAGACTGGGCTTTGAGCGCATGCGCTTTCTGAATCTGAGCGTGGCCGAGTCCACCCAGAGTGCCGAGCTGCCCGGGCAGATCGACATGGTCACCGCGCTGCACGCCTGCGACACCGCCACCGATGACGCGATTGCCTTTGGTCTGCAAAAGAAGGCACGGTACATGGTGCTGGTGCCCTGCTGCCAGGCCGAACTCGCGGCCTGTCTGCGCCAGAACAAGGCGCTGGCCCTGTCCAAAACGCCGCTGGCCGAGCTCTGGCGCCACCCGCTCCACACCCGCGAGATCGGCAGCCAGCTCACCAACGTGTTGCGCTGCCTGTACCTGGAGTCACAGGGTTATTCGGTCACGGTGACCGAGCTGGTGGGCTGGGAACACAGCATGAAAAACGAGCTGATCCTGGCCAAATACACCGGTCAGAAAAAGCGCAGCGCCCGCGAACGGCTGCAGGCGCTGCTGGCACAGTTTGGGCTGGACGCGCTGGCACAGGCGCGCTATCCAGCCCTCTAAGGCTGTTTCAGGCTCACTCCGCTTCGATCTTCGCGTCGCGGATCGCCTTGGCCCACTTGGCCGTTTCGGCCCGGTTGCGCTGGGCCAGTGCTTCGGGCGAGCCGGGGGCGGTTTCAAAGCCGATGGCCGAGAACTTCTCGACGATGTCTTTGTCTGTTGCGGCGGCGTTCAGTGCCTTGTTGAGCTTGGCGATCACGTCGGCTGGCGTGCCGGCGGGCGCGAACATCGCAAAGTAGGCGATCAGCTCGTAGTCCTTGACGCCCAGCGCTTCGTTGACGGTGGGCAGCTCGGGGATGGCCTTGGAACGCTGCATCGAAGTGACGGCCAGGCCACGGATCTTGCCGGCCTTGACCTGGGGCAGCATGACCGCGAAGTCGGCCGTGAACAGGTTGACCTGCCCGCCGATCAGGTCGGTCATGGCAGCGGGCCCGCTCTTGTAGGGCACATGGGTCATCTCGATGCCTGCCATGCTCTGAAGCATCTCGCTGGAGACACGCTGTGAGGTGCTGGCGCTGGCAAAGGTCACCTGGCCGGGTTTGGCCTTGGCCATCGCCACCAGTTCCTTGAGGTTTTTGGCGGGCACGTCGTTGTTCACGGCCACGATGAGCGGCACCGAGCCGATGTAGCCGATGGGTGCGAAAGCCGTGTCCTGGTCGTAGGGCAGCTTTTTCATCAGGCTCTTGAGGGCGGCGTTGGTGCTGTTGGTGCCGACCATGATGGTGTAGCCATCGGGCGCGGCCTTGGCCACGGCGTCGGCGCCCAGCATGCCGTTCACACCGGCCTTGTTCTCGATGACGATGGGTTGGCCCAGCTGCTCGGACATTTTTTGCGCGAAGGCGCGGCCAATCTGGTCGGTGGCGCTGCCAGCGGCAAAGGGAACGATGGCCTTGATGGGTTTGTTGGGGTAGCCCTGGGCCATGGCGGTGCCGCCGGTGGCGATCAGCAGGCCGGTCAGCAAGGCGGTGATGCGAAGTTTCATGGGGTTCTCCTCGTCAGTTGATCTCGATGTTCAGCAGGTGGCTGCTCAGTGTTTTGCCGTGGGCATCCAGCGCCAGTGAACGCGTCACGCCGCCGGCCAGCGCCTCGTACAGCACGAATTGCAGCGCGCCCAGCTGAGGCAGGGCAAAGCGCTCCACAGGCCCCAGCACCATGCCATGGTAGTGCTGGCGCACGCGCTCCGCTGTCAACTGTGCTTCAAGCCGCGCAAAGTCTTTGGCCTCGTAGGCAATGACCGTGAGCGTGGAGCGGTTGCCTTTGTCGCCGGTGCGGGTGTGGGCCAGTTCTCGCAGTTGCATGTTCGCTCCTTTATCCGAGCACGGTCACGTGGGGCTGTGCCCATTCGCGAGGCACCAGCACGGCGGCAGCGGCCACCACTTCGCGCACCGACTTGGTGGCGCCCCCCCCCGCTGCCGGGCCGTTGGTGTAGAGGGCTTCCACCTCATTGGCGACCTGCTGCGCCTGGCGCTGGGTGGCGGCGCGCACCGCCACGCGCAGGCGCACTTCGTTCGGTTCATGGCTGGCATTGGCCTGCGGGATCAGGCTGTTGATGCCGATCAGCTCACAGCGCGTTTCGAGATGTCCGAGCCCTGCGTCTTGCAGGCGCTGGCGCACCAGTTCCAGGGCCAGCTGTCCACGTGCGACGCAGCCGGGTCCGGCATAGCCCATCTGACCTTCACCGATGTAGCCATCGTGGTAGCCCAGCGTGACCTTGAGCGTATCGGGCCGGGGCTGGCCGCTGGCGCCATGGGCCCGCACGCGGTCGGGACCGTCGGGTGTGAGCTGCACCTGCGAGAAATCGGCCACCACATCGGGCTGCAGGTAGCGCGCGGGGTTTTCGATTTCGTAGAGCAGCTGCTCGGTGCAAGTGGCCACCGTCACGCCTCCGCCCGAGCCAGCCACCTTGGTGATGATGGCGCTGCCATCGGCCTGCACCTCGGCCAGGGGAAAGCCCAGCCGGGCCAAGTCTGGCACGTCCTTGTAGCCCGGATCGGCATAGTAGCCGCCGGTGATCTGCCCAGCGCATTCAAGCAAATGGCCGACCAGGATGCCCTGGCCCAGCCTGGACCAGTCGTTTGCTGACCAGCCAAAGTGGTGCATCAGCGGCGCCAGAAAGAGCGCCGGGTCGGCCACGCGGCCGCAGAGGATGACTTGCGCGTCGGTTTGCAGCGCCGGCAGCAGGGCGTCGGCGCCCAGGTAGGCGTTGGCCGAGATCAGCCGGTCCTGCAGGCTGGCGACCGTGGCATCGCTGTCCATCAGCGGCAGATGCAGGCCGTCTTGGCACAGGCGCTGCAGTACGTCGTCGCCTTGCACCACAGCCACCTTCACGCCGGTCAGGCCGAGTTCTTGAGCCACACGCAGCACCTCATGCCCGGACTGCAGCGGGTTGGCCGCGCCCATGTTGCTGACGATGCGGGTGTTCTGCGCCAGGCAAATCGGCAGCACGGCGCGTATGCGCTCGGTCAGCAGCGGGTCAAAGCCCTTGTCGGGTTGCTGGCGCCGTTCGAGCTGGGCCAGCGCGATGGTGCGCTCGGCCAGGCACTCGAACACCAGGTAGTCCAGCTGCCCGCGCAGCGCCAGTTCCACGGCGGGCGGGATGCGATCGCCGGCATAACCGGCACCGGCACCAATGCGGATGGAGGTTGCTGTCACGTGCTCAGCATACATTAATCGGGGTCAGATCCCGATTAAACTGAAGTCCAGACCTCAGGACTTCCATGGCTCGCTTGCCCCGCCTCACCGTTGCCGGTTATCCCCACCACGTCATCCAGCGTGGCAACGACCGTCAGCCCATCGTGCGCGACGACCAGGACCGCCAGCGCCTGCTGGACCTCTGGTTTGAGCATGCCCGCACCTTCAAGGTGGCGATTCATGCGTATGTGCTCATGGATAACCACTTTCACCTGCTGGTCACGCCCGAAACCGGTGATGGTCTGCCGCAGATGATGCAGGCGGTCGGCCGGGCCTATGTGCGCTACTTCAACCTGCGCCACCAGCGCACTGGCACGCTCTGGGAAGGGCGCTACCGCAGCAACCTGATCGAAAGCGAGCGCTACCTGCTGGCCTGCATGGTCTACATCGATCTCAACCCTGTGCGCGCCGGCATGGTGGAGTGGCCGCAGGATTTCCGCTGGTCCAGCCACAGGCACTGTATTGGGTTGGCGAGCGACAAATTGGTGACCTTGCATGCACTGTATTGGGCACTGGGGAACACCCCCTTCGCCCGCGAGGCGGCCTATGCCGAGCTGGTCCGAACGGGTTTGGCCAACCGGCAACTGGACGAGCTCACCCGCAGTGCGCTGTCGGGCTGGGCTCTGGGTTCTGAGGACTTCGTGAGTGAGCTTCAGCTGGGCACTTCGCGTCGCCTGCTGCCGGGCAAGGCCGGTCGTCCGTTCAAAAAGCCCGCAAATTGAATCTGTCCCCAATTGATTGGGATTCGGCCTATGGCTTAAATTAATTGGGATCTGACCCCAATTAATTTCGTTGGCACGGTTGCTGCAGTGCATTAAACTCCACCCCCTGCGTAAAAACCCTAGGAGTGCGCCATGACCACGGCAGCCGAAAAAGAACTTTTCCAGCAAACCGGTCTGTACGACCCGGCCAACGAGCACGATGCCTGTGGCGTCGGCTTTGTGGCGCACATCAAGGGCCACAAGAGCCATGCGATCGTCACCCAGGCGCTCAAGATCCTGGAAAACCTGGACCACCGGGGCGCGGTGGGTGCCGACCCGCTCATGGGCGACGGCGCCGGCATCCTGATCCAGTTGCCCGATGCCCTCTATCGCGAAGAGATGGCCAAGCAGGGCATCCACCTGCCGCCTTTCGGGGAGTACGGCGTGGGCATGGTCTTCCTGCCCAAGGAACACGCTTCGCGCATGGCCTGCGAGCAGGAGCTCGAGCGTGCCGTCAAGGCCGAAGGCCAGGTGGTGCTGGGCTGGCGCGATGTGCCGGTGAACCGCGAGATGCCCATGTCGCCGCGCGTGCGTGAAAAAGAACCGGTCATGCGCCAGATCTTCATTGGCCGTGGCGCCGATGTGATCGTGCAGGATGCTCTGGAGCGCAAGCTCTACGTGATCCGCAAGACCGCCAGCGCCGCCATCCAGGCGCTGGGCCTCAAGCACAGCAACGAGTACTACATCCCCAGCATGTCCAGCCGCACCGTGGTCTACAAGGGCCTGCTGCTGGCCGACCAGGTGGG
>JACCDK010094526.1_pt1 | contig 15044 bp, 14 predicted proteins | sample 7445871 | NCBI WGS metagenome assembly JACCDK01 (sample SAMN15323436, study PRJNA562643) | freshwater metagenome | isolation source: river surface water | place: USA:Blue River Watershed | collected 2017-08-15 | reverse complement strand
GGAAGCAGAAGGCCGGGCGATCGGTGCGGGCCAAGCCCTGGATGGTGCCGTCAAAGAGCGACACGTGGGTGGCGCGCAGGTTGGCGGGCAGCGAGGTCTGGTCCACCGCAAAACCATGGTTCTGGCTGGTGATGGACACGCGGCCATTGTCCAGGTCCTTGACCGGGTGGTTGGCCCCGTGATGACCAAACTTCATCTTGAAGGTTCTGGCACCGCTGGCCAGGGCCATGATCTGGTGTCCCAGGCAGATGCCAAAGGTGGGCAGACCGCTGTCGATGAGTTCGCGCGCAGCGGCAATGGCATAGTCGCAAGGCTCCGGATCGCCGGGGCCGTTGGAGAGGAACACGCCATGGGGCTTTCGAGCCAGCACGGCGGCAGCGGGGGTCTTGGCGGGCACCACATGCACATGACAGCCGCGTTCGGCCAGCATGCGCAAGATGTTTTTCTTCACACCGAAGTCATAGGCCACCACCTCGAAGCGAGGCGACTTCAGGGTCCCGTAGCCTTCGCCCAGTCTCCACTCGGTCTGGGTCCAGTCGTAAGCGTGAGGCGCGGTGACTTTTTGTGCAAGGTCGAGTCCCGCCATGTTCGGCGCCGAACGAGCGGCAGCGATGGCTTGGTCGATCACGGCCTGCGAGGGCTGCTGCCCATCGGCCAGCGCCACGATGGCGCCGTTTTGGGCGCCATGGGTGCGCAGCAAGCGGGTCAGCTTGCGCGTGTCCAGGTTGGCAATGGCTACCGTGTTGCTGGCGCGCAAATAGTCGCTCAACGATTGCGTGGCGCGGAAGTTGGATGCACGAAGCGGCAAGTCTTTGATGATGAGGCCAGCGGCATGGACCTGATCAGCCTCGATGTCCTCGGTGTTGACACCGTAGTTGCCAATGTGCGGATACGTCAGGGTGACGATCTGCTGGCAGTAGCTGGGGTCGGTGAGGATTTCCTGGTAGCCGACGATGGAGGTGTTGAACACCACTTCGCCGACAGTGGAGCCGGGGGCTCCGATCGAGTTGCCGATAAAGACCGTGCCGTCTGCCAGCGCCAGGAGGGCGGTGGGGAATGTTCCCTGAAGAGACAAAAGCACTGGGTTCTCCGTAAAGGTTCGGTGACGCCCCAGCGCGCGCAAGAAGTGATACTCGCTTGGCTGCTTGTGTGTGGGAGTAGGCTTGAAGACGAGCTGTAGGCGTGCGGGTGGATGCTGAAAAGCCACTCATTATAGCCTCAGCCGGCAAGGCTCGCCTCAGCGTGAGGTTGCGCTGGCGTAGAGGCAAATCGCGGCGGCGGCGGCCACATTCAGCGACTCTTCCCCACCGGGCTGGGCGATGCGCACGGACAGGGCTGCGCGTTCGACCAAGGCCGTTTGCACCCCCTGCCCTTCATGACCCAACACCCAGGCGCAGGGGTAAGGCAAGCCTTGGGAGGCCGAGAGCTCGTGCAACCAGGGTCCCTGGTGCGGCAAGGTGACCACCAGGGGCGCTTGCAGCGGGGTCAAATCCTCAACGTCCAGGCCCTCGAGGAGGCTCAAGGCAAAGTGGGCGCCCATCCCCGAGCGCACGACCTTGGGGGACCACAGGGCTGCCGTGCCCTTGAGGGCCAACACCTGGGTCACGCCCATGGCCGCCGCGCTGCGCAGCATGGAGCCCACGTTCCCTGCGTCCTGCACCCGGTCCAGCACCAGCGTGTGGGCCTGGGCTTGCAGCGAGGGCCGATCCTGGAGAGACAAGACCGCAGCCACGCCGCCTGGGGAGGGCAATTCACTCAGGCTGGCAAACAAGGCATCGGGCAGGACCCACACCTCGCCCGCCGGCGTGGTCATCGCGGCGGATCGCTGCGACCAGCCCGATTCCGAGAACACCCAGGACTGCAAACGCACCCCCCGGGCCAGGGCTGCCGCACACAAATGCTCACCCTCCAGCCACACCTGACCCAGCTTGCGGTACGCCGTGTTGTCACCTGCGAGTTGGCGCAGGGTTTTGAATCGCGGGTTGTCACGCGAAGAAATACGGGTTGGCGTGATGGGATGAGGGCTCATCGCAACACCTCATGCGTCATCCAAAGACGAGCACTCATGCCCCCTCCCCGTCTGAATGGTTGCTGAACTCGGTCGGCCCGTTCGCCGGGGCGGTGTTTCGCCCTGGATCGATGGCCAAGGCCACCGGCGAGAAACTCCGGCGATGCCAGGGTGTGGGTCCGTGCTCGCGCAGGGCTTGCAGGTGTACCGCGGTGCCGTAGCCCTTGTGCGCGGCGAACCCGTAGTGCGGGTATTGCAGGTCGATCTCTTCGCACCAACGGTCTCGGTGTACCTTGGCCAGGATGGAGGCGGCCGAAATGGCCTGCACTTTGGCATCTCCTTGCACAATGGCCTCGGCCATGACATCCAGCACGGGCAGACGGTTGCCGTCCACCAGCACCTTCACGGGTTTGAGTCGCAATCCCGCCACCGCGCGCTGCATGGCCAACAGCGTGGCTTGCAGGATATTGAGGCGATCGATCTCCTCCACCGAGGCCTCGCCGATGCTGCAGCACAAGGCATAGGCGCGAATTTCGTCGTACAGGCGCTCGCGTGTGCGGGCGGTGAGTTTCTTGGAGTCGGCCAGACCCTTGATGGGTCGCAGATCATCCAGAATGACTGCTGCGGCCACCACGGGCCCGGCCAATGGCCCCCGACCAGCCTCATCCACCCCGGCCACCAGACCTGGTATGTCCCAAGCGAGCGAGGCTTGCTCAGCGTTCAAGAATTTCCTGGATCGCATGGGTCACCAAGGTGGGGGTGTCACGCATCAGCGTGAGATGAAGTTGCGCAAAACGCTGTTGCAAGTCCAGGACCTGCCCAGGTGAGTTGAGCCAGTGCTCCAGGGCCTGCGCCATCGCCTCGGGCGTGGCTTGTTCTTGCAGCAACTCCGGCACTGCCTTGTCTTGCAGCAGGATGTTGGGCAAGCCCACCCAAGGCTGCAAGCGTTTGCGTCGCATCAACTGCCAGCTCAGCCAGTGCATGTTGTAGGCAATCACCATGGGGCGCTTGAACAAGGCCGCCTCCAGCGTGGCCGTGCCACTGGCCACCAGCGTGACATCACACGCCGCCAAGGCTTCATGCGACTGGCCCGACAACACACGCAGCTGCGTGGGCGCCTGCAGACGCTGCACCAGCGCGTCAAGCCTGGGTTTGAGTGTGGGCACCGCCGGCAACACAAATTGCAGGTCGGGGTCTCGCTGGGCAAGCAGCAGGGCCGTGCGCACGAACCGCTCGGCCAGGTAGTCAATTTCTGAGACACGGCTGCCGGGCAGCAACGCGACCACACGGGCATCGGCGGGCAACCCCAGCCGTTCACGCGCGGCCAAACGATCCGGCTGCATCGGAATGGCCTGCGCCAACGGGTGGCCCACGTACGTCGCGGCAATGCCATGCTCGCGCAACAACTCGGGCTCAAAGGGGAACAGACACAACACATGGTCGACGCTGCGGCGCAAGGTGCTCACCCGCTCGGGGCGCCAGGCCCAGATGGATGGGCACACCAGCTGCATGGTGGGGACACCCGCCTCGCGCAAGGCCTGGGCGAGCGAGAGATTGAAGTCAGGTGCATCAACCCCCATGAAAACTTGCGGGGGATGCGCCAACCAACGCGCCTTGAGTTCGTTGCGAATGGCGACGATGCCACGGTAATGACGCAAGACCTCGATATACCCGCGCACCGCCAGTCGTTCATGCGGCCACCAGGCGTCAAAGCCTTGCTCGGCCATGCGAGGACCGCCAATGCCCATGCACTGTGCCTGGGGCCAGCGACGCTTGACACCCGCCAGCACCAAGGAAGCCAGCAAGTCGCCAGAGGCTTCGCCGGCCACCATGCCCAGCGTGTTCAGGGAGGCCGACATCAGCGTTCCGTGGGGGGTTGTCGGGCGCACGTCAGCGCACGATGCCGCGCTTGTCGGATACCGCGCCCAAAAAACCCGTCATCAACGCCACGTCCTCGGCGGATGCGGGGTGCTCGTGCGTCAGAGCTGCCATGCGCTCCATCGCCTGGGCCAGGGTCAGGTTGTCACGGTACAGCGCCTTGTGCATGGCCTTGACCACCTGCACACGCTCAGGCGAGAAGCCTCGGCGGCGCAGGCCCTCGTAGTTCATCGAACGCGCCTCGGCGGGTTGACCCTGGCACATCACAAAGGGGGGCAAATCGGCAAACAGCAGCGAGTTCATCGCGGTGAAGCTGTGTGCCCCCAAGCGGCAGAACTGATGCACCACCGTGAAGCCGCCCAGAATGACCCAATCACCCACGTGCACATGACCCGCCAGCTGAGTGTTGTTGGCAAAGATGGTGTGGTTGCCGATGTGGCAATCATGCGCCAGATGCACATAGGCCATGATCCAGTTGTCATCGCCCACACGGGTCACGCCCGCATCGGTGGCCGTGCCGATGTTGAAGGTACAAAACTCGCGCACCGTGTTGCGATCGCCTATCACCAGCTCACAGGGCTCGCCCGCGTACTTCTTGTCTTGAGGAATCGCGCCCAACGAGTTGAACTGGAAGATGTGGTTGTCGCGACCGATGGTGGTGTGTCCCTCGATCACGCAATGCGCCCCCACCCGGGTTCCGGCACCGATGCGCACGTCCGGCCCAATCACGGTGTAGGGACCGACCTCGACCGTGCTGTCGAGCTCTGCCCCGGCATCCACCAGTGCGGTTGGATGAATACGGCTCATGGCCTTCGACTCAGGCAATCGCCCGCATGGTGCACATCAACTCAGCCTCGGTGGCCACCTCGCCCTCCACCAGGGCTCGGGCACCAAACTTGAAGATGCCTGCTTTCATGCGCAGCAACTCCACCTCGAGCATGAGTTGGTCCCCCGGCTCAACCGGACGTTTGAAACGCGCGCCGTCGATGCCAGCGAAGTAATACACCGTCTTGTCGTCAGGCGTCACCCCCAGGGTGTCAAAGGCCAGCAAAGCCGCGGCCTGGGCCAGGGCTTCGAGCATCAGCACGCCGGGCATGACCGGGCGGTGCGGAAAGTGACCGGTGAAGAAGGGCTCGTTGATGGATATGTTCTTCAGGGCGCGGATCTTCTTGCCCTTTTCGATCTCCAGCACACGGTCCACCAGCAAAATGGGATAGCGGTGCGGCAATTGGCGCAAGATTTGGTGGATGTCCATGCTCATGGGGTGGGTCCTGTCGATTGTTCTAAGGCTCGGATGCGGTCACGCAAGCGATGCAGTTGGCGCAGGGTGGCTGCGTTTTTTTCCCAGGACGCATTGTCGTCGATGGGGAACACGCCGCTGTATTGACCCGGCTGCACAATGGAGCGCATCACCACGGAGGCGGCCGACACGTGCACCCCATCGGCCAGGGTTAGATGCCCCAGTACCACCGCACCGCCCCCAATCGTGCACCGAGCGCCAATACGCGCCGATCCGGCCACCCCCACGCATCCCGCCATGGCGGTGTGCGCGCCGACCACCACGTTGTGACCGATCTGCACCAGGTTGTCGAGTTTGACACCATCCTCGATAACGGTGTCATCCAGAGCGCCACGGTCCACACAGCTGTTGGCACCAATTTCAACGTCATTGCCAATGCGCACGGCGCCCAGTTGTTCGATCTTGATCCAGCCGTCAGCATGCGGCGCAAAGCCAAAACCATCCGCCCCAATGACCACGCCCGAATGCAAAATGCAGCGAGCCCCCACGTGACACTGTTCGCCCAGCGTGACGCGTGACTTGAGCCAGCTGTCCGGCCCCACCGTGGCCCCGGCCTCCACCACACACAAGGGGCCGATGCGCGCCGTGGGATGAATGCGTGCGCTCGGATCGACAACCGCGCTGGGGTGGATCAGGGGTGCGCTGGAGGGGGACTGGTGCTGTGCGCGCCACCACTGGGTGAGGCGGGCGAAATAACCATAGGGATCCGGCGTGATGATGCAGGCCAGGCCTGCAGATTCGGCGCGGGACTGCCAGTCGGGGCGAACGATGACAGCACTGGCTTGTGTACGGTCGACCCCGCTCAGGTAACGCGCCTGGCTGACAAAGCTCAGGCTGTGCGGCGTGGCCGTTTCCAATGGCGCCAAACGATCGATCGTCAAGTCAGGAGAGCCTGAGAGCTCACCTCCCAACGCATCGATGATCTGGCCCAGCCGCAAGGCGACCTCGGCTTACCTGGCGCCGCCGTTGATGGCCTTGATGACCTTCTCGGTGATGTCGTGTTTGGGGTTGATGTAGACCGCTTCCTGCAGAACCAGGTCGTATTTCTCGCTCTCGGCCACTTGACGAACCACGCGGTTGGCGCGCTCCAGCACTTGCTGGAATTCTTCGTTTTTGCGGTTGTTCAGGTCTTCCTGGAATTCGCGACGCTTGCGCTGGAAGTCGCGGTCCTGTTCCACCAGCTGCTTTTGACGCGTGTTGCGCTGAGTTTCTGACAGGGTGGGCGCATCGCGCTCAAAACGTTCCGACGCAGTCTTGAGGGTGTTGCCCAGGTCGACCAACTCTTTTTCGCGCTTGGCAAACTCCTGCTCCAGCTTGGTTTGCGAGGCTTTGGCGGGCGCGGATTCGCGGAAGATGCGGTCGGTGTTGACAAACCCGATTCGGAATTCCTGCGCCTGGGCAGAAATCGACATGGCACACAACACGAGCGCAGGCCAAAAATGTCGCATGGAGGTTTTCATCAGAAGGTGGTTCCAACTTGGAATTGCAAGGGTAATATTCTATCGCCTGCAAATTTGGTGATGGGGCGGGCCATCGCCAGACGCAACGGTCCCATCGGCGATACCCAGCTGAACCCCAGGCCGAACGAACTGCGCATGGTGGACAGGTCAATCTTGTCGAATTCGCCGTAGACGTTACCGGCATCGACAAAGGTATACAACCTGAGCGACTTGTCGTTGCCCGCGCCGGGGAATGGCATCTGGAATTCAGCGTTCAGCACAATCTTTTTGGCGCCTCCGAGCATCAGACCCGTCACATCGCGCGGGCCCAGCGAGCCTTGGTCAAAGCCACGCACGGAACCCAATCCGCCAACAAAGTAGTTCTTGAATACCGGATAGGGATAGTTGGAGAGGCCTTTGCCGAAGCCGAGATCACCATTCAGTGCGAAGCTGTACTGCTTGGTCAGGGGCACGAAGAACTGGTGAGCGCCGCCATACCGGATGTAGCGGGTATCACCCGTGACAGCGAAATCCGAATAAAGGCGTGAAAGCGAACCGCGGGTAGGCGCCAACGCGCTGTCGCGCGAGTCACGGGTCCAGCCCAGTGACAAGGGCGTTGAGCGACTGGTGTAACCAAAGCGCTCGGCGTAGTTGTAATAAGCCGCCGGCATGCTCGAGCCTGGATGGATGGTGGTTTGCTCCACCGCCCCCCCCACCACAAAGCGGGACAGCTCGCTGGTGGGTATGCCAAAACGCAGACCCAGGCCCTGGGTGGTCATGCGGTAGTTACCTGCTTGCTCAATGTAGGGCTTGGACGATCGGTGGTAAAAATCGACGGTACGAGAAACACCATCGTCAGTGAAGTAAGGGTCGGTGTAGTTGACTGTCAATATTTGGTTGTACTTGCTGGTGCTGATTTGAGTGCCCAGGAAGTTACCGGTGCCAAAAATATTGTCTTGCTGGATACCAAAGGTCAGGAACAGTTTTTCGAAGGAGGAAAAGCCGGCCCCCAGCTGTACCGATCCCGTGGGCTTCTCGACCACGTTGATGGTCAGGTCCACCTGATCCGGCGTCCCTGCCACTTCCTGGGTATCGACCGTCACCTCCTTGAAATAGCCCAGTCGCTCGACTCGGTCGCGTGACAAGCGGATGCGGTCACCGTCGTACCAGGCGGACTCCATCTGGCGGAATTCGCGGCGGATGATTTCGTCCCGGGTACGGGAGTTGCCCGAGATGTTGATGCGACGCACATAGGCACGGCGGGACGGATCGGCCTGCAACACCACCGTGACAAGGTTGGTGGCACGATCGATCTCGGGGCGAGGTTCGATACGGGCGAAAGCGAAGCCAAAGTTGCCAAAGTAATCGGAAAAGGCCTTGACCGTTTTGGTCACATCATTGACGTTGTAGGCCTGGCCCGGCTTGATGCTGATCAGGGACTTGAATTCTTCATCGCGGCCCAGGTAGTACCCTTCAAGACGAACCGCCGACACCCCGAATCGTTCACCTTCGGTGATGTTGATGGTGACGGTGATGTCCTGCTTGTTGGGCGAAATAGACACCTGCGTGGAGTCAATTCTGAACTCCAGGTAGCCACGGCTCAGGTAGTAGGACCGCAGCGTTTCCAGATCGGCGTTGAGCTTGGCACGTGAGTAGCGGTCCGACTTGGTATACCAGCTCAACCAGTTGCCGGTGTTCAGATCAAATTGGTCACGCAGGGTGGATTCACTGAACACCTTGCTACCGACGATGCGAATGTCCTTGATCTTGGCCACATCACCTTCGATCATGCTGAAGGTCAGGTTGACGCGGTTGCGTTCGATCGGGGTGATGGTGGTGATGACCTCGGCGGCGTAAAGGCTTCGGTTGATGTACTGACGCTTGATCTCTTGTTCGGCACGGTCGGCCAGGGCACGGTCATAGGAGCGGCCCTCAGCCAGGCCCACATCACGCAACGATTTGCGCAACGCCTCCTTGTCGAATTCCTTGGCCCCCACAAAATCCACGGCGGCAATGACGGGACGCTCCTCCACCACGATCACCACCACGCCACCGCTGACATCGATGCGCAAGTCCTTGAACAAGCCCAGCCCGAACAGGCTGCGGATGGCGGTGGTGGCTTTTTCGTCGGTGTAGGTATCGCCGATGCGAAACGGCACACTGCCAAAGACGGTGCCGGGCTCTACACGCTGAAGCCCCTCGATGCGGATGTCCTTGATGTCGAAGGGTTCGACGGCCCAGGCCAGTTGAACCGTCAACAGACAAGCCATCACCGCTCGTACCAGGATCAGGAAGGGCCGCATCAGGTTGTGGGTCATAGGGCGAGATGGTTTTGCAGTCGGATCAGGGGTGCACAGGCCACCAGCGCATCAGATCATTGCGCAGCGCAACCATCATCAGCAACACGACCAGCAACAACCCGAGGCGGTTGAGAGCGTTCAGCCATCTGCCAGATGGCCGCCGGCCCGTGACCGCCTCCCAAAGATGATACATCAGGTGTCCCCCGTCGAGGACCGGGATAGGCAGCAGGTTCAGCACCCCCAGGCTCACACTGATGAGCGCTAAAAATCCCAGAAAAGCCGTCAACCCGAGGGTGGCGGATTTGCCCGCATATTCCGCCATGGTGATCGGCCCGGTGACTTGCTGCCAGGAGGCTTGCCCGATGAGCATGCGCACCAGGGTTCGCACCGTCATGCCCGCCACCTCGGCCGTGCGTTCCACCGCGCGGGTGAGCCCGTCCCAGGGCCCCAATTGCACCAGCACCTGCGCAGGCGGCTCCCCGACCATGGCATCGATACGGCCGATGGTGCCAGCATCGGTCTCGACGCGACGGGGTTGGACTTCCAGCAGCAGCAGACCGGGTTGACCACGCCGCGCCACTTCCCAGACCTGCGTGGCCGGGGCTTGCAACGCGCTGGCACGAACCCAGGCCCGTAAAGCCACCGCATCTGCCACCGGACGTGACTGAATGCGCACCACGGTGTCACCCTTGCGCAAGCCCGCCTGCTGAGCAACGCCCCCTGGCACCAGGTCTCCCAGCACCGGCGCCATCCAGGGGCCTCGCAACCCCCACCACTCGGGCGTCATCACGCCGTCCTCAGGCTCGGCGGCAGGCACTGTCAGGCGAACTTCCCGCGATGCCTGGCCGTCACGCGACTGCAACTCCAGCACCCACTGGACCTCCTCCTCGCGGGTCACGGGGGACTGCATCATCTGCCAGCGCAGGTCCTGCCAGGACTGCACCGCCCGCAAGGGGCCGTTGCTCCAGCCCGAGCGCAGCACACGGTCGGCACTGCGCACATCGGCTTGCTCGGCTGACGACTCTGGCGTGGGAGTGGCCACCAGCGCCTGCGACTGCCACTCGCCCACCCAGTGCATCACGGCGTACAGCACCACGGCCAGCAACAGGTTGGCCATCGGACCCGCCAACACAATGGCAGCCCGGCATGCCAACGGTTTTCGCTGGAACTCATAGGGCTGATCCTCCACGGACACCGGCCCCTCGGCATCGTCAAGCATGCGCACATAGCCCCCCAGCGGGATGGCACACACCACAAATTCGGTGTCTTGGTGGGGCCGCGGCCGGCTGGGCTTCCAGCGCCACAGCACAGGGCCAAAGCCGATGGAAAACCGCATCACCCGCACCCCACAGGCGACCGCCACACGGTAGTGACCGTATTCGTGAACCGCAATCAGGATGGTCAGGGCGACCAGGAACGCCAGTACGGTCGTCATGCGGGCCCTGCCCTCACCGGGACAACCTCTGGACCGCGAGCTCAGCCTGTTGACGCGCCAACGCGTCCAGCGCCAGAAGGTCGTCCAGGCATGTCGGTGCCGGGGGCGGCAAGCTGGCCAGGACCTCCAGGTTCACCGCATGGATGTGATCGAAGCGGACGCGACGCTCGAGAAAGGCGGCAACCGCCACTTCGTTCGCCGCGTTGAGCACGGCCGTGGTCCCGGCCGGCGCCCGCAAGGCATCCCAGGCCAGACGAAGGCCAGGAAAGCGCTCGGCATGACCCGACTGGTCCAGCGCTTCAAAGGTCATGGCCGACAACGAGCGGAAATCCAGCGTCGCAGCCCCGGACTCGATCCGCTCTGGCCAGGCCAGGCCATAGGCAATCGGCACCCGCATGTCGGGCGTGCCCAGTTGCGCCACCACCGAGGCATCACGGAACTGCACCATGGAGTGGATGACGCTTTGGGGGTGGATCACCACCTCGAGCCGGTCGGGCCCCAGGCCAAAGAGATAACGCGCTTCGATCACCTCGAGCGCCTTGTTCATCATGGTGGCGGAGTCGACGGAAATCTTGCGCCCCATCACCCAGTTGGGATGGGCGCAGGCCTGCTCGGGGGTGACATCGCGCAGCCGCGACGGATCCAGGGTGCGAAACGGTCCGCCCGAGGCGGTGAGGATGATCTTGTCGACCCGGCGGTCCCAACTGGCTGGGTCATCGGGCAGGGACTGAAAAATGGCTGAGTGCTCGCTGTCGATCGGTAACAGGGTTGCGCCGCCCGCCTGAACCGCCTGCATGAACACATCACAGCCCACCACCAACGCTTCCTTGTTGGCCAGCAACAGACGCTTGCCCGCTCGCGCGGCTGCCAGGCACGAGGACAGCCCTGCAGCGCCCACGATGGCAGCCATCACGGCATCCACCTCGTCGTGGGCGGCCACCGCATCCAACGCGGCTGCACCGCTGTGGACCTCGATGGGCAAACCGGCCGCACGCACCCGTTGCGACAAGTCCGCTGCCGCTGCGGGATCCACCATCACGGCGTGGCGTGGACGAAAGGTCTGGCATTGCTGCCACATCAGGTCCACCTGACGGGATGCGGTCAGCGCGAACACCTCGAAACGCTCGGGATGGCGGGCCACCACATCCAGCGTGCTGGTGCCGATGGAGCCCGTGGAGCCCAGAATGGTGAGACGCTGCAAGGTCATGGCAACAAGGTGTGACTGAGGGTTGAGGGGCTCACAACAAAGCCAGCATCATGCCAAGGGGCAAGGCGGGCAGCAAGGCGTCCACGCGGTCGAGCACGCCACCATGCCCGGGCAACAACTGGCTGCTGTCCTTGTAACCGGCACTGCGCTTGACCAGCGACTCCACCAGGTCACCCACCACACTCATGGCGGTCAGAAAGGCAGCACCCAAGACCAGGATCAGCGTACCCCTCTCGTGCAACCGAGAGTACAAACTGGCGCTGTCGACGTCATAGCGTCCATCTGCCCAGGCCCAGGCACAGGCCATCAGCAACACACCCACCATGCCGCCCAAGGCCCCCTCCCAGGTTTTTCCCGGACTGATGGTCACGGCCAGCTTGTGACGCCCCAGGGCACGTCCCGCGAAGTACGCTGCGATATCCGCCATCCAGACCAGCGCCAACAAAGACAACAAGAAGTTGATGCCAATGATCTTGGCCTGAAACACCGCCAACCAGGTCATCCACAGGGCGGCAACGCCCCCCACCAGGCGCAACGGCAAGGCCACCCGAGGCCAACCCACCACCCCCAGCCGCAACAGCGCCACGCCTACCAGGACCCAGGCGGCCCCCATCGACAACCACAGCAGGCGCGACGGATGCCAGGGCCAGCCCTGCTCCCAGCTGAGCAGGCACAAGGCCAGGCACACGCCGGACAAGGCCAGCGAAGGCGCGAAACGGAGTTGATTCAGACGCCCCCACTCCCAGGCACCCGCCGCGATCAGGACCAGGGTCAGGACAGCCAGCGCTTCTGGGCGAGAGTGGAACAGGGCCGGCAACAGCAACGCCAACAAGACCAGCGCAGTGATGACGCGTTGCTTGAGCATGGCGTGCTGGTCCGTCAGACGGCCAGCAAGTCCTGTTCCTTGGCCGCCACCACCTTGTCGATTTCGGCGATGAACTTGTCGGTGACTTTCTGGATGTCGGCTTCGGTGCGCTTTTGGTCGTCTTCAGAGGCCAGCTTGTCCTTGACCAGTTTCTTGACCGCCTCGTTGGCGTCACGGCGCAGGTTGCGCACGGCCACCTTGGCGCCTTCACCTTCCTGACGAACCACCTTGGTGAGTTCCTTGCGGCGCTCTTCGGTCATGGCAGGCATGGGCACACGGATCAGGTCGCCCATGGCGGCCGGGTTCAAGCCCAGGTCGCTGTCACGAATGGCTTTCTCGACCTTGGGGCCCATGCCTTTCTCCCAGGGCTGCACGCTGATGGTACGCGCGTCCAGCAAGGAGATATTGGCCACCTGGTTGAGCGGGGTGGGATTGCCGTAGTAATCGACCATCACGGCATCAAGCAGCGCGGGGTTGGCGCGTCCTGTGCGGATCTTGCTCAGGTTGTTGGACAGCGCAGCGACCGATTGGGCCATCTTGGCGTCGACGTTTTTCTTGATGTCTGCAATGCTCATTTCACTCTTCCTTGTTGCACGGCTCAGGCGTATACCAGCGTGCCTTCGTCCTCTCCCATCACCACGCGGCGCAGGGCACCGTGCTTGAAGATGGAAAACACTTTGATGGGCAGTTTCTGGTCGCGACACAGGGCGAATGCGGTGGCGTCCATGATGCCCAGGTTTTGCCGAATGGCGTCATCAAAACTGATCTTGTTGTAGCGGGTGGCGTTGGGGTCTTTCTTCGGGTCGGCCGAATAGACACCATCCACCTTGGTGGCCTTGAGCACCAGTTCGGCCCCGATCTCGGCGCCACGCAAGGCGGCCGCAGTGTCCGTGGTGAAGAAAGGATTGCCCGTGCCGGCCGCGAAGATAACGACCTTGCCCTCTTCCAGGTACTGCAGGGCTTTGGGGCGCACATAGGGCTCCACCACCTGCTCGATGCCAATGGCCGACATCACGCGTGCCGTGAGGCCCGCCTTGTTCATGGTGTCTGCCAGGGCCAACGCGTTCATCACGGTGGCCAGCATGCCCATGTAGTCGGCGGTGGCGCGGTCCATGCCGACAGAGCCGCCGGCCACACCACGGAAGATGTTGCCGCCACCGATCACCACCGCCACCTGCACCCCCAGGCGGGTGACCTCCGCCACCTCCTCGACCATGCGAACAATGGTGGCCCGGTTGATGCCAAAGGCATCGTCGCCCATCAGGGCTTCACCGGACAGCTTGAGCAGGATACGCTGGTGGGCTGGCGGGCGGTCGGTCATTCAGTGGCTCCAGAAGTTGACATAGTTTAGCGGCCTGAACAAGACTTCGCAGCCGCCGGGCGCAGGGTTTTCACCTGACGCAGGACAAGAAAAAGGGGACCGAGGTCCCCTTGGATATCAGGCCCCTTGGCGGGCTGCAGCGACCTGGGCCGCCACTTCGGCGGCAAAGTCATCGGTGCGTTTCTCGATGCCCTCGCCCACCACGTACAGCGTGAAGGCTTTGACAGTGGTGCTGGCCGCCTTGAGCATCTGCTCGACGGTCTGCTTGTCGTTCTTGACGAACGGCTGGTTGAACAGCGACACCTCCTTGAGGTACTTTTGTACCGAGCCGTCGATCATCTTGGCCACGATCTCGGCAGGCTTGCCGGATTCGGCCGCCTTGGCTTGGGCCACGGAGCGCTCTTTCTCGATCAGGTCTGCCGGCACGTCTGCGCTGGTGAGGGCGACAGGCTTCATGGCGGCCACGTGCATGGCCACATCCCGTGCAGCGGTTTCCTGGCCGGTGTACTCCACCACCACACCGATGCGGGTGCCGTGGAGGTACGAGGTCACGGCAGTGTCGCCGCTGAAACGCTTGTAACGGCGAAAGCTCATGTTCTCGCCAATCTTGCCAATCAGACCCTTGCGCACGTCTTCCATGGTGGGACCGAAGCCGTCCTGGCTGTAAGACAACGCACCCAGCGCCTCGATAGAGGCGGGGTTGTGCTGGACGATCAGCTTGGCAGCGGCTTGTGCCATGGCCAGGAAGCTGTCGTTCTTGGTGACAAAGTCGGTTTCGCAGTTGTCTTCGATCAAGGCGCCGGTGGTGCCTTCGATGAAGCTGGCGACCACGCCTTCGGCGGTCACGCGGCTGGCGGCCTTGCCGGCCTTGCTGCCGAGCTTGACGCGCAACAGTTCTTCGGCCTTGGCCATGTCGCCATCAGCCTCGGTCAGGGCTTTCTTGCACTCCATCATCGGGGCGTCGGTCTTGGCGCGCAGTTCTGCGACCATGCTGGCGGTGATAGCTGCCATAGTGTTCTCCGGGTACGGTTCTATAAGGATTGAAGGGGGTCGGCACTCGAGAAAAAGGGGCTACCGGAGCCCCTTGCTGAGATGCCGCTGGGCAAATCAGGCGGCGCTGTCGACTTCGACGAACTCGTCTTCGCCTTCAGCCACGGCTTTGACCACGTCCTGGACCGCATTGGCACGGCCTTCCAGGATGGCGTCAGCAATGCCGCGGGCGTACAGGGTGACGGCCTTGGAGGAGTCGTCGTTGCCGGGGATGACATAGTCGATGCCCTCGGGTGAGTGG
>JACCDK010437314.1_pt1 | contig 15047 bp, 19 predicted proteins | sample 7445871 | NCBI WGS metagenome assembly JACCDK01 (sample SAMN15323436, study PRJNA562643) | freshwater metagenome | isolation source: river surface water | place: USA:Blue River Watershed | collected 2017-08-15 | reverse complement strand
TTGACTCGAATCCAATCAGGCTTTTTCAAGACCTCTTCAATGGGCACAATCTTGATTGGAATACGGGATGTTTTATCCGCTGATTTTTGTTTTTGACTTGGATCGTAGGCCTTGGTCATGACCGCACCTCTAGTTGTTGAGATAAATGGCTCAAAATATTTTTTTCCACAATATTGATATTGTCGCTCACCCCAAGACTTTTCATATCAACCGTCTTTAAACCCGCATAACCACAGGGGTTGATGGCTTCAAAAGGCTTTAAGTCCATATCAACATTGAGCGCTAAGCCATGATAACAACATTGTTTAGTCACTTTAAGGCCCAAAGCCGCAATTTTTGCCCCAACCAAATTTTCAGGAACCTGGGTTGAACTGGATAAATAAATACCCGGCGCCCCTGATTTTCTGGTGCCTGCGATACCTGAGTCGGCCAATGTATCAATAATAGCCTGCTCAATTTTATGCACTAGCTCTCGAACAAATAAATGCCTGCGTTTCAAATCCAATAATAAATAAACCACCACTTGGCCTGGCCCATGGTATGTGATTTGGCCGCCTCGATTCACAGAAACCAATGGAATCTTAGTGGTTGCATTCAATAAATGAGCACGATCACCCGCCTGCCCTAAGGTATAGGTGGGTGGATGTTGCAATATCCAAATTTCGTCAGGGGTAGTGCTGGTTCGAGATTCTGTAAAAGATTTCATTGCCTCATATGTCGGCAAATAATCCTGCAAACCCAAGTGTCTAATCAAGGGGGTCATTTATAAAACTACGCTGACCATGGGATGAGTAGATAAAGTTCGATAAAGCTCATCCAATTGCTCTCGACTGGTGACACGAACAGTCACAGTCAAACCTAAGTAGTTTCCATTCTTTGAAGGTCTGCGCTCAATCGTCTGAACATCAAAATCGGGGTCAAACTGTAAAACAACTTTCTCAATGGCTGCTTGATAGCCATCCACAAACTTACCCATCACTTTGATTGGGAAGTGACAAGGGTATTGAATCAAAGATTCTTCAACTGGAATATCTTTCAATTTTGAATCCCTGGTTCCACTTGACCATGCCAAGCTCGAAGAATTAAATCACGAATGCAATGCAACTTTCGGTGGAAAAAGTGATCCGCCCCTGGAATCACTTGAACAGTTAACTCCTGAGGTCTAGCCCAATCAAGAACACTTGAGAGTGGAATCACATCATCCACTTCACCATGAATCACAATGGTATCTTTAGGCACGGGAGCCACATCCCACTTACCAGTCGCTGAGCCGACCATAATTAACCTCTCAGGTGGCGTATGCATTTCTTCTAAATGTTTCACCACATAACTGCTGACATAACTTCCAAAAGAAAATCCAGCCATGGCCAAAGGTAGTTCACCCACCATGTGCGGCCAGGCATGCCCCTCTAACTCTGGAATGCCTTGCCAATTGAATGGGTCTCGCATCCAAGCAATGACAGCCAATAAATCTTGTGCTTCACCCTTGCCATCATCATGCACACCTTCAGTGGCACCCACACCTCTGAAATTTGGACGCACTGTAATGTAATTAAGTTGCGCAAAGGTTCTTGCCAAAGTTTGCGCCACCTTGTTATCCATGGTGCCACCCAGCAATGGATGCGGATGAGCCACCAAGGCAATCCCTCTAGGCTTAAAACTCTCGGGCGCGTGCTTTACGCCATCCGGCAAATCCAAAGAGGCTTCAATCAAGCCAACGGGTCCTTGCAAATGAATTTTGAGTGTACGGCTCACTTACTCAATCCTTAAACGATCAACTACTTGGCCTTTTTGAAAGTGGCTCTCAATGATTTCATCAATGTCGCTTTGATCCACAGCGGTATACCAAATACCCTCTGGATAAACCACCATCACAGGGCCATGTGCACAACGATCCAAGCAACCAGCTTTATTAACCCTAACTTTGCCAGAACCTGCCAAGCCAAGCTCTTTGCAACGGATTTTTGCGTGCTCGAACAAGGCTTTTGCATTGTGCTGAGCACAGCAATCATCGCCGTTTTCTCTTTGGTTTAAACAAAAGAATAAGTGGTATTTGAAATAACTCATATTGAAAATTATATAGATGACTTGGCTTTTAGGCCTTTGATCAAAGATAAAGTCGCCGCAATGGGCCAAATCCAAGCAAGCCACAGCATTAAATGATTGAAATGAATCAAACGCCCCTGTCGCCATTCTTGAATGGTGACCAAGTAGTAAGGATTTTGCGGAAAGAAATTTACCAAAAATAACATTGCAGACAAACTAAAGATTGCAATTAAATAAAGCCATCCTCTTCTGACTTGTAGCGCGCTAATTAATAAAATGCTTGAAAAAATCATTCCCCAAAGTGCGGGCTGAGTTAACCAAGAAAAACTCTTTTCCACGCCAAATTGCATGCCTGAGAAAAGCCCTTTAATCATCACGGCGCTTAATAACACCCCCATGACTAATCTGATTTTAGGGGCTCCATCACGCATGGCTAATGCGATGCATGCTCCTGAAAAAATCCAGGCAGCCATAGTGGTTGCAATTTCGATGGTGGCAAAGTTAAAGGTACTGGTCCAAAGAATTGATCGGTCACTAATTAAGCTTCCCATCGCCAACCAAGCGGATTGCGGATAAATCTGCGCCCAGGGAAATGCCAGCGCAAGCAAAATTCCACTCGATCGCAAACCAAACCACTCAATTCTCTTTCTATGAAAAGCACTGCCAGACAACCATCTAGGGTCTAATGAAATCGCCAATAATGCTCCAATCATGACGCCCGAAGTATTGGCCAACCAATCAACATTACTAGGAATGCGAGTGCTTAACCATGTTTGCAAGGACTCTAATCCGGCTGATAAGAGCCCTCCCAATAGAATGGCAAACAATAGAGCTTGATGACCCTTCAAACGAGGATACGCAGCAAATACCGCTAAGAACCCCAAGGCTAAATAACCCAAAATATTGGTAAAAATGTCAAATGAGGTGATGTACTTTGGAATGGGTGCAAAAACCCAATCTAAAAACAAGGCACCGACGCTAGCATTGAAGTTAAAAGGGAAGATACTGGCATAGATAATCAGCAAAACATAAGCAACACAAGCCATCCGGGCGGTTGGCATTGGTAAATCAGGCCAGTTCAGACGCTGAGGTCGTTGAAAATTTTCAGACATATGCACATAGTACCTACAATATGCCCATGACGATTAATTGGATCTTAGAACGGGTTGAAGAAAGTGGCTCAACGAATGAGGATTTACTCAAACGTTGGCGCGAAGGTCAATTATGGGAACCCGTAGCCAGAAAGGCATTGAAACAAACTGCTGGTCGAGGTCGCATGGGTAGAACCTGGGTGAGCCAAGACAACCAAGCGCTTACTTTCTCAGCAGCCTATCCATTTAATAAATCAATTGCTCAACTTTCAGGTCTAAGTCTTGCTTGCGGTCTTGCCGTGATTAAAGGAATTTCATCTGCTACAAACATCACTGAGCATCAATTAGAAACGATGGGCTTAGGTCTGAAATGGCCCAATGATGTGTTGCTCCATCAAAAAAAATTAGCCGGTCTTTTAATTGAAGGCGGACAAACTAATGCGGATCAACCCACTTGGATTGTGATTGGCATTGGCGTTAACTTAAGATCATTTGATGCTATTAAAAATGGCTTAGACCAAGAAATTGCTGGGCTTGATCAACTTGGTGGCAGCGTTCCTATTGATGCTGATGTTTTATGGTTAGCCATACTGAAAGAATTAGCAGAGGTCATCCAAAAGTTTGAGCGCGAATCATTCAACTCATTCAAAGAAGAATGGAACAAATGGGATTTATTCAAAAATCAATTGTGTAGCATTTACCAAGATAAAAAAATGCTTCATGAAGGCATTGAGCGAGGTGTTGATGAATTGGGATACCTACTTCTTGAATCCAATGGTCAAATACAAAAAATTGTGAGTGGCGATGTTTCCTTAAGGAAATTAACATGAACTTGCTTCTGATTGATGTAGGCAACACGCGCCTCAAATGGGCTATTCATCCAGGCTCAGGATTAAATACAGCATTCAAACAACAAGGTCATAGCAACTTGAAAGACTTTCCAGAACTGCTGTCTTTACCTGAATTTAAAGACATACATCAGCTGATTTATTCAAGTGTTGTTGAAGAAAATCAAACTGGTTTGTTGTTATCAGCCGTCCTTAAAACCTTACCCAAACTTCAATGCCAAAGAATTTTAGGCAACTCTGGTTTAACACACCTACCTAGTCTATATAGCGATCCCAGCCAATTAGGATCGGATCGTAGAGCAATGTTATTGGGCGCTGCCAACTTGTTACCCCATAAAAATCTCATGGTGATTGGTTCGGGCACTGCAACCACCATTGATTTTTTAATTGAAGGGCGTCACATAGGGGGCTGGATTACTCCAGGATTCCATTTAATGGCTGATAGTTTGGCAAGCAATACGGCTAATTTACCCATGATTACCGAGAGCGAAATAAATATCCCTTTGATTGAACCGGGACTAACAACAGAACATGGCATGGCACAAGGAATTTTGGCAAGTCAGCTCGGCGCTATTTCAATGGGGCGTCAATATGCCTTGAATCATAATTTAAATATTGAAGCTTGTGTTTCTTCGGGTGGCAATGCACCTCTTTTAAATGAACATCTTCAAACATGTTTAGAAGTCACCGTTTTACATGAGCCAGACTTGGTTCTCAAGGGCTTGTTGGCTTGGAAAGAAATTGGATTTTCTAAATGAATAAAAACAAACCCAATAAAAAATTAATCATTGCCATGGCGGTTTTTGCAGCCATTGCTCTTGAACTGAGTATTTTGATTATTTATAAACCCATCATCGGGCAACAAATTATTAGCTCTTGGTTTGAATCAAAACCTGAAACAGTGAGTGAATCTTTAAATAATGAAAGTCCAATTCAATTATTAGCTCCAAGTAATTCAGGATCTAATCTTATTCAAGAGCGCAGTCGTTGATCGATCATGAATAAATGGAATGGCATAAGCTTGCCCTCCCCATGACTTAACCAAAGCAGTCTCAGCCAGCTGATCAATTTCGTAGTCACCACCTTTGACATAAATATCAGGCTTTACTTTTGCGATTAATTCAACCGGAGTTTTTTCAGAGAATAAAACGACCAAATCAACTGACTCTAAAGAGGCCAACAAAGCCATGCGATCTGCCTCTTGATTAAGCGGACGATCATCACCTTTACCCAGAAGTCTTACTGAGCTATCAGCGTTCACCCCAACAACTAGACTAGCACCAAGACTTCTTGCCTGAGCTAGATAACTGACATGCCCTCTATGTAAGATATCAAAAACTCCGTTAGTAAAAACAATGGGTTTAGGAAGCTTAAGTAGCTTTTCTTGAAGATTGTCTGCATGACAAATCTTTTTTTCAAAGCTGGGTAGCGGTAAGTTTTTAATATCAGCTGAAGTCATAGCCCATATCTTACAACTGACTAGAGATTGTCTAAATTATTGAGAATCAATTGAGCATGCTTTGTAATTTTTTTCTGCTCATCAAGATCAATTTTTTTTAAGTTGGCGGTCATTAGGCGGGTTCTTGGATTGGCATCAAATTCAGCTTGATGGTTGATTAAAAAATTCCAATAAAGTGTGGTCATTGGACAAGCAGTTTCACCATGACGTTCACTGGATTGATAAACGCACTTTTCACAGTAATTACTCATCCGCTTGATATATGCACCGCTAGCCACATAGGGCTTGCTTGTGAATCTGCCACCGTTGGCAAACAAAGCCATGCCTGCAGTGTTTGGTAATTCAACCCATTCAAGCGCGTCAACATAGATGGCCAAATACCAATCACATACTTCTTTAGGCAAAATCTCAGCCAACAAAGCAAAATTTCCTGTGACCATTAATCTTTGAATATGATGTGCATAACCATACTGAAGAGTTTGCCCGATCGCATCTTGCATACAAGCCATCTTAGTTTCACCCGTCCAATACCACTTGGGAAGTTTTCTTTGATGACCGTAAAAATTTTCTTGAGCCATGCCAGGCATATCCAAGTAATACATGCCTCTTATGAATTCACGCCAACCTAATATTTGACGTACGAAGCCCTCGACAGCATTCAGCGGTAAATCATTTTTTTTCCACGCATTTACAGCTGCATCCACTACTTCTTTTGGGCTAATCAGCTTTAAATTTAATGAGCTTGATAGCAATGAGTGCCATCCAAATGGCGTATTGGTCCACATGGCGTCTTGGTACATGCCAAACAATGGCAAACGCTCTGCGACGAAATGATCAAGAACCTTGAGAGCCTGATCCCTCGTAACTGGCCAAAAAAAATATTTACTCGAGCCTGGATGATCGGGATACTGCTTTTCCACCAATTCAATGACCGACTGAGTAATCGCGTCAGGAGAGAACCCAATAGGATGATCAAGATTAGTGGGTCCTTTTTTAGGATAGGGCTTTCTGTTTTGCTCATCAAAATTCCACTGATTGCCTTCCGGTTCGCCGTTTTCTTGCATCAGCACATGATGCTTTTTTCGAAGGTACCGATAAAAGTATTCAAGTCTTAATTCTTTCTTAGCTCCAGCCCACTGCTTAAACTCATCTTGAGAGCAATAGAAATGGTCATCCTCCGCGAAGGTCACTGAAATATTTAACTGTTTTGCCAAATCTTCTAATTCTTCTTTTAAGCGCCATTCACCGGGTTCCACGCAAACTAAATGCGTGATTTGGTTTGACAAAATGTGTTTTCTGAGTACATCAGTGATTGAATCTTGACTATTTTCTACGTAAGTCAAATCATATTTTTTTGCTCTCAACTCTTGAGCAAAATGCCTCATGGCTGATAAAAATAGAATGATTTTTGCTTTATGCGTCCATACGTACTGAGATTCTGTTTTTGACTCAATCATGATGACTTGATCAGTCTTTGAATCAAAATGATTAAAGGCCGAACTATCGGCCTTTAATTGGTCTCCTAATACTAAGATGAGTTTTTTCAATCGAACTCAGTCTGCACGTTTTAAGCGCCAATCTTTAACGCTTTCAGAAATATCTTGCAGAGCAGCCATCACTTTGATTCCCTCCGGTGTGCGCTTACGCAAGGCTTGATTCTCACCACCGACCCAAAGCTCAACACCTGGCGCCAACTTTTCTTTTAGTTCATTCAAGCCATCAACCACCTGGTTTTGATTCATCTGAGAAGAGAAGGACAAAGCAATGACATCAGCTTTTTGAGCTCTTGCAGCTTGTGCAATTTCTAGAATGGGAGTTTGTGTACCCAAGGAAACGCAGACGCAACCCTCTAAAGCCATTAAAGCCTCAGCCATCAACAAACCAAGGCTGTGATGCTCTTGAGGGAATGTTGTGAGCAAAATTCTGGGTCTTGCCAAGTCTTCGTTTTGCCCAGTATGTCCTCTTGGCACTGAATTAATAGCGGTTCTAAGTAGGTGCTTGATTTGCTCTGTAAACAAATGTTCTTCATGTATTTCAAGCTTGCCTTCAGCCCAATACTCACCAATGTTCTTAATGAGTGGCGCAACCACTTCGATGACAAAGCGATCTAAACCAATTTTCATCAAAGTAGTTGAAAGCGCCAACCTCAGGGCTTCTGTTTGATGCGATCTCAATAAATCCAAATATCGGTCCATTTCTTCTTGAGAAATGGCAGATACCATGTGTACATTCGGGTCTTTAACCTGACTGGCCCGAGCACTTAATTCTTTCAGTGCCTCAATGGGCAAAGGCACTATTCGACCTGGGCGGTGCCCTAAATCCAATAATCTTTTTAAAAGTCTGAGTTTTTCAATTTGATCTGCTGGATAGACACGATCGTCATTCTTATCCCTAAGGGGAGTAGGGAAGTTATACCGTCTTTCCCACACTCTTAAAGTGTCCTTGGCAATGCCTGTATCCCGCTCAACCGCGGCAATACTCAGCATATCCGGCAAATTAGTAAATCGAACATTCATAATGTGAAAACTCACGATGTGTCGCCAAGTGAATACGAGGTATCGACGCTTAAATTCTACACTGTCTTAGACATAATTTGCACAATTTTTAATTTGTGATTAATATAGGCACATATTGTTGATTTGTCCAAGACGAAAATTGATCTTGTCCAAGTCCGCAAACACATTAAAAATGGGTCGAGGAGACAAACCCAATGTTGGTCGATGTTAAGAGTAGACCGAACCCCCCAAGAGCGGCAGGCAATAGCCATGGGGGTCACTTTTTCAGGATAACTGCCCTGGTTAGCCTGTTTTTTGCATTGATGTGGTTTTCTTGGCCAAAGGATGCTCAAGCAATGACATGCTCCAAAACTCTTTCTCACACATTTTTGAGACTTCAAGATGAAGCTCCCCAAAATCTATGTCAGTACCAAGGAAAAGTGGTTCTAGTGGTCAATACCGCCAGTTACTGTGGTTTTACGAGTCAGTATGAAGGTCTAGAAAAACTCTACAGTCAATATAAAGACAGAGGGCTGGTGGTTCTTGGTTTCCCATCCAATGACTTTGGCAAACAAGAACCTGGCAGCAATAAAGAAATTGCAGAGTTTTGCCACAACACCTACGGCGTGAAGTTCCCAATGTTTGCCAAGTCTTCTGTGACTGGTCCAGATGCAAATCCTTTGTTCAAGCATTTGATTGAACAAACCGGAACTAAACCACGCTGGAACTTTTACAAATATCTCATTGATCGTCAAGGAAAAGTGATTGATGCCTACAGCAGCATGACCTCACCCACAAGCAAGTCAATGCTTGCCCAAATTGAAAAATTACTTCAGGAGAAAGCTCAATGAACGCACCAGAAAATATTTTTCTGCCTGATGTCCAATCTAGTTTGGATGAACGCAACATTGTCATTCAAAAAGTTGGTATCAAGTCAGTTCGCCATCCTGTACAACTAAAAACCAAAGCGGGCGTTCAATCGAGCGTTGCAATGATTGACATGACAGTCAAGCTTCCAGGGAATGTCAAAGGTACGCACATGTCAAGATTTTTAGAAGTCTTGCAAAATGAACACCGCCCACTGGAGTTCAATACAGTTCGCGAATTAATGACTAACATGCTTAATCGCTTAGAGGCGAATGAAGGTCACATCGATTTAAAAATGCCTCTCTTTTTAAATAAAGTAGCGCCAGTATCTGGCGTTGAGAGCTTACTAGACTACGATCTTCACATCAAAGCTGCTTATGAAAAAGGCATACTTCGCTATACCTTGCAAGTTCAAGTCCCCGTGACCAGTTTATGTCCTTGCTCTAAAAAGATTTCTCAATATGGCGCCCACAATCAACGTTCACACATTGTGATCGCTGCTGAGCTTACCGAAAACATGGACGCAGAAGATTTAATCAAAATTGCTGAACAGGCAGCTTCTTGTGAACTTTGGGGTTTGCTCAAACGACCTGATGAGAAGTACGTCACAGAAAAAGCTTACGAAAATCCTAAGTTTGTTGAGGATTTGGTGAGAGACATTGCTGTTGCACTTGAGAATGAGAGCAAAGTGGTGGCCTATGAAGTTTCTTCTGAAAACTTTGAATCAATCCATAACCATTCAGCCTATGCATGGTTGGCCAACGACAAACGAAATAACCATTAACCCTTTTAACCACAAGACATGAAGCCTACTGAGCGCAGTTTCTCTCCCTCCCTTATTTTTGCTCAGGGGTGTCTTGTGGTTTTCTTCTTTTTACATAACCTGAGACTTTCATGAAAATCGCCATCGTTGGAGCCGGAATTTCAGGTCTTGGTTGCGCCTACGCCTTAAGCAAATTCAAGGAATTTGAGATCACTTTGTATGAAAGTGGCGACCATATTGGTGGGCACAGCAACACAATTGATTTAGCACTGGACACTCCCGTTGGAACAATTACCCATGGTATTGATACAGGTTTTTTAGTATTCAATCAAAGGACATATCCAAGACTTCTTCGCTTGTTTCATGAGCTAAAAGTTGACATCGCGAAATCTGAGATGTCATTTTCAGTGTCCATTCCCAAAAAAGATGGCGGTACGCTTGAATGGGCAGGTACAAACATTGATTCTCTATTTGCACAACGACAAAACATCGTTAGCCCCTCCTTTTTAAAGATGGTCAAAGACATCATCAAATTCAATCGTCTATGCACTGATTTAGCCAAAGATAAAAAATTAGACAATCTTGAATTGACTGTTGGAGAATTTTTAAATAAGCACCGTTTGAGTCAGCAATTTAGAGATTGGTATTTTTTACCGATGGTGGGCGCTATTTGGTCATGCCCAGTGGCTCAAATGTTGAATTTTCCGATATCAACCATGATTCGATTTTGCTTTAACCATGGATTGATTCAAATTTCTGATAGACCGCAATGGTTGACTGTTCAAGGTGGCTCTAGAGAATACGTGAAAAAAATTGTTGCTCACCTTGAAAATCATGGCAGTCAATTCAAACGGTCTCAGGTTAAATCGGTTGTACGAAAAAATAATTCAGTTGAAATCATCACCGATACTGAAATCAACACCTATGACCACGTCGTGATGGCTTGTCACAGCGATCAAGCATTAAAAGTTCTTTCGGATGCCAGTGCCGACGAAAGCGCTATTTTGGGATCGATTCATTATCAAGATAATCGAGCTGTTCTACATACCGATAGCTCCGTTCTGCCAGAAAATAAAAAATGTTGGTCAGCTTGGAACTACGCAACGACCCAAAACGAAAATCTTCACGATCAACAAGTTTGTGTCAATTATTTAATTAATAAACTCCAACCTTTGCCAGCAGCTTGGGCAGACCAAGCAGTGATTGTTAGCTTAAACCCTGTTCAAGAACCCCAAAAAAGTAAAGTACGAGCTGACATTCAATATGCGCACCCCATTTTTGATGAAGCTGCCATTCAGGCTCAACATCAGCTACCCATGATTCAAGGCGTTCATCACACATGGTTTTGCGGTGCCTGGACAGGTTACGGCTTTCATGAGGATGGTCTTCGCTCCGGTGAACTAGTGGCTGAAGCTTTGACTGAGATGATTCACCTTCCAGCCAAGCAAGCTGTCACTGCATGAGCATTGCCAAAATATGTTTTGGGCAAGTAAGACATGCACGCCTAAAGCCTGCAAAGAATGCATTCTCTTATTCAGTATTTACTTTGCGCATTCCCATGCGCCTAAGATCCAGATCTAACAACGGAATTTCAAGTTTTGGTGTTGGCGATAACCATTGGTCTTGGTTATCTTTTTTTGATAAGGATCACGGTCAAGGAAAAGATAATTCACTGGAATGGGCTGTCAATTTAGTTCAATCTCAAGGCATTCAAGACATTGATGGTGAGGTTTGGCTACAAACTTTTCCAAGAGTACTCGGCTACGTGTTTAATCCAGTGAGTTTTTGGTTTTTTGAAAACTCCACTGGAAAACTCAAGGCGGTCTTGGCTGAAGTTAATAATACTTTTGGTGAGCGGCACTGTTACTTGTTGGCCCATGAAGATGGCCGCCCAATTCAATGGGGCGAGAGCTTTTCCTCCAACAAAGTTTTTCATGTATCACCTTTTTGCGAAGTCAAAGGTCATTATCTTTTCCGGTTTTTTTCAAAGCCTGAAACTGGACAACACATCGCTCGAATTGAATACCATGATCAAGGCCCCTTATTAATCACCAGCGTGAATGGAAAAGAAAATCCATTGAATGGAAAAACACTTTTATGGTCTGCATTGAGATATCCCGCAATGAGCATTGGAGTCATTGTTCGGATTCACTGGCAAGCTCTGCGTTTGTGGCTTAAAGGTGTTAAATTCCACAGTAAACCCGCACCCCCTACTACAGAAGTTAGTCAATGAACTCAAATATTGAAGTCATCCAAGATTTTTCTGAGGCGCTTCCATGGCATGCCAAGGCGGTTCTCTCACTGTTGCAAAAAATTCAGGTGGGCACACTCAAACTTTACAGCCCATCTGGTGAACTGTATACATTCAAAGGATCTCAACCGGGTCTTGAAGCCAATATTCATATTCATGACTGGAATGTCTGCAAGGCCTGTTTAAAAGCCGGTGATATTGGCTTTTCGGAAGCGTATATTGATGGGCTTTGGGACTCATCAGATATCCAAACACTTCTCAGATTATTTTTAGCCAACAGAAATGTGATTGAAACAGCGATTTACGGTAGTTGGTGGGGTCGCTTAGGTTATCGCATCAAGCATTGGCTCAACAAGAACTCTAAATCTGGTAGCAAAAAGAACATTCATGCTCATTACGATATAGGAAATGCCTTTTACTCTCTGTGGTTAGATCCCAGCATGACTTATTCAAGTGCTTGCTTTGATCATCAAGATATTCCTCTGATTGAAGCGCAACAAAAAAAATATCAAAGAATCATTGATTCCTTAAACCTTCAACAAGGTGAAAAAATTCTTGAGGTTGGATGTGGATGGGGCGGCTTGATGGAGGCTGCCACCCTCCAAGGCATAGATATTGATTGCTTAACTATTTCACAAGAGCAAGCCAAATACGCCAAAGACCGTGTCAATCGATTAAGCACTAAAGCAGCTCAAGGCCATGCAGAAATTTTCATTCAAGATTATCGAGATCATCATGAGCAGTACGATGGAATCGCCTCCATTGAAATGTTTGAGGCAGTCGGTGAAGCGTACTGGCCAAGCTACTTTGCAATGATTAATCGATGCTTAAAACCAGGCAAAAAGGCGTGTATTCAAACGATTGTGATTGCAGATGAATTATTTGATAAATACAGAAATAGTTCTGACTTTATTCAGCAATATGTTTTTCCAGGTGGCATGTTGCCATCTATAGAAAAATTCAAAATAGCCGCCAAGAAACAAGGTTTGGTAGTTGAGTCAATCTATTCATTTGGCCAAGACTATCAAAAAACTCTGTGCCTATGGCATGAAAAGTTTAATCAACAACTTGATCAAGTCAAAGCCCAAGGCTTTGACCAAAGATTCATCAGACTTTGGAATCTATATTTGATGTACTGCGCTGCAGGTTTTGCAGAAAAGAGTACAGACGTGATTCAATTTACTCTCTCCAAGCCTCACTGACATGAGTCTTAATCAGCGCATCATTAGCTTTTACAACAAGCGCATTTGGATCATCGGGGCATCCAGCGGCATTGGCGAGGCGTGTGCCAATGCTTTTCTTAGCCATGGCGCTAAAGTAGCCATCAGCGCAAGACGAAATGAAAAGTTAGAAAAAATTAAAACTCGTTGGCCCAATGACCAATGCTTATCAATTACTGCAGATGTTCAAAATTATGAAACCATGGAAATGGCCTACAAAGCCATTGAAAATAAATGGGGCGGAATTGACTTAATGCTTTATGTTGCCGGCATTTATGAACCCATGCGTGCTGATAATTTTCAATTGAATCAAGCAAAAAGGATGATTGACACCAATCTCATTGGTGCAATGTCAGCTTGCTCAATTGTTTTGCCACGCATGCTAGAGAACAAAAGCGGGGGCATCGCCATTGTTGGTAGCGTCGCAGGGTATAGCGGACTTCCCCAAGCTTTGGCATACGGTCCCACAAAAGCTGCTCTTATTAATTACTGCGAAACACTCTACTATGATTTAAGGCCTAAAGGTCTTAATATGTACATGATCAATCCTGGATTTGTTGAGACAGAGGCTACAGCAAAAAATGATTTTGAAATGCCCGCCTTAATAAGCGCCCCTCAAGCAGCCGAAGAAATATTAGATGGCATACAAGCGGGTCAATTTGACATTCATTTTCCTAAAAGATTTTCTATCTTCCTGAAATTTCTTCGCCTTTTGCCCTATCCAGCTTATTTTTATTTACTAAAGAAATTCATCAAAATTTAAATGTTGAAGCTTCACACTCAAGCAGTTATTCATCAATTTGAATCGTTGACTCTAGATTCAATCGACCAACTTGTGGCTCTTTACGATTCACAAGCATCTTTCAAAGATCCATTCAATGAAGTTACAGGGCATCCGGCCATTCGTCGTATTTTTACCCACATGTTCAGTCAGGTGCATCACCCACGATTTCACATTAAAGACATCATTGAACAAAACTCTCAAGCATGCTTAAGCTGGGAGTTTCATTTTGAATTTAAATCATCGCCAGATAAAACCCAAACAATTAAAGGCTGCACATGGTTTGTATTTAATGAGTCTGGCCTGATTATCAGTCATCGAGATTATTGGGATGCCGCAGAGGAACTATATGAAAAGTTGCCTTACTTGGGTGGCCTAATGAAATGGCTAAAGAAAAAGGCCCAACATTAGGGCCTTTTTTGAATCAACCGATTCGGTTTATTTTTCTTTTCTCGCTTTGTTGACTAAAAAGTCCATCGCTTGAATAGCTCTTGCTTTTGAGCCCCCAGCAATTGACGGTGATGTCATATATTTACCTTGAACGGCGACGCTAGGAACCCCATCAATCCTGTAAGCCTGCGCAATTTGATTGGCAGAACGTGCTTTAGAAATAACAGTGAATGATTTAAAGGCTTTCAAGAAACTTTGTCGATCTACACCTTGGCTCGCTACCCAATCAGTAATTTCAGCTTCAGCTAACAGTTTTTTCTTACCAACATGAATCGCTTCCATAACCTTGGCATGTAAATCTGACTTGCCTAAACTTTCTAATGCATAAAATAATTGGCTGTGAGGCAATAACTCATCTCTGAAGGCAACGGGCACTTTTTTAACCACCACATCCTTTGCTTGCTTTTTAATCCAGGCGCTTAACTCGGGCTCAAAATCATGGCAATGAGGGCAGCCATACCAAAAGAATTCTAGAACCTCGATTTTCCCCTTTGCCTCAATAGCTTGTGCTACAGGCAATACTCGATAATCAAAACCTTCTTCAATTGGGCGAGTTTGCGAAAAAGCAGAGACTGATAATCCCAAACAAATCACGCCCAATATTGAACGCTTAATCAAAGCACTGATGTTGATTGAATTCATGGTAATCAATTAGATTTATTAATTCTAATAATTGTAGAAGCAATTCCAGCACCTTGCAGACTGGCTCTCACTTTAGTAACCTCATTTTGTCCAATGTATGGGCCAACGCGCACACGCCACATCATGACGCCATC
>JACCDK010730680.1_pt1 | contig 15055 bp, 12 predicted proteins | sample 7445871 | NCBI WGS metagenome assembly JACCDK01 (sample SAMN15323436, study PRJNA562643) | freshwater metagenome | isolation source: river surface water | place: USA:Blue River Watershed | collected 2017-08-15 | reverse complement strand
CAACGGTGGTGCTGTTTCTCTAGGTCACCCATTGGGTAGCTCAGGTTCTAGAATCATTGTTACTTTAATTTCTGTTCTTAACCAACAAAATGCAAAAATTGGCGTTGCTGGTATATGTAACGGTGGTGGTGGTGCTTCGGCTATTGTGATTGAAAAACTGTAGACCGACAGGCCGAAAGACCGTGAGACAGACAGACCATAAAATTAATTGATTGAAAGACCGAAACGGCCTAAGGAATTAACGGATTTTCGGCCTATCGAAATTTCAGATTTTCAAACAAAAAACATGATTAGAAAATTTATATTAATTTTTCTTTTTGCGATGTTGGGTACGATTGCTCGTGCTCAAAAAACGACAACAGCATTCGATCCTAAATTGAAAGTATTTGAAGATTCTCTTAAAAGTTTATCGTATAAAATTATTAATAATGTTGACGAAGTTGTTCGCAGAAATAGCAACAACCTCTTCATCAAAACCCTGGTGACGGCACTAAAGTTGGAGAATTCTTTCACCTACCCTTTCGATTCGGTTACTTCCGTGTCTATTTTAACGTCAGAGGATAAAGTGTTCAGAATTTTTACTTGGCATTTGTATTCCGACGATGGTTCGTACCGCTATTACGGTGCTATTCAAAAAAATAATAAAACGAAACTCGAGTTATACCCTTTATTCGATAACTCCCGCTTTATTCCTAATGCAACCGATACTATTTTAACCAAAGATTCGTGGTACGGAGCACATTATTATACCATTGCAGCTCCTCAAAAATGGAAACGTAACAAACAATACGTTCTACTCGGATGGAAAGGAAATAATGTTAAAACCAATCAAAAGGTAATTGATGTATTGAGTTTTGACAAAGAGGGTAAACCAGTATTTGGGGCACCCATTTTCGATTATAAAGACTCTACCATGCATCGTGTTATTTTTACTTATGGTAGAAACCTATCCATGTTACTTCGATACTTACCTACTAAAAAGTGGATTGTTTACGACCATCTTGAGTGTCCTGATCCTCGTCAAAAAGGCATGTATGAATTTTATGGCCCCGACCTTTCTTACGATGCCTTGCGATATAAAAGAAGAAAATGGTATCTAATGGAAAACATCGACATAAGAAATGAAAAATCAGAACTCGACAAATTATTCAATGATCCTAGGGAGCAATAAAATTATTTATTTTATATTTTTTATGCTGATGCCTATGCTTGGCATCGCTCAAAGTGCTGTGTACCCTAGTCCGGGAACACTTTACGATGGTCAATTACATACCATCCACATTGTCATGCATCCCGACAGTTTAGAAGCACTCTACGCCGATGAAAATCGTTGGAACAACCATACTTTCCCTGTGACGTTTATTTACGACCAAACGGATACCTTACGAAATGTTGGAATTCGTTTAAAAGGCAATACTTCTAGAAATGCCAGAAAAAAATCGTTTAGAATTGATACCGATGAATTCATCAATCAAACCTATCAAGGACTAAAAACTTTTAATTTAAATGGCACACATAACGACCCTTCCTTAACTCGACAATATTTAGCAAGTTATTTCATTGGCATTGCTGGTATTCATACTCCAAGATCTAACTTCGTTAAACTATACATCAACAATACGTATTATGGTTTATATACTCATGTAGAACATATTAATAGAAAATTTATTGAATCGCGTTATAGCGATAACACAGGGAATTTATACAAGTGTTCGTGGCCAGCCGATTTAACTTGGCTAGGTTCGGATCCTCAGCTTTATAAAAATTTAATCAACCCCTCCCCACAAAATGAACGTGCCTACGATTTAAAAACCAATGAAACCCTCGACGATTATAGCGATTTGGTGAATTTCATCAATGTAATCAATAACAGTCAGAGCGATTCCTTTCAGTATAAAATTGAACAGGTTTTTGAAGTAAGAAACTTCCTAAGAAACGTAGCGGCAGAAGTGCTTATGGGGCATTGGGATAATTATTTCATGAATAAGAACAATTATCAATTGTATAGAAATCCCTCAACGGGTAAGTTTAATTATCTCTCCTACGACATGGATAATACCTTTGGTGTGCAATGGGGATATAGTAATATTGATGTTCGTGATGTCAATAATTGGGGTAACATCAATGCTTCAGCAGCGCCCTTATGTTATAAACTTTTAGCCATCGAAGAGTATAAGAATTACTATAATAAACAAGTAAAGAATTTATGTGATTCGTTCTTTAACATTAAACTCATTACCGAAATTGATCGTGTGAAGTTAATGATTGATCAAGCTGTCGCAACCGATTCATTTTATACACAACATTGGGAATCGGATTATGGATACACTTACCTCGATTGGCAAAATTCATTTACACAATCTTTAGGTAATCATGCAAGCATAGGTTTAAAAAATTACATCGCTAATCGAAGACCTTCGGCACTCAACCAAATTAGAATTACAGGCATAGGCACAACATTCCATCAGGCAATTCAAGTCTATCCAAATCCGGCCCTTAATCATGTATATATTGATGCTGCTAACCAATCACTTTTACACCTAAGAATCTACAGTCAGACCTCTGCTCTCCTCTTTCATCAACAGTATTCATCAACACAAACTATAGAGTTAAACCTCGAGACCTTCGAAAATGGCATCTATTTACTCGAAATGGAGTTAAATACGGGTGAAAAAGTCCTTAAAAAACTAATAATCAGCCGATAAAAACACGGTTTGTGGTATTGCTCCTTAATTCTTAATTTGCCATTTATAATTTTTAATTATATGGCTTCAACTCATTATCAAAGCTTATTAAAATATAGCTTAAGTTTAGTCTTATCGATATCGGTTTTGAGCAGCGGATTTGCTCAAAAGAAAGAATTAAACAACGACATCATCTGGGGTAAATCGCAATTCATTTCAAAATCCATTGCAGGTCTACGACCGATGAAAGATGGCAAACATTACAGCTCTTTTTATACTCATCCAGAAACCAAAGAAACCTATATTTTAGCCTACGAATATGCAACAGGCAAAGTAAGTGATACTATTTTAAGAGCATCGGAATTAAAGCTGATGATACCGAATGACATCACTAAAATAACCATGGAAAATTATGCCTTTAGTGATGATGAATCTAAAATCATGATTTCGAACAGCATTGAAAGTATCTATCGTCATTCGACCAAAGAATTAAATTACATTTTCGATCGAAAAACAAGAGCCTTGCAAAACTTATCCGACTACGGAAAACAAATGTTTGCAAGCTTTTCACCCGATGGTTCAAACGTAGCATTTGTTAGAGATAATAACATTTACATTCGTAACGTAGCAACACGCGAAGAAACAAAAATTACTGACGATGGCGAATGGGAAAAAATATTAAACGGTTGGTGCGATTGGGTATACGAAGAAGAATTTGCCTTTGCTCAAGCCTTCTCATGGTCGCCCGACGGTAAATACATTGCTTACTATAAGTTCGACGAAAGTGGAGTAAAACGTTTTAACATGGCGATGTATGGCGAGTTATATCCAAAAGATTATCAATACAAATACCCTAAAGCAGGCGAAAAAAATTCGGAGGTGAGCATACACATTTACAATGTTGGTACTGGAGTAACAAATACAGTTGATGTTGGCACTGAAAAAGATCAATACATACCTCGTATTAAATGGACCGCCGATGCAAGTAAATTGTGCGTCTTTAGAATGAACAGACATCAGGATAAATTAGAATACTTATTAGCTGACGCAACTACTGGAAAAACAAAGGTATTACTTACCGAAACTTCTAAAACATACATCGATATTAACGATGACCTTACCTTCCTTAATGACAAAAAAAGCTTTATCATTACGACAGAGAAAGATGGATTTAATCATTTTTATTTGTACGACATGAGTGGTAAACTCATACGTAAAATTACTACAGGAAATTGGGAAGTGACCAGTTTTTATGGCTTAGATGCCGCTCAAAAAACAATTTATTTCCAAGCGGCGATGCAAAGTCCAATGCAAAGAGAAGTGTATAAAATTGGCATCGATGGTAAAGGATTGAAAAAATTATCGAAAGAAACAGGAACTAATAATGCCTTTTTCAGCAGCGATTGTTCTTACTATATTAATTACTACTCCAATGCCAATACCCCTAATTACATTACCTTACACGACAAAAATGGTGTTCAAATTAGAGTGTTAGAAGACAATAAAAAATTAAAGGAAAGATTAGTCGAATACGATTTAACCAAAAAAGAATTTTTAAACATCACTACTTCTGATGGTGTGCAATTAAATGCATGGATGATGAAACCAAGCAATTCTGATGCGAGTAAAAAATATCCTGTGTACATGTTTTTATACGGAGGACCAGGTTCACAACAAGTGCTCGACGTTTGGGGAGGCGCAAATTACATGTGGTATCAAATGTTATGTCAGAAAGGCTACATTGTAGTTTGTGTCGACAATAGAGGTACCGGCGGACGTGGAGCAGAGTTCAAAAAAATGACACATTTACAATTAGGTAAATACGAAACCATCGACCAAATAGAAGCGGCAAAATGGTTAGGAAAACAATCGTATGTAGATGCAACACGCATTGGTATACAAGGCTGGAGCTTCGGCGGATACATGTCGTCACTTTGCATTACCAAAGGGGCTGATGTATTTAAAATGGCCATTGCGGTGGCACCGGTAACCAATTGGAAATACTACGACTCTATTTATACGGAACGATATTTACACACTCCACAAGAAAACAAAAGTGGATACGAAGACAATTCGCCTATAAACTTCGTAAATCAACTAAAAGGCAAATACCTAATTATCCATGGTACTGCCGACGACAATGTGCATTTCCAAAATTCGGTGGATATGATTGATGCCATGGTAAAAGCGAACAAAAAATTTGAGTCGGCATACTATCCAAATAAAAACCATGGAATAGCTGGTGGAACTACCCGTTTGCATTTGTACAACAAAATGACTGATTTTATTTACAGTAATTTATAATCGGAAACATGGAAAAAGCGAAACACCCGAAAGGACTTTATGTGCTCTTTTTTACCGAAATGTGGGAACGTTTTGGGTATTACCTTATGTTGGGTATTCTTTTATTATACCTAACAGATGGGGTAAAAGGAGGCATGGGACTCGACAAGAAAGAAGCCTCTGATATTGTTGGAACATATTTAGGATTAGTATACCTCACTCCTTTCCTCGGAGGATTATTAGCCGATCGTATTTTAGGATATCGAAAATCCATTTTAATAGGAGCCATCTTAATGGCTACAGGATATTTCGGATTAGCGATTCCAAACATGACCGCCTTTTGGATTTCAGTTTTATTAATTATTGTTGGTAATGGCTTTTTCAAACCAAACATTTCAACGCTCTTAGGTAACCTCTATTCGACACCCGAATACAAAGAACAAAAAGATGCGGGCTACAATATTTTTTACATGGGTATAAACATTGGTGCATTCATCTGCAACTTTGTGGCAGCCTATATGCGCAATGAGTATGGTTGGGGTTATGCTTTTGCTGCGGCAGGAGTAGGTATGTTAATTGGTACCGTTTGGTTTTTATCGGGTACTAAACACATTAAAGATGCCGACATCAAGAAACCAGCGGGCGAGAACGATTTATCGGTTGCCAAAGTATTTATGTATGTATTTGCACCGGCTTTAATTTTTGGTGCTCTTGGTTGGTTTATACCGGGTAATATTTTTGGAACAGATTCTACCGATGCATTCATCATTGCTTGTGTTCCAGTTATCATTTTTTATATCAACCTGATGATGCGGGCCGAGAAACACGAGCGTAAACAAATTGCCGCCTTGCTTTCTATTTTCGGAGTGGTAATTATTTTCTGGGCAGTATTTAAACAAAATGCATCAGCATTAACAACTTATGCCGAAACCTATACAGAGCGTAGTATTCCAGCAAGTGTACAACCCATTGTAAAACCATTCGGCATGATACAAACCGTGAGTACCGATACAGCAGAGTATCCTAAATACGATGCTCAATTTAAATTGATGAAAGATGCAGAGGGCAATAAAATAATGACACAAGGCCCGCATCCTTACTTCCAAAATCTACCAAAAGAAAAATGGCCTACAGAGGCAGAAAATAATGAAGCAAAATTATTTTCGACAGAAATTTTCCAATCTGTAAATCCATTTTTTATCGTGCTGTTAACTCCCCTGGTGTTAAGTTTCTTTTCTTATTTAAAAATGCGAGGAAAAGAACCATCAACACCTGCGAAGATTGCATGGGGATTAATTGTTACGGGGTTATCAACCTTAGTGATGGTTGGAGCCGTTTACTCCTCTGATTTAGTAAACGACAAATCATCGGCTTTATGGCTCATCGGTTGTTATGGAGTAGTAACCATTGGTGAATTATTTTTATCACCTATCGGATTATCTTTGGTTTCTAAGGTAGCGCCAGTGCGCATCACCTCTTTAATGATGGGTGGTTGGTTTTTAGCAACATCCATCGGAAATAAATTATCAGGAGTGCTTTCCTCACTATGGGATAATTATGAGAACAAAGCAAATTTCTTCCTAGTCAATTTTATCGCTTGTACCTTAGCTGGATTAGCCATTTTTGCTATGTTAAAGTGGTTGAGAGAAATCATCAGTAAACACTAAATTAAATTATAATAATAAAATGTCAGAATCTAAAATTTCACACCCAAAAGGACTGTATGTGTTGTTCGCCACCGAAATGTGGGAACGATTCAACTATTATGGAATGAGAGCCATCTTGGTACTCTTCATGACCAAAGCCTTATTTTTTGATAAAGCGTTTGCGTCGAATTTATACGGTAGTTATACCGGATTAGTTTACTTAACTCCTCTAATTGGTGGTTACATAGCCGATAAATATTGGGGTAATCGCAGGTCTATTATTGCAGGTGGTATTCTCATGGCAATTGGTGAATTCTTTATGTTCTTCTGTGGTTCATTATACGACCCAGCAAGTACTGCACAAACAGGTTTATCGTCACTCCTATTCTTTTCGGGATTAGGATTTATGATTACTGGTAATGGATTTTTTAAACCAAACATCTCTTCACTTGTCGGACAATTATACCCGAAAGGCGATCGACGTATCGACTCTGCATATACCATCTTTTATATGGGTATTAATGTGGGCGGTGGTTTAGGTCCTTTGGTATGTGGTTTATTAGGCGATACTGGAAATCCTGCCGATTTTAAATGGGCTTTCTTAGCTGCTGGTATTGGGATGACATTAAGTGTGATTATCCAAAAAATATATCAAGATAAATATTTAAACGACCCAGAAGGTAAACCATTAGGACTAACACCTACAGAAGCACCTAAAAAATGGAGTAACACCACCTTTGTAAGTTTAGGATTGGTATTATTTTCTATGTTGATGATTGGTTTATTTTATATCGATGCTAAAGTATTCTCATTCTTATCGTATTTATTACTTGCTAGTGTTTTATTTATTGCATACTTTATTTTTTCTGACAAAAGTTTAACCAAACCAGAAAAGCAAAAAATTGGTGTGATTTTTATCGTAGCATTTTTTGTTATTTTCTTCTGGTCGGCATTTGAACAAGCTGGGGCATCTTTAACATTTTTTGCTGAAGAACAAACTAACAGAGACTTAGGCTTTGCTACAGTTCCAGCCAGTATATTTCAATCACTCAATTCAATATTCGTTATTGCATTTGCTCCAGTATTTGCTTGGTTGTGGTTAAAATTAGGGAAAAGAGAACCTACTGCTCCATTTAAAATGGCTATAGGATTATTACTTCTAGCTATTGGATATTTAGTTATTGCATTTGGTGTAAAAGATGTACAACCAGGTATTAAAGTAAGCATGATGTGGTTAACTTCTATGTATGCTTTGCATACCTGGGGCGAATTGTGTTTATCTCCAATTGGCTTATCATTAGTTAATAAATTAGCCCCGTTAAAATTAGCTTCATTATTAATGGCTGTTTGGTTCTTAGCCAATGCGGCAGCAAATAAATTAGCAGGGGTACTCAGTGGTTTATATCCAGAAAATGGGAAAGTAACTAGTTTCTTAGGATATCAAATTACTAATTTATACGACTTCTTTATGTTGTTCGTATTCACTGCAGGTATTGCCTCTGTAATCTTGTTTGTATCTACTAAAAAATTGAAATCGATGATGGATAGCTAATATTCTTTATCATGAATCCTATAAAAAGGGCATCCTGTATTTCATGGATGCCCTTTTTTGTTTTTTTACATAAATCTTTTAACTTGTAGTAAATATGATCTATGAAGAATTATATATTATTTATACTCTCGCTTTTCTTCTTTTCCTGCAGAGCATATTACGTTCCAAATGAAAACTCCACTCCCATGTTATCGCAAAAAAACAATCTATTTTTAAATGCAAGTATCGGGGGAGGCTTGAGAGCAACTAATTACACTGGCTCAGTGGCTTATTCACCAATAAATAATATTGGCATGGTCTATCAAAGTAGTATCTATTCAAATGGAGAAAATAATAATAATATAAATAAAGGTGTATTTAATGAATTATCTCTAGGCTATTACCAATTAATAAATAATAAACTATTGATTGAATTGTATTATAACCGAGGGTTTGGAAGCTCTAAAAATTACTATACAGATTTTCAAACTAAAATAGAAGGTAGTTATGAAACTGCATTTAATAAAAATAGTATGAATTTTGCAATTGGTAAAGTCGGTGAGCAATTTGGCATAAGTTTCTTTACGAGAGTAGGTAGATTAGATCTTTATGATGTTCGATTTAGAAATATTTTTAACTCGATAGTTGAAGAGGAACTAAATAACATTAAAAATAAAAGATATTTTACTTTCATTGAGCCGGGACTAACCGCTAATTTTGATGTAAAATATTTTAATATTTACTTAAAAGGTTCAATGAGTGTGTTAGATGAATACTACACCAAATTGCATTTTCAACAATTTCAAATAACTTATGGACTACAATTAGAACTAAACAAACTATTTAAAAAATAATATGGAAAAATTTAAACCCTTTGTATCCGACGATACCAACATGGCGGAGTTTACTTTCAAGTCGATTATCCTTGGATGTATCTTCGGAATTATCTTCGGCGCGGCTACCGTTTACTTAGCCCTTAAAGCAGGACTTACCGTTTCGGCATCTATTCCCATTGCAGTTATTGCCATTACCTTAGGTCGTAAATTTTTCAAAACCACCATTCTCGAAAATAATATTATTCAAACTACGGGCTCTGCAGGTGAATCAATTGCTGCCGGTGTAGTATTTACCTTGCCTGGATTTTTATTTCTCTCGGCAAATGAAAGCGGCGTTAGTTCGGGTGAGATGTATTTCGGTTACATGACCATTTTAACCTTAGCCATCTTCGGAGGAATACTTGGTACACTGATGATGATTCCTTTACGTAAATCGCTCATCGTAAATGAACACGAAACACTACCCTACCCTGAAGGCACAGCCTGTGCTTCGGTATTAAAAGCAGGCGAAAAAGGAGGTGATTTTGCAAAAACAGCTTTCCTAGGTTTAGGCTTCGCTTTGGCCTATGCCATGCTTCAAAAAGTTTTTCATGTAATTGCCGAAGCTCCAGCCTTTGTTACTAAACAAACCAATAAATTTTTTCCATCGGCAACGGTTGCCGGAGAAATCACGCCCGAATACATGGGGGTAGGTTACATCATCGGATTTAAAATTGCCGGTGTATTAGTTGCCGGCGGAGTAATCGCTTGGTTAGGATTAATTCCATTATTAGCCTCGGTAGTTCCTGCCGATACCATTGCCTTGCAATTAGTAAAATTAGGCTATCTAAAAGACATTACCATTGGCGGTGGACCAGGTGGCTGGGATCCTGCAACACATAGCTTTGGCGACACGGCTAGTGCTATTTATAGAGCATACATCCGTCAGATTGGTGCAGGCGCAGTAGCAGCTGGTGGATTCATCACTTTATTCAAAACCATTCCAACCATCATCTCTGCGTTTAAAGGTTCTATATCAAGTGTAGGTGGCGATAAAGAAAATGCACTTGCAGTAAAAAGAACTGAAAGAGATTTAAACATAAAAGTAGTTTTATTCGGCAGTTTAGCCTTGGTATTGCTCATGGCGTTTTTACCACAAATTCCAGGCGACAGTGTTTGGAGCAAATTATTACTGGGCGTTTTGGTAGTTATCTTCGGAGCATTTTTCGTAACCGTAGCTTCTAGAATTGTCGGACTCATTGGTTCATCGAACTCCCCTATTTCGGGCATGACCATTGCCACCCTTATGGGTACGTGTTTGGTATTTATTGCCATAGGTTGGACGGGTAAAGTATACGAGCCCATGGCCTTGGTGGTGGGTGGTATGATTTGTATTGCAGCAGCCAACGCGGGTGCTACTTCACAAGATTTAAAATCGGGGTACCTTGTAGGTGCCACGCCAAAATACCAACAAATTGCTTTGTTTATAGGTGCCATTGTATCCTCTATTTTCATCGGACTTACCGTAAAAATATTAGATACTCCTACACAAGAAATGTTGAGTCAAGGTATTACACACGCCATTGGTAGCGATGCTTATCCAGCTCCACAAGGAACCTTAATGGCCACCTTAGTGAAAGGAATTTTATCGTATAATTTAGATTGGCAATTTGTGTTGGTGGGAGTATTTTTCGCAATCACCATGGAATTATGCGGAGTGAAATCCTTATCGTTTGCAGTGGGTGCTTACTTACCATTAGCCACAACTCTTCCCATTTTTGCAGGAGGTGTAGTTAAGAAAATTGTGGAATGGAGAAAAGAGAAAATAGGCGAATCGCAAGAAGATGAAGAGTTGGGCAAGGGAAGTTTATACGCTACCGGATTAGTTGCTGGAGGAGCCCTAGCCGGTGTTATCGTGGCCATCCTTTCGGTCAACGATTCTGTATCGGCAACTTTACAAAAATTAAACGCAGAACACGGAATAACTGCTACCTTTGGACCCGACGGTTACAATATCATAGGAGCACTTTTCTTCGTTTTGATGGGAGTGATCTTGTATAGAGTAGCGATGAAGAAATAAGTAGTTAGTAATTAGTCTTTAGACAAGCACCTAAGTACTAAGTACTAAATACTAAATACTAATTACTAAATACTAAATACTAACGACTAAAGACTAAAGACAAAAAAATGAAAAGCAAACTTCTCCTTATCATCATTACTGCAGCTATCACACTTAGTTCTTGCTCACGTAAAATTTTATTTAATACGGATGTGAGGGCTCGGGTAGAGGCTACCAATACTCCACTCACGAAGCTACAATATTATGTCGATCGAAAAGTGGAATTTAAACGAGTGGTAACTTCAGGAGAAATGAAAGTAAGTTCAGGAACCATCAAAGTGGAGAACGGCAAACAAGTTCAGATCATCAAGCTAAAAAGAAATACCCCAGGAATATGCACACAAGTGAGTGCCGACCGTATGTTGGTTTCTTTTGAAGAAGGTGCAAATAAAAATTTAGTATTTGTGTTCCCAAGAGGAGGCACTGCTAAATCGGCCTATGTATTACAACTAAACGAAGTTGACAAAAACGGAAACGGAAAAATTAACTACGACGGAAAAGTATACATGGTAGCAGCATCGGGCGTTCGTGCTAAACTCAAAGTAAAAAAGAGCGTAGCTACGAAGTTAAATGTGAAGAAAACAAAGATGAAAGGAAGGAAAGTTAATTAGATAATATGCTAGTATGCTAGTGTGCTAGTATGCTAATAAACTAGCAAGTTATCTCACTAGCACATTAGCACACTAGCACACCAACATACTAACATGGAAGCTTTTTGCAAACAATGTAAACAATGGAGCAAGCGCAGCGGACTCGACACCGACCGTTGTGAACATTGTAGTACATTATTAGAAGCAGAGCGACTCTCCTATCAAAAGGAAAAAGAACAAATTAAATTACAAAGCGAAGCCGAAAGTTTATTGCTCATTCGCGAAGGTGATTCGGAACGAAAACGAAAACTCAAAAAAGCAGCCGTCTGGGCAAGAGTGATTTTTCTATTACTGGTGTTGGCGGTCATGTTGGTGGTGTTTGGCTCGCATGGATAAAACCGGACTTGAGACTTGAGACCGCTTCGCTAATTCGATTTTTCTTATCTTCGCTTCATGAACTTTACCACCAAAACCCTCCTCTACGTTATTGGCTTCATTGCCACCTGTTTCTTAGGTTTTTATGTAATTGGTTTAGTGAAACCAAGCGTTAGCTACGAATCAACTATCGTTATAAACCGTTCGGCAAAACAAACTTGGGAAGTATTTAGCAACAAGGATTTGATGAGCCAATGGATGCCCGGTTTTGTAAAAATTGAAAACATAAAAGGGGAAGCCATGAGCAAAGGTTCAGAATTTAAACTCTATGTAAAAGAAAATGGTCAGGATTTTATAATGACCGAAAAAGTAATAGAGCTTATTCCCGAAAAATATTATGAGTTTGAGTTGGAGAATGGTATTTTAAAAAATCATATTAAAATACAATTCAAAGAAAACAAACCATTTACCACAGAAATTACACAAACTTCGGAAGTGTTCGCACAAAATTGGTTCTTTCGTTCGTTATTTGTTTTTTTTAAAAGCCAATTTAAAGAACAAGACGAAAAAACAATGTTAGCACTGAAGAAGCTCGTGGAAATGGACGTGGAGACGAAATAACGAATTAGCGAATTAGCGAACTTACGAATTAGCGAACTTAAGAACCCATGAAAAAAACAATGATTTCCCTGGTGTTTTTACTGGTTGTAAAGGCATCAATTGCACAAGTATCCTATGGTATTAAAGGTGGATTAAATTTTTCTAACGTTTACAGCACCAGTTTAAATACCAATTTTAAGCAAGGTTTTCATGCTGGCGTGTATGGAAAAATAAACCTTCTCATTTTAGCGGTACAACCCGAAATTCTTTTCTCACAACGAGGTTATGTAGAGCAAAATGTTAAAGACGTTACCCTCAATTACATCGACATTCCGGTGATGTTGAAAATAAAAGTTTTTCCGATGTTAAGCATAGATGCAGGTCCACAATTTTCATATTTGCTTAATGAAAACATTGAGGCCCTAGGAAATATCCTCACAGTGCAACCCGACTTTAAAAATTCGGAAGTAAGTGCTGCCTTTGGTGCTTCGGCGCAAATATGGCGATTTGGTGCCAGTGCTCGATACATTTTTGGATTGTCAGAATTAGAGAAAGCCATTACTTCTAAAAACCAACAATTCCAAGTATCTTTATCGCTTAAATTATAGTACCAATTATTTTCGCGCATCCCGACCATGAAATAACCATGGCGAATTAAACTTAAGTATATAAGATGGCCACACAAAACGTAGATGTTGTTATTATTGGTGGTGGTGCTTGTGGCTTAATGTGTGCAGTGCAATCTGGTTACCTAGGTAAATCGGCTATTGTTGTTGAACATAACGATAAAGTAGGCGCAAAAATATTAATCTCTGGTGGCGGACGTTGCAATTATACCAACTTGCATACCACTTCAGAAAATTTTATTTCAGAAAACGAACATTTTATTAAGTCGGCACTTTCACAGTGGACCGTTGATGATACCATTCAGTTTTTTCAGATGTTTGGAATTGAAGGACAAGAAAAAACGCTGGGTCAATTATTTCCTACGAGTAACAAAGCATCGGACATTGTTAAAGCCTTCGAACAATTGATTGATGAATTGGGACAAGCAATTTATACCCGAAGCCGCATCATCAGCATAACAAAAAACGATAATGACTTTACGCTACTAATGGAGCGAAACGGTAAACAAGAAAAACTGCAAAGCAAAAATGTAGTGATTGCAACGGGTGGTTTACCCATTCCTAAAATGGGGGCTACTGATTTTGCTTTTCAAATTGCGAAACAATTTAATATCGCCATCACTAAAATAGCACCTGCTCTGGTGCCCTTAGTCATTGGACATAAAGAACGCGATTGGTTTGAAGCCATGAGTGGAACCAGTGTGTATGCACAAGTAAGTTATGAGCAAGTAATGTTCGAAGAAAACATATTGTTCACTCATTGGGGCTTAAGCGGACCAGCCATTTTACAAATTTCCTCGTATTGGAGAGCACCCCAATCGATATACATTAATTTCCTTCCCCATCAATCGATTAAAAAATTAATAGAGGAAACTCGACAACAAAACGGAAAAAAATTATTGCAAAATTTCTTGTCGGTATTTCTCCCTAACAAACTTTGTATGGCCATGGCTGTTTACTTACCATACGATAAAAATTTAGCAAGCTTAAGTAATGCAGAATTGGAATTGATAGAAAAAACCATTCATGCTTTTGAAGTGCAGCCTGCTGGCGACAAAGGCTATGATAAAGCGGAAGTGATGCGTGGAGGCATTAGCACCGATGAATTATCGTCGAAAAGTTTAGAAGCGAAGAAAGTGCCCGGTTTATTTTTTGGGGGCGAATGTGTAGATGTTACAGGATGGTTAGGGGGGTATAATTTTCAATGGGCTTGGGCATCGGGGTATGTAATTGCGCAAAATCTACGGTAAAGCTCGCATTATTTTGTATTTTTGAACATGCAAGGAAGTCAAGATATTAGTGAATTTGGCAAAATATTCATTTTCATGCTACTAGGGATAGCCTTTATCCTCATAGGCATGGCTATTAATGCCTTTCTGCAAAAAAGAAAACCCAACCCAATAAAAAACTCTACCTACGAGTGTGGTGAAATTAGCTCCGGACCTTCGAGAACACCCTTTAACATGCGATTTTACATGATCGCCATTGTGTTTTTGTTGTTTGATGTAGAGCTTATCTTTTTATTTCCTTGGTCGACCATTTTTGCAAATAAACAATTATTACAAAACGTACCTCAATGGGGCTTATTCAATATGATAGAGATGAGTATTTTTATACTGATATTGTTATTAGGTTTAGTGTATGTTTGGCGCAAAGGCGATTTAGAATGGATTCGTCCGGAAGTGCGCATTCCTAGTGCGAATACAAACATTCCTAGCCATTTATACGAAGCTATTAATACTATAAACTACACAGTAAAATCTTTTAAAGTTCAAGAGAAAGAGGT
>JACCDK010244386.1_pt1 | contig 15056 bp, 9 predicted proteins | sample 7445871 | NCBI WGS metagenome assembly JACCDK01 (sample SAMN15323436, study PRJNA562643) | freshwater metagenome | isolation source: river surface water | place: USA:Blue River Watershed | collected 2017-08-15 | reverse complement strand
ATAGTAGCTATAGAGAGAATCCGGCTGTTAATTAGCGGTAGGTTTTTCTTTTGTGTTTTCGCGTTTAGGTATTAGAGTACTTCCGCGGTGTAGTAATTGAGCGATTGTGAGTTACTGTAATTGAGAGTTTGCGTATTTCTGCAATGATGTCATTTAAGCTGATAGGAGATGAGTTTGGCGTTGACTAATAGTTGGGTTTCTGTGGTTTTTTCTTTTTGAAATCGCCTCGTTTCCAAGCTTCTATAAATTGTGCCCAAGCCGCGGGACTGAAAATTTGTTGCGGCGGCGCTTGTTTGTAATAATATAACTGGTTAGCTCGGGCTTGAGTGAGGTAATTTTGGGCTGATCCTGCATCGGGAGCGCGTTGTTTGAACTCTTCTTTTCTACGTTCGTTTTCTAAGTTTTGTCTAGCTATTTCGTACTTGTCTGAAGCGATTTCTTGTTTGACGAAGGTGTTATCGAACAAGGATTTAAGCGGCATCGCGCGGATGTAAATTGTAGGTAACGTAAGGGTGTCCTGAACCATGAGTGTTACTACGTGATATCTTGAATTGGTGAGTGTATCTGGGACTATATGTCGAACCGGTTTTTGTTCAATTTGAATAAAATCCACCGTATCACCTTTTCTTACTATCACATTAAAATATCCGCTTTGATCGGAATGGCCTAACATGCCTAATTGGCTATTTCGAATTACAACATAGGGAATAGCTTTGAGAGAATCGGATGTTAAAACCAAGCCGGTGAATAAGATATAGGGGTTGTTAGGGTTGGGTTTAATAGGTTGTGCATTCACGGATGTATTCAATCCGAAAAAGACCAATAGAACAATAGGCAGGAGCGTTGAAGTACAGCGTTTTCTCAACGAAATCATTTAGCACAAATATATCGAATTGCAATTAGATAGGCATTAACCATCCAACGAGTATCGCAAATAAAACGATAAAGGGAGTATGTACCTTTTTGGTGTATAGTGCCAATAGTGAAAGAGAGAAGATTACAATGTTGGTGGCATTCATCCAATTGGGGTGGGTGCTGATTTGGTGAATTTGCTGTTGTATAAAGTGCTGGTTGATTAATAGACATGCCGTTAAAATAAAACCTACGGAGGCGGCAAAAATTCCGTCCAAAGCCAATCTTATTTTTCGGTAATGTGCTAAGGTGTTCCAGATAGGATAGGCAAAAAATACCATTAATGTACCCGGTAAAAATATTGCTACTAACCCAATAATGCTGCCAGACAATTGACCCAAAAAGTTAAAGTGGTAGTTCTTCATGGCCAAAGTATTTAGGTAAATGGCAAAATTGAAATTAGGCCCGGGCAATGCCTGTAATAATCCTAAACCGGTGTTGAACTCCTCGTTTGTTAAACGTGGATGGTATTGAACATATTGTTCATAACTCATAGCGGCCATCGTATTGCCACCACCAAAGGAAAGGGCCCCAATTCGGTAAGTGTTTTCTAACAAAACAATGGGTTTGGCAATGTCTAAAAATTGTTCGTTGTGCGATAATAATAATCCAATTCCTCCAAAGAACAAGAATAATCCGCCCACGGCGATTAGGTTTTTCCAGATTATAGGTTTTTGCGGATGTTTGGGGATTGTACTTAGTTCGTATTGGTTTAAAAAGGCACTAGCTATGCCTCCCAATAAAACGCCCAATGGGAAAATTAGCGGAGTATTGAAAGCAAACCCGGCAATCCCACAAATTATAAAAATCAGGTAATTAATGTTGCTGCGTTTAATCCAAGGGAACATACTCAATACAGCATAAACCAAAAAAGCAGCTACCATGGGTTGCATAAATCGCAATTCGTTAGAGCCTAAGAATTTTGGCGATAAAGCAATGATAGACATTAGAATAGCCCCGGGTATGGCCCAAGCTGTTAACGCTAAAATAGCCAGGAGTGGTCCCCCTAATTTCATTCCGATGGAAGTGATTGTTTGTGTAGTGGAAGGGCCAGGAAGAATGCTACAGAATGCGTTTATTTCGGCTAGCTCTTCCGCCGAAATAAATCGGTGTTTATCTACTAATCGGCGTTTAAAGTGGGGTAAATGCAACTGAGGTCCACCAAAAGCAGTTAACCCCAACCAGAATACGGATCGGATGAAGGTTATCTGTTTTGCAGTTCTTATCTTTGTGCCATGTTGCATAAAGTGGCTTTATGGTCGGGCAAATGTCCGAAAAATACTTGGTTTTTGGTATTTATTTTTTTGCTATTTCCCGCTTGCCAATTCAGCTCCAATAAGGCTTTGGAAGAAGAGAAGGTACTCATGCAACAGCATGTAGATAGTTTATGGGTAAAACAAAAGTCAGTTCAGGGTTTGTTTCGACTTCGATTGGATGAGTTGGAGAGTAGGAAGACGGAGATGGGGGCGGATTTGCAGCAGTTAAAATTTGCAAACGGAGATTGGTTAACGGCGGAGGAAAAGGATAATATTATCAAATGGGAGGCAATGTACCGAATTTATAAAGGCATTGAGGGCAGATATAAGACGGCTGTGGGAGAAGGGGAAGCTCAATTTTATACGGTGAAATCCATGGAAAAAATGGTGAAAAACGGTTCATATTCGGGTAAAAAGGAGGAATTCAAAGCATTGTATCAAAAGACGAATGCTTCCTTAGCACAATTATTAACGGAAGCCGGTGCAATCGATAAAGAAATTAGTGCCATTGAGCCTACCTATCAACGATTATTGGAGCCTATGGCTGAAACAATGGATCGTATTTCCACTAAGTTGGGTGCTAAAATTCCCTGATTTTATTTAGCAGTAGGCCGGTTTCAAGGTTTTGCTCCAAGTTTGGTACCAGGTTTTGCCGCCAGTTTGGTACCAGGTGTTTCTCTAGGCTTGTATCGGTGTTGTTGCTATGGACTGGGTTAAAGGTGATGCGATTGTTCTTTCGGGTATTGAAATTTTTTATCTTAATCTGCATTCCTATGTTGATTCTGTTTCCAGTTTTTGAAGTTTGTGGATAGTAGTTCCTGTTCTGGTTTGGAGTAATAAGTTTCGATAAAACGCTGAAAAATATAATCTTCTGCCCAGGTTGAAGGATGCATGAGATCGTCTTTATAAAATCGGAAATCATGTAATTCTTCTTGCAGAATTTCGTAAGCGGGAAAGTACGAAACATTGGTGTAGTTGTTTCCCGATAGCAATTCGTGGATTGCACACAGCAGGGTGGATTTGGATTGTAAATTCTGTGAAATGCCATCGCGTAAATGCCTAACTGGACTCACCGTGAAAATCCAGTTTTTATCGGGTAACGTGGTTGTGCATTGACTTAGAAAATCATAAAGTAGTTGTTTGATTTCCTCAACCGTGGAGCATTTTTTTTGAAATTGTTGACCGGGTAATTTATGGCAATTCCCCACAATGGATTGCGTAGGGGTATGATGATAGTACCATGCAGTTCCTAGAGTAATAATTATTGTGGAGGCTTTCTCTATGTGTTCTGCTGCGGTTTTTTGTGTATTTGAAATTAATTGAACGAGTTCTGATGGGTTAGCATTGGAAAATTTATGAGCATGGGGGAGTGAATGAAAAATCGAATCAAATTCAAAAATGTTGGTATTCGTTAGAGTTTCGCCGGAAATATTTTCCCTTGAATTTTTAATGGAATCTTTTTTATGCGATACTAATTCTATGATTTTTTTCAATTCGCTTAGTAAAGGAATTGGGTGGTAAATGGTGCCAAAAGGATTGCTATTAGCGAGTATATTTCTTTGATGAAATCGGGCTAGCATGGCGTCTGAAAAACACGATCCCATCAAGTATATAGAATTAGTAGACTCAAGTATTTCACTAGGTTTAATAGAAAACTGAGTTTGTAGTTTGTCTTTCATTCTGCTGGAAAGTGAATTTGTATTTTCCATCGTTTGTTGATGCAAAACTATAATTGATTTTATACAGTACGTGTGTTTTGTTGGTAAATTATACTTTAGGAATTAGGCTTGACAAATTTTATTGAAGTAAATTGTACTGCTTTATAAAAAGATGATTAAAAACATTACAAAAATTAGTTTCTGGTTTCTTTTATTTCTGTGTGGTTGGGTAAGTAATTATGCTTCGGCACAATTGTCTGGAAATTACACCATTGGGGGTACGTCTGGAGCATCGAATTTTGCTACTTGGACTGATTTTGCTACAGAATTGAATAAGAATGGAGTGAGTGGAAAGACTACAGTAACGGTTCAATCCAATTTGTCGGTTACGTCAACCGTTGAACTAAAGCAACACGGCAGTAACAACCCCACTTCTAGTAATACGTTAACAATTGATGGGAATGGATATACGCTCAGTGGGTCATTGACGTACGAGGTACTGTGGTTGAATGGGTTGGATTATACAGAAATAAAAAACTTAAAAATTGTTAATTCAGGGACAGGTAGTGGGATTTTAGGGGTTCGATTTTCGGCTGGGGCCAATAATAATACCTTAAATGGTTGTACCATCGATTTTAGTGGGAGCTTTTCGGCATCTCGCGCTGGAAATGCATACATCGCATTTGCTGCAAGTAATTCGTCTCCGTTGTCTGCATCTTCTCAACACAATGGGGTAAAAAACAGCATAAAAGCATGTACATTAACCACTTCGGGTTCTGCTTCTCCAGGACCAACATTTGCAATTTTGAATCAACAGGGAAGCAGCGTTTACAGTAGCAGTGGATCGGACAATACCTTTTCTGGAAATGTTATAAGAAATTTCTTTTCATCGGCATACTACGCTCGTTACAATAATGGAGATCAATTCTTGGATAACGATATTAGCAGATCAGCCGCTACATCTTCCAGTCCCATCGATACTTTTGTAACTGGGATTAATTGTTTGTATGGTTACTCAACCAATCGACATACAGCGATTTCGGGGAATGTGATCCATGATTTGCCATTTTTGGGTGCGACTACCTCTTCCTCAGTGAGTATGAATCGATGCTATGGGGTTATTTTTCAGAGTTATACTCCTTCCAGCAGTTATGGAATTGTCATTGAGAAAAATACCATCCGAAATGCTGTAATGTTGAAATCGTTCCGTGCCGTTTCTGTGGATGCTGCAGGAAGTGTTTGGGTATCGGCCAATACGATAAAGGACAATGAATCCGCCGATGGAATATCGTACGGTATTTTGATTTTTAATACGGCCGATGCAGAGATAGTTGGAAATCGGATTCAGCGTGAAAAAATGGGTCCTGGAAAGACTGGGAATTACACGGCAATTTATTTAGAATCTGTTTATAATAAGAACTGGAGCGTTAATCGTGTTGCGGAAAATGTGATCGATTCGTGTTCAAGTAATGAAACTATGTATGGCTTGGTTGTGGCTTGGGATGGTTCCTGGGAGGTGCTTAGAAACCGTATTACCTACAATCGAGCTGTGGGGGGCAAATCCGTTCAAGTGGGAACCTATTTCATATATCCACTGAATCTATCGTTGGCGTCGAATGTCATCGGCAACAACTTTGCAACGGCTGAGACCTACGGGATTTACAATATCAATTACTACAACGGATACATGGGGATTTACCGAAATAATACGGTATATATCCGAAATTCCGAAACTGGACATATGGCCTATGGTGCCTATATCGAAGACGAAAGCGAAGTGACCTTCTCGGGGAATATTATTGACGTAGTAACTTCCTCGAATGCATCCCCGATTACCCTGTATAGCAGTACAAATTTTAAGGAAGTTAATTACAATACATTTTATACAAAAAACAGCAGTGAGAGTTGGGGGATAGGGACTGGAAGTTTTTCGAACTTTAATGGGTACCGGACCAGCGGATCGGTTGGAAGCTCGGAGAATTTTAATAATGTGAATTTTAAAGATCCTAGTAAATCCGATTATTCCCATTTCTGTTTTGAAGCGCAAAATAATGTTCCCTATGTGCCGATTAGTAGCCCGGATATTAGTGGTGCAAAGCGGAATACTGCCAAACATGACCGCGGAGCCATTGAGTCGGTAATGGATATTGAGGCCTTAAAAGTCTATTATAATTTGCCCAGTACTATCTGTGCGGGTTACGAAAGTTCTGCTCAAATTACCGTGAAAAATAATTTTACGGATACCGTTTATAATTTCAATGTTGCATTCTCTGTGAATGGGAAGATTACCAAGCAGTTGGTGACGAATAAAATATTGCCAGGAGATACGCTAAAAGTGAAATTTACCTCCCCAATTGCCATTCCAATTGCTGTTCCAACGGTGGTGAAAGTATATGTGGATGCTTACGATGATAAATTGAGTAACGATTCGTTTACTTATAAAACAACAGTAAAAGCGGCCCCCGGTGGTGGTAAGTTTGAGCCATCAACAAAGACATCATCGCCCAACAATCCTACCTATTTGCGTGCGAAACCCTTTGACATTACAGTTGTAGATGTGCCGGTTATTTACGATATCAACCCACCTCGGGTATACAGCAATTCAAATTATGGAGTTACGGGTAAGTGGGTAGCATCCTTTAGCGCGTTTACATCGGCCGGGAAATTGGTATCGGGTACCAGTATGACAGCGCCGTCAGCTGGTAAAAATTTAGAAATTCAATTTAAGACTTCGGATACCTTGTTGGAAGACAGTACAATCTTTATGGTGCTTAAAATCAGTGATTTAACCAATGGATGTGATACGTTTATTCGTAGGCAAGTTTTAATAGCTCCACGGATTGTTCCGGGTGTGAAGTTGCCCACTAAGATTTGTGTGGGCGATACAATTTTGTTTGAAAATAAATCAAGAATTCGGAGTGGATACATGACATTTTGGTGGGATTTTGCCACAGGAGATCCCAATGATACTGCGCAAGAATCGGATCCAACCTTTGTGTTTAGTAAAAAAGGGACCTATAATGTTGTGCTGAAAGCATATTCAGGATTGTATGGATTTGTTTTTAGTAAAGTGATTCCTGTAACGGTAAACGAGATTCCGGTGGTAGATTTTACCCGTAGCAATGCTTGTGCGGGTGATAAGTTGGTTTTTGTGAATAAAACTACGCCCAAATCTGCCGCTCGTTACTGGGATTTTGGCGATGGAAAAGGTCTTGTATTAAACAATGCCGATACCGTGAAAATAAGTTATGCTTTGCCAGGAACCTATACGGTTATTTTGAAGGCCGATTATTTGGGATGTGTTTCTCAAAATACGCAGAAGGCGTTTGCATTTGTAAAGCCCAAGGCCGATTTTGATTTGAAATCAGGAAGATGCGAGAATAACCGATTTGAATTTGAAAATAAATCCACCATTTCTTCAGGAACAATCGGAAGCAAATGGTTTATGAATAGTTACGATAGTACTACCAATGAGCAAAATGGGAAATGGAAGTTTAAAACAGCGCCTTCTGTGTGGGTGTCGTTGTTGGTTAAATCGGAATTTGGATGCGTAGATTCGGTTCGTAAAACATTCCGTGTTTACGATGCTCCGGAAGTTAAATTTGATGTGGATAGGGCTTGTTTGATTTCGGGTTCGAAGTTTACAAATAGCACGGCTGTTGTTTCCGAAGGAGTTTCCAACTTTCAATGGAGCTTTAGTGATGGGACTACCTTTACGAGCGAAAATTTAACGAAGAGTTGGTTGGATTTAGGGAAGAAAACGGTCAAGTTAAAGGTTTCAGTTTCCAATGGTTGTTCGGATTCGTCCATGAAGAATATAGATGTTTTGGATCAGGGAACACCTGCTTTTGAAGCAAAAAATGCCTGCTCTGGGGAAGAAATTGAATTTAAGAATAAATCTGTTTTGAAATCGGGCAATGCGGTGGCATTTGTTTGGGATTTTGGGGATAAAACAACATCTATGATAGAATCGCCCAAAAAGCGGTTTTCTGTAAAGAGCACTACTTCCTATTTTGTGACTTTAAAAATGACAGTTGCTAATGGGTGTTTTGATTCATTAACGCAGCGGGTTGATGTTTTCGAGAAACCGATCACCTGTGATTTTGTTGCAACTCCGGATTATTCTCAGTTTTATTGGGGGTTAAAGGTGGTTCCTAGGGATTCTATGGGGGTATTGGGTGGACAAGCCAATGTGGATTACACCTTTATGATTTCTGGAGTGGATACGGTTTATGATAAGGATGCGGCGGCCATGGCCCTTGTGAATGTTGGCGCCGATGGTTCGTACGATGTACGCATGATAGCTACGATGCGAAACAGTGGGAATTGCAGTTGTGATGTCACTAAGAAGATGATTGTGGTAGATCGTTTATCGGTGGATAGGCAAATGCAATCGTGGAATGCGGTGATGATGCCTAATCCTGCTCAAACGGAGGTGGTAGTGTTGATGCAAGGAGCTGAAGAGTTGCAGCATGTAGCAGTTTATTCGATGGATGGACGATTAATACGGTCTTTCGCGAATACCAACTTGGATCGTTCAAAAGGAGAACGGAGATTCTCAGTATCAGAATTTAGTTCTGGAGTTTATTGGGTGAAATTGAAAACCGAGCACGGTGAAAAAGCAATGCGCCTGATTAAACAATAAACTATGGATTCCAATAAATTATTGAGATCAGACAATACAGAAGATAATTTCCAGCAGAAAATCCAAGAGAATATTCATATTGTCTTTTGGTTGTTAAAAGATTTTGCTTGGATAATGCATTTTCGTGCCTTTGGATTGCTAATGGCAATTCCCACGTTTGTGTTATCGGTGTACATTACACTTAAGAGTTTGTCGATGTGTTTTGACATCTACTACAAATGGATGTTTTTGCAGATTCGATATACGTTAAAACTCACGGGGGGATTGGATGTTGCCGAAATTGGAAGTTGGCGGGATTTGCGATTCAATGAAATTTTTCAATCGGATTATGCTAGAACCATGATGGATGATTCTAAATGGGCTATCGTTCGATTTTTGACATTGGGTAAAATAACCATTGGAAATATTGCACGATTGGATCATAGGGAGTTGATTAAAGGTGCTTCGGATCTGTATCATAATATTGCCATTACCTGCTGGATTTTAGGTAACGGTACATGGATGGTTGGTGAGTTTTATTTTGAAGATTCTATACGGTATTTGGCCATACCCTTTTTTGTATTGGGATTGTTCTTTATTGTATGGTATTATTTGGTAGTATTGGATAATTTAGAAAAGCAAAAGGCTCCCGAAATGGAAGCCTAATGCAAACTAAACCCATAAACTTATACTTGTGATCTCTTGCAGTATATTGACGTTTTATACAACTGAAAAGTTGGTTTGCCCCTAAGAAGTTCATCGGTTAAAATGGCGCTTTTGTCTGAAACGGTGAACGTCTAATCGTAAAAACAGATTGCGGCTTTAATTATTTTTTGAAGAGTAAGTAATTCTGAAAATGTCTTGTAGTTTCTAGTAAATGTAGTAGTTCTAGTTTTCCTTCATTGTGTATTCCCCCAGTTATTGGGATTTTTGGGTTAACTTTGCGGAATCCTATGGAGACACAGGTTTATGTTCCGGTAAATAAGGTACGGGTAGTAACTGCTGCCAGTTTGTTTGACGGTCACGATGCTGCCATCAATGTGATGCGCAGAATTATTCAAAGTACAGGTTGTGAGGTGATCCATTTGGGTCATGACCGCAGTGTTCAGGAAGTTGTAGAGACGGCCATTCAGGAGGATGCCAATGCAATTGCGATGACTTCCTATCAGGGCGGACATAACGAATATTTCCGGTACATGTACGATTTGCTAAAGGAACGAGGTGCCAGCCACATCAAGATTTTTGGTGGTGGGGGTGGTGTAATCCTTCCCGAGGAAATTGCAACCTTGATGGAATACGGAATTGCTCGTATTTATTCTCCAGACGATGGCAGAGCCATGGGATTGCAAGGCATGATTAATGACTTGGTAAAACATAGCGATTATCCCACAGGGCATCAGTTAAATGGTGAAGTTAAACGCATTGATTCGGGTGGTTTAAGCAAGTTGGATATCGCGCGATTGATTTCGGCTGCCGAAAATCATCCGGAATTGCATGCATCGGCCTTAAATGATATTCGCGATCGTGCTTTGAGTATGGCAACGCCAGTTTTGGGAATTACTGGAACGGGTGGAGCGGGTAAAAGTTCTTTGGTTGACGAGTTAGTAAGAAGATTTTTGATTGATTTTCCCGACAAGAAGTTGGGTATTATTTCGGTAGATCCTTCCAAGAGAAAAACAGGCGGCGCTTTGTTGGGCGATAGAATCCGAATGAATAGTATTAATCACGACCGGGTTTACATGCGTTCAATGGCTACACGTCAGGCGAATTTAGCTTTGAGTTCTCATGTGGATGATGCCGTAAGCATATTGAAAGTAGCAGGCTATGATTTGGTGATTGTGGAGACCAGTGGAATTGGGCAAAGCGATACCATGATTACAGAGCATTCGGATGTTACGTTGTATGTGATGACCCCAGAATACGGTGCAGCCACGCAGTTGGAGAAGATTGATATGTTGGATTATGCCGATGTGGTTGCATTGAATAAGTTTGACAAACGCGGTGCATTGGATGCATTGCGTGATGTACGGAAACAATACCAACGCAATCATAAATTGTTTGAAGCGGAGGTAGATTCTATGCCAGTATTTGGAACTATTGCCTCTCAATTTAACGATCCAGGCATGAACAGTTTGTATACAGCTTTGATGAATACGATTGCTGTTAAAACGGGCGCCGATTTCAATACGTCCTTTCATGCTGCCGGCGAAATGAGTGAGAAGATTTTTATCATTCCACCCACACGGAATCGGTATTTGAGCGAAATTTCAGAAACCAATAGGGGTTATAATGCCGAGGCATTGGCTCAAAAGAAAACAGCGCAGCGATTGTATGCATTGCATGAGTCCATCGCACAATTGACCGAGTCTGGCGCTTCTCCAGATTTAGCATCGGCCTTACAAAAAGAATACGATAAACTGTCTTTGGAATTATCGCCCAAAAACCGGCAATTGTTGGAAGGTTGGGCTCCATTACGTCAGTTGTATAAAGATTCGGAGTACGTATTTAAAGTTCGGGACAAAGAAATCCGAATGGCTACGCATACCGAGAGTTTGAGTCATACACAAGTGCCTAAAGTTAGCACTCCGCGTTATGAGGCTTGGGGTGATTTGTTGCACTGGCAGTTACAAGAGAATGTTCCGGGTGAGTTTCCTTACACTTCGGGGATTTATCCATTCAAACGGGATGGTGAAGATCCTACACGAATGTTTGCCGGAGAAGGTGGGCCAGAACGTACCAATAAGCGTTTTCATTACGTGAGTTTGGGTATGCCTGCGAAGCGATTAAGTACTGCATTTGATTCGGTAACCTTGTACGGAAGAGATCCACATACTCGCCCCGATATTTATGGGAAAATAGGGAATGCCGGGGTTAGTATCTGCTGTTTAGACGATGCCAAAAAACTGTACAGTGGATTTAACTTGGCCGATCCAAAGACTTCGGTTTCTATGACTATCAATGGACCGGCTCCGATGTTGTTGGGATTCTTCATGAACGCTGCCATTGATCAACAATGCGAGTTGTACATCAAGAACAATGGCTTGGAAAATGAGGTGAACGCGAAAATTGATGCCATGTATGCGGCGAAGGGATTGCCAAGACCTCGATATAATGCCGAGTTGCCTGAAGGAAATGACGGATTGGGATTGATGCTATTGGGTGTAACCGGGGATCAAGTACTGCCTGCTGAAGTTTACCAAGAAATTAAAAATTGGACCTTATCTCAAGTGCGAGGTACAGTGCAAGCCGATATTTTAAAAGAAGATCAAGCGCAGAATACTTGTATTTTTAGCACCGAATTTGCGTTGCGATTGATGGGCGATGTGCAGAAGTATTTTATCGACCAAAAAGTAAGGAATTTTTATAGTGTAAGTATTAGCGGTTATCACATAGCCGAGGCTGGGGCTAACCCAATTACGCAATTAGCATTTACGTTGGCCAATGGATTTACCTATGTTGAATACTACTTGAGCCGAGGAATGAATATCGATGATTTTGCTCCTAACTTAAGTTTCTTCTTCAGCAATGGTACGGATCCGGAATATGCGGTAATTGGTCGTGTAGCTCGCAGGATTTGGGCGAAAGCAATGAAATTGAAATACGGGGCAAATGCGCGTTCGCAGATGTTGAAATACCATATTCAGACCAGCGGAAGAAGTTTGCACGCACAAGAAATCGATTTCAATGACATTCGTACTACATTGCAAGCGTTGTATGCGATTTACGATAATTGTAACAGTTTGCATACCAATGCGTACGATGAGGCCATTACTACGCCAACGGAAGAAAGTGTACGCAGAGCGATGGCGATTCAATTGATTATCAATCGCGAATTAGGATTGGCAAAAAATGAGAATCCAATGCAGGGAAGTTTCATCATTGAAGAGTTAACGGATTTGGTGGAGGAAGCGGTTTTGGTTGAGTTCGATCGAATTACCGAACGAGGGGGAGTATTGGGGGCGATGGAAACCATGTACCAACGCAGTAAAATTCAAGAAGAGAGTTTGTATTACGAGACCCTGAAACATACTGGAGAGTTGCCGATTATCGGTGTAAATACGTTCTTGAGTTCTAAGGGTTCACCAACGGTATTGCCAGGAGAGGTGATTCGAAGTACAGAAGAAGAAAAGCAATTGCAAATACGTAAAGTGGAAGAACAGCATGCCTATTTTGGAGAAACCAGCGTGGAATTGCTGTCTAATTTGCAGAAGGCCGCTGTTGAAAATCGGAATATGTTTGCCGAGCTAATGGAGGTTTGCAAGGTGTGTACCTTGGGTCAAATTACCGAGTCGTTGTTCTCTGTAGGAGGACAATATCGACGAAATATGTAACGCTACTTAACCGCAATCTGTATATTCGCAATCGCATGTACAGGAGTTTGCTCTTTAAATCGATTGGTGATTTATTTTACAGGATAATTCACAAAGGAATTTTGGTTGTTGTTGTTAGTTTACTATTGGCTCAAAGCGGTTGTAAATTGGATACTATTACCACGGGTTCTGTGAATGATGATGTATATATTAAACAAAAGAACCAGTCTTTGTTTTTAAAGGTTGCTGGTTATGTTGGTAGTAGGAAGCTCTTATTGATTGTGCATGGCGGACCGGGTGGAAATAGCCTCGATTATCGGGATGCTTTGGTTACAGAAAGTTTGGAGAAAGAAATTGCCGTTGCTTATTGGGACCAGCGTAGTAGTGGCAAGTCTCAAGGAAATGGAGGAGATAAAGGACTTGAAGCATATCGCGATGATTTCGTAACCATAGTCAAATATCTTAAGGCTAAATATGGTGAAGATTTACAGATTTATGTTATGGGCCATAGTTGGGGGGGATTCTTAACACCGTATTTTTTAGGGTATGAACGAAATCAGGATTTAGTGAAAGGTTGGATTCAGGTTGACGGGGCGCATAATTACCCGATGAATGATTCCCTTACTCAAGATATGTTGTATAAAAGGGCTGAGTATGAAATTAAATTCAATACCGATAGTAGTAAAGCTGCTCGCTGGCAAGCTATTTTCGATTATTGTAAATCGCATGATTTATCTCAGGGATATGACGTTTCTGTTCAATTGAATCAATTTGCTTATGATGCAGAATCATACATCGACTCTGTAAATTCTCCGGTAAATTTTTCCAGGTATGAAGAGTCTGCTTCGTACAAGCATAATGATTTTAACGGTGCAGTTTCGGGTATTTTGCGAATCGATGAGCCTACGTATTCCGTAAATCCGGATTCTTATTTGGGTAAGATTCAGATTCCAACCTTGATGCTTTGGGGTAGATTTGATTTTGTGTGTCCAAGAATGTTAAGTGATGATTTATGGGGTAAAATTGGTAGTTCAGATAAAACGCGAATTATTTTTGATCATTCAGGCCATTCTCCCATGGTAAATGAGCCCTATTTATTTTGGACCACTGTGTTAGAATGGATTAGTCAACATTGATAAACAGAGTATGAAGAGAGTTTTTTCGATTTTAATGTTGGTTGTATCTATTAAATTTTTACCTTTTGGTAAGGCAACAGGAAGTTTGGATGGTCATTCGTACGATAAGATTCAACGCAGCTTGGAATTTGGTTGTTATAATATCGACACTATTTCACCCAAAAGTACTTTGGAGGAAAAATCACCCACAAGGATACTTGTAAGATATTCATTAAACCCATTGAAAGACACAGCGGGTGTATACCCATATACGTTGGGAGGGTTGAAGTTGCCGATTTCGAATTTAGGGGCTACGTACATCGGATTTTTAGGCTCAGATGAGTCGCAAGGATTTCATTTACGTTTAGATAATCCATACAAGGAGTTGACTAAATATAAACGAAATGGGAAAAAATTGGTGAGAACCAAAAGTTTGGGTTGGGAACTTGGTTTTTATTCGTCTGCTGTTTTACACACCAATATATACCTTCTAGCAACGAATCAATGGAAATTCAAACGAATAAAGAATTCTCAGAAGCCCGGAAAATTGCAATATGCATTTATTACCGGTGCCGGATATAGCAGAACGTTTTTATCTGATCCTGTTTACCGATTAAAGGAAGGTGAATTCAAACGAGTTCCTATGGCTGGATACAACTATTTGGCATTAAACGCAGGTTTAACGGTGGAATATCGTTTAAAACATGATGCTACGGTATATCTAGGCTATAATGCACTTTTATTGACCCCTTATAACCGGTTGGTATATCCAAGAAATCAAATTCAAATGGGAATATCGGTTCCTACTCAATTTCTATTTAGTTCTAAGCATCGCCCAAAATAAAGGAGGTCATTGCAAGCGAGCCTAAGACGCACTGGTCATTAAAATAGGCCGGAGTTTCGTTGGGCATTTGTGCTCCTAACGTGTACAATAGGGGCAGATAGTGCTCTGGGGTGGGGATGGATAGTTCCCAGGCTTTTCCAAATTGGTATGGGTTTGCGAGGGCTTTGCTATCTCCATTGCTAATTTTAGATTTCATGGCATCTCGGGCTTCTTCGGCCCAATCGAAGCCAAAAATTGGATCATTCATGCGGTCCCAAGCTACTCTCCCTAAATTATGTACGATATTTCCGCTTCCTACAATCATTACGCCTTTTTTTCTCAGGGGTATGAGTTCTTT
>JACCDK011031224.1_pt1 | contig 15057 bp, 12 predicted proteins | sample 7445871 | NCBI WGS metagenome assembly JACCDK01 (sample SAMN15323436, study PRJNA562643) | freshwater metagenome | isolation source: river surface water | place: USA:Blue River Watershed | collected 2017-08-15 | reverse complement strand
TCGGTGCAGAATAACCGTGAATGGGTGGCGCTTTGCACGACAGTCTTGCAGGCACCAGAACTTGGCAGCGATCCGCGCTTTGCCACCAACGTTGCCCGCGTCTCAAACCGTGAAGAAATTGATGCACTTCTAGCCCCCGTCCTTGGTAGGCTTGACCGCGAAACTGCCATGGCCGCCTTGTCGAACGCAGGAATTGCCTGTGGCCGTTTGTCCAGCCTTGAGGACATGGTCAGTCATCCTCAGGCGCGACATCTTTCGACCGAAACTCCCAGCGGTCCGGTCGAGATGATGGCCCGCGGTGTCCGCTTTTCGGATGGTTCCGCCGCCAATGGCGCTGTGCCAGCGCTTGGCGAACATTCGGCAGCGCTGCGTGCCGAATTCCACTCTCACGGGCGCCGCCGCGCATGACAACGGTCCCACCTTGGCAGGCGTTGCTCTTTGTTCCTGTCGGCGCAGAACGGCATCTTGCCAGCGCGATCCGCCAGCGGCCAGATGCCGTCATTCTTGATCTGGAAGACGCTATCGCACCTGACCAAAAGGCCGCCGCGCGCGAAAGGCTCGCAAAGGATCAGGCGGCTCTTTCGCGTGCGGGCCTGCCCTGCATCCTGCGCGTCAACGCCCCCCTGTCAGAGATGGTTCAGGATATTGCCGCCGCTGACCTTTCTGCGCTTTCGGCCATCATGGTCCCCAAATGCGAAGATAGTCGTGCGCTTCGAAACGCCGCTGATCTTTCCCATGGATCAGTTGGCATCATTGCCCTCGTCGAAACCCCCGCCGCGCTGTCTTCACTTTTCGATTTGGCCCAGATGCCGCAACTGGTCGGGCTTATGCTTGGCTCCGAGGATTACTCAGCCGCCCTTGGTACCGACCCCGAGTCTGGCGCGCTTGATATCCTCGCCGCCATGATCGCGGCGGCGGCGGCCAGTCGGGGCCTGATGGCCATCGGTTTTCCGGGTTCCATTGCCAATTTCCGTGACCTTGATCGGCACGCCCGTGGCTTGAAGCGCGGCCGCGATCTGGGCATGACCGCCGCCGCGGCCGTTCACCCCGCCCAACTGCCCAACATTCGTACCGCCTTTGCCAGTACCCCCGAAGAACATGACTGGGCCAAGCGCGTGATCGCGGCGGCAAAGCCCGGCTCTGGCGTGACCGCGCTTGCAGGCGAGATGATCGACGCGCCAGTTCTGGCCCGTGCCCGCCGTATCCTTGGCATGAAATGATAGTGGCGGATCGAAAAGGCGGAAAGCACTTGTCCCCGCAAAGGCCCAGTTGAAGAACTGAGCGATGAACATGCGCGTGTGCAACCGCAAACCTTCAGGGCTGGGCTCTATAGCCATACAGCGTGTCGGCGTGCGCCACAGGACCTCGCCAGTTCAAGAACAGAAAGAAAAGTGCTGTAAAGAGACCTCTGCTTGAGCAGCCCGGTGTGGACCACCACCGTTGCAGCGCCCCGCATGACAAAGATGAGCATCTGAAAAGGTTCGCGACGAGTGCATCCTACAGGAGGTCCGCACTCAAATTCCTGGCTAACGCTCAGGCGGGTCAGCCGTCGAGGGGGGCGTATTGCCTTAGTTCCCATCGTGATGGACGCAACGACCTTAGCATTCGTCTTCTGCAGGAACCGAGTCGTTCGGCCAAGAGCTGATCAATGAAATCACCACAGACATCCCCAAAGCACCAGCGTGGAATCTTGCGTATTTGGCGAATTCGAAGGTCCGCGAGTTTGCATTCATCCCAAAGCATCAAGAAATCTCCTGTAAATCGAAAGATGATGGGTCGACGCCCCTACGGCGCCCAAGCACTCTGGACAAACGCGTTTGGTCGTCTTTGGATCACATTCGATCACATTGTGTGATCAGTGACAGCATAGGAGCTCCTCATGGTCACAGCACTCGACCGGTTCGCCGATGCAAAGCCGCATTGGGATGAACCTGTGATGATTGAATCGCATCTCAACGGTGTCCGCACCAAATCGATGAATCCCCACACGCCGATCAGTGATGATGAGTTGTATGAAGACTCGCTGCGGTGCTGGGATGCCGGCGCGACGGCCATTCACGTTCATAACTCGAACTTCGATCTGTTGGGCAAGGCTGCCTTTGATGATTACATGAAGGTCTGGAACCGGATCCTGCAGGACCGACCGGGCATGATTTGGTATCCCACCACTTGCAACAACAACCTTGTTGCCGAGGGCGATTGTGGGCTGGAGCATGTGCATTTCCTTAACAAGCACGCCAATGTGCAGGTCGCGGTTGTCGATACCGGTGTCGATCAGTTTGTGACGGATGAAGATGCCCAGGGTTTCTCTATGGGCCGCGCTTATGGCTGGAACCTGACGCAGGTCGCCGCGCAGGTAAAGTTTTGCCAGGCGCGCGACATCGCTATGATCTGGGGCGTCTATGAGCCCGGTCATCTGCGCGTCGCACGCCATTACGTCGATCGGGGTCTGTACACTCCGGGCAGCAACTGGGATTTCTACTTTGTCGGCAAATATGGCCTGACTTCGACAAAGCCCATCGGCACCTGCGGGATGGAGCCATCGTTGGAAAGCCTATACTACTATCTGTCGATGATCGAAGAGGCCAAGCATAAGCTGCCCTGGTTCATCTCGATCTGGGGGGAGGGAGATTACGACTACCGTCCCCTGATCCGCCGCACGATCGAGTTGGGTGGTCATGTGAAAACGGGTTTGGAACTGCATTACAGCCCGCATCGCAACCCAACAAATCTGGAGTTGTTGCAAGAGGTCCAGGCCATCGCTCGTGAAGTCGGTCGACCGATTGCCACCCAAGATGACGCGCGCCGGATCTACAATATCACCTGAATCTGCCCAAACTGGCGGCTTGTGCCCTAACCAAAACCTGACTGTTTCACGTCTCAAGACCTCTCGCTTTCTGCGGGAGGTCTTTTGCGTTCAGGGAACAATGGATTTTCGAGAATCAAGTTTGTTGCATTCATTTGGCCCTACATTGATTCGTTTTCTGCGAGCGCATTCATGGCAGTTCTTCGGTCCCATCAGGTCACATTGATATAAATCAGTGAGTTACCGAGAAAACGCCGTCACGCAACACTGTTGACACTTGCGTTGAACATTAGGTAATTTGCAAACATAAATGTGCAGACCTGAGGAGGGCCACATGGCAGAAATCTACGATCATACCGGCGCCCCCGTGAAACACGGTCGTGCCCGCGTTAATGGCATCCGCATGCATTATGTGACCGCAGGTCAAGGTGAGCCGCTGTTGCTGCTGCATGGAACGCCAAAGACCCATTTCTATTGGTACAAGCTGATCCCGCTTCTGACGCCGCACTTTACCGTTGTGGCCCCGGACTTGCGTGGCTTTGGTGATACCGACAAGCCGCCAGCCGAGGAAGGCTATGACAGCCTGACCAACGCACGCGATGTCGCGGCGCTGATGACCCATTTGGGCCATGAGACGTTCCACCTGCACGGTGAGGATCGCGGGGCAGAGTTTGCCTATGCGTTGGCTGCGACCGAGCGCGCGCGGGTCAAGACCCTGTCATTCTCGGAAATGCTGTTGTCGGGAGAAGGGCTCGAAGAATGGTCGAACTTCACCCCCGAGAACATCTCATCGCAGTTTGATCTGCGGGGTGTTTGGGTGTGGCACATCCCGTTCTTCTGGATCCCCCATCTGCCCGAAATGCTGATCACCGGGCGTGAGCGGGAGTTCTGGGAATTCTGGATCAAGGCTGAAACATGGAACCCCAATGCCATCACCAACGAAGCGATTGATGAATGGATTGCCCGGCTGTCCGCACCGGGTGGCTTGCGCGGGTGTCTTGAAACGTACCGCGCTGGACTGAAAAATGCGCGCATCAATAAAGAGTTGAAGAAAACAAAACTCGACCTGCCCATTCTGACCATCGGCGCGCCGGAATTCTTCGGCGATTTGGTGTGCGGTCAAATGGAAAAGGTGGCCAAAGCCGTCGAGCGATCCGAAGTTTTCCAAGAGTGCGGCCACAGTCTTGCCTTGGAAGCACCCGAGCGGCTGGCCCAGACTTTGCGTGAGTTCATGCTGAACCGGGGTGTGGAGGCCGTCGCCGCCCGCTAACCCCAGACGATCACCCATAAGACCTGCAAGACCCCTCCTCAGGAGAGGGACGGGCTTGCTTTACCCAAAACCAAGGAGGAGACCCAAATGAAACGCTTCAACCTCAAGGCCATTGCCCTTGCTATGTCGGTTGCAATCGTGCCCGGCTTTGCCATGGGCGAGATTGCCGCCGATATCGAACATCCGCTGTGGTACAATGCGCCGTCTGAAAAGACGATGGAACTGGCCAAGCTCGATGATCTGTCCAACACCGTTGTGTCTGATGGCCAGCGTGGCGAGCCGGGCTTTCCCGCCTCCCAAATTGTTCTGACCGATGAGCAGATCGCCAAGGTCAAAGAGGGCAAGTTCACCGTCGCCATTTCGATGGGATGGCTGGGCGATGACTGGGCCAGCCAGCAGTTGATTGGTCTGAAAGAGACTTTTGAATCGCTGGGCATCGAAGTGGTTGCCGAAACCAACGCAAACTGGGACGACGCCAAGCAGATCGCCGACCTTGAAGCGATTTCGGTGCTCGAGCCCGATCTTCTGGTGTCGATCCCGCTGAACGGCCAAACGACCGCCAGCGCTTACAAGAAAATCGCGGATGCTGGTTCGAAAGTTGTGTTCATCGACCAGGCGGTGGAAGGGATGGAACCGGGCAAGGACTATGCTGCCATCGTTTCGTCTGACAACCTCGCCCTTGGCATGTACTTGGCTGATGCTCTGGCCGAAGCCATCGGTGGCAAAGGTGACGTGGCGGCGATGTATTTCGCCAACGACTTCTACGTGACCAACCTGCGTTATGAGGGCTTCATTGCCCGCGTCATGGCCAAATACCCTGAGATGAATGTTGTGGTGGCGGCAGGTCACAACAACCCCAACAAAGGCCAGGAAGTGGCGCAGGCGGTCCTTGCCCGCTACCCCACGCTCTCGGGCATCTATGCATCTTGGTCGATCCCGGCCATGGGTGCAGTGACCGCCGCTTCTGTCGCTGGCCGTTCGCCCGCCGACTTCAAGATCGTCAACGAGAACTTTGACCAGATTGTTGCACTGAACATGGCGCAGAACGGCTTTATCGCCGGGATTTCGTCGCAGCGCCCCTATGATCAGGGTGTTGCTGAAGCCAAGATTGGCGCTTTGGCCCTGATTGGCGAAGAAACCCCGTCCTATGTCGTCGTGCCGCCGCTGAAGGTGACCCGCTCGACCCTGGCTGATGGCTACAAGACCATCTATCGGACCGATCTTCCGGCCGAAATGGTGGAAGCTCTGTCGAACTAAGCAACAGGTGGGCGCGGAAGTCTTTTCCTCCGCGCCCATTCTCCCTTCAACCCGACGAGGCCCGCCATGACCACCATTCTGGACATGTCCGATATCCGCAAAAGCTTTGCCAATATCCCCGTCCTCAAGCGGGTGTCTTTTCAGCTTCGGCGTGGTGAAATCCATGCGCTGATGGGCGGCAATGGCGCGGGAAAATCCACGCTGATGAAAATTCTAACGGGTGTGTACATCCGAGATGGTGGCACTGTCCAAATTGACGGTCAGCCCGCCGACTATGCCAACACTCTGGCCGCTGAGCGTGCGGGTGTGGCGATGATCTTTCAGGAATTCTCGCTGGTGCCGACGCTGACAGTCGCCCAGAACATCTATCTCGCCCGCGAGCCACGCTTTGCCGGGACCCCCTTTATCAACAATGCCCAGATGGTGCGTCAATCGCGCGAGCTTCTCGACGAGTTGGGTGTCGAGATCGACCCTGAAGCACTGGTCAGCACCCTGTCAGTTGGCCTGATGCAGATCGTCGAAATCGCCAAGGCCCTGTCGAAAAAAGCCCGCATTCTGGTGATGGACGAACCCACCTCTTCGTTGTCGGAAACCGAAACCGAGGCGCTGTTTGCCTTGGTACGCCGCTTGCGCGCCAACGGGCTGTCGGTCGTCTATATCTCGCACCGCATGGCCGAGATTCTTGACCTGTGCGACCGCGTGACCGTGATGCGCGATGGGGAAACTGTTCTGACGGCGGATTGCGAAGGTTTGTCGGTCGCGCAGATCGTCGAGGCGATGCTGGGCGAGGGCAATGCCGCGAGTTTTGTTTGGCATGATCGCGGCGAGCCAACAACGGCGCCGCCGGTCTTGCAGGTTACCAACCTTAGGCTTGATCGCCGCATTCAGGATGTCAGCTTTGACATCCGCCCCGGGGAGATTGTCGGTCTGGCTGGGCTGATGGGATCAGGGCGCACCGAGATTGCAGAAACAATCTTCGGTCGCCGTGCGCCAGTGTCTGGCAGCGTGCTTTTGGACGGCACACCCGTGCGCAACCAATCCGACGCGATTGACCGCGGCATCGCCCTTGTGCCCGAGGATCGCCGCAAGATGGGTCTCGTCCTTGAGCATTCAGTGCGCGACAACATCGTACTGCCGAACCTGGCCCGCTTTACCAAGGGGCTGTTCGTGCGCGATGCCATGGCGCTTCAAACCGTCAATCGCACCATCCGGGACTTGTCGATCAAGACAGACGGGCCAGAAAAACTGGCGCGGCTTTTGTCCGGAGGCAATCAGCAGAAGATTGTGATTGGCAAATGGCTGGCGCGCGATCCGCGCCTTTTGATCCTCGATGAGCCGACCATCGGTGTCGACATCGGCGCCAAATCCGAAATCGTGGCCACAGTGCGCGCCATGGCCGACCGCGGCATGGCCGTTTTGGTCATCTCATCGGAACTTGAAGAGCTTATGGCGATCTCCGACCGCATCCTCGTGCTGCATGGCGGACGTATCGCGCAACAGATGAACCGTCGCGACGTGGCGACTGAGGAGGAACTCCACCATGCAATCCAAGGCCATCGCATCAAGGCGTCCAACCATGTCGCTGCCTGATATCCAGTGGCGGAATTACGTCGTCTACCTGTTCTTCGCCGTCGTCTTGGGGTTCTTCGCGATCACCATCGGCGACAAGGGCTTCTTGACGGTGACGAATATGTTCAACATCGCGCGAACCACGGCGATGATCACAGTGATCGCCGTGGCCATGACCTTTGTCATCTCGGCAGGTGAGTTGGACCTTTCGGTTGGATCAACTGCCGCGCTCTCAGCCTTGACCTGCGCTTTGGTCATGCAGGCCGGCTTTGGTTGGCCGGTTGCCGTGCTGGCCGCGCTGGGGGCAGGGCTTTTGGTGGGCTGCCTCAACGGGTTCTTTGTGACGTGGATTGGGATTCCGTCCTTTCTTGTGACATTGGGCATGATGCAGTTTATTCGCGGTGTCGACATGCGGATCACCTACACCAACCCGGTGTCGATCACGAACCAGACCTTCAACAGCCTGTTCGGCTCAGGCAAATTGTTTGGCCTGCCATCCTTGCTGATCTGGTCGGTCGTAATCGCGGTTCTAGGGCATGTGGTGTTGAAGTATACCGGCTTTGGGCGCGCCATTCTGGCCACTGGCGGCAACCGGCAGGCGGCAGAATACTCGGGCGTCAAGACACGCCGGATTAAGTTCGCGGCCTTCCTTCTGTCAGGGGCGGCGGCGGCTCTGGCCGGGATGCTTTACTCGGGCATGATGCAAACCGCGCGCTTCAACTTTGGCGAAGGGGCTGAGTTGATGGCGATCGCGGCGGTGATCCTTGGTGGAACCAGTCTATTTGGCGGCAAGGGCACCATTCTGGGCACCTTTGCGGGTTCCTTGCTGATCGGCACAATCAACAACGGGCTGATCATCATGGGGCTAGACGTGTCAGAACAGATGATGGTGGCCGGTGGGATCATCATTCTGGCTGTGGCCTTCGGGAAAAAGCCGGGGGCGTGATCCCTCCCCAGCTTGCAAAACAAAAAAAGGGCGGCAGGATGTCCTGCCGCCTTTCCTTTTCTCAAAGACCTGGATCGTTCTTCGACCCTAGGTCAGTCGGCCAGCTTTGTCTGGAGCCGCCAAAGCCCGGTCAAGACGGCTGCGAAAGCTGTCAGGCATCGTCCAATCTGGGTTCTGGCCGGTGAGCACGTCAAAGAATCCGATGGCTGTGTTGGCATCCTCGCCCACATTCTCGCGGAATGACCACCATTGGCGAATACTGAAGAAGTCTGGCGTCGTGGTGGCAGCTGCATCGAACTCTTGCTCAAGCACGGCGGAGCGGACATTGAGGCAAAAGAGCGTGAGCGCGTACCCTTCTGGCCAGAAAAACTCGGCCCGCGCCTGGTCGGCCCCTGGGGGCAGAGGGCCGGCCTTGATCGGCATGTCCCGCAAGAGATCGCGCAGCATCAAGGCTGAGACATGGTCGAAATAGACCCGCCGAGCAGCCTTGTCGCCGGGGCGTTGCATTTCGATCTCTCGCAGCCAGCCAACAAAGATTGCGGCCAGTTTGCGGTCGTCGACGCGGAAGTTCACGCCGATGTCTTGGGTCAACTCGTCCAGATGCTGGCCGAGTGCGGTGCGAAACCAGCGCAGGCGGCGGATCGCAACGCGTAAGGGTTCAGTCGTCGCAGGCAGACGTGGTTCAGACATGGTGACGATACTTCTCGAAGAGCGCGGCAAGGCCATCGGCCCCGCCAGTATTGAGTTGCCCAGCATCGGACAGATCTGGGCCAAGCGCCAGTGCCAGATCGGTCGCGGCAGGCAAAAGCGGGGTTGGATCTTCAGGCTGGGCCAGCATGGCCAAAAGCACCGCGAACAGTCCCGGCCGCAGTCGTGGATCGGCGCTGGGCGATAGGTGAGGCATCAGTTTGACCTCTTCCAGTGCCAGCAAAAGCTGGGCGGCGACTTGCGTGTCGGTCGCTGCACCTTCGGTCTGCACCTTACGCCAAGCGGCCCTAGCCGCCGTCTCGCTGATCCCAGCTGGATCCACCTCAAGACGCGGCAGAACCTCTTGGAGTGCGGCGTAAACCATCCCGCAAAAGCGGGTTTCGGCCTGACGCTCCATATCGTCCAGATGCACCGCGCCGCGATCATCCAAAAGGCTGTGGGCCAGATCCGACAGGCTGCGGTCGGCCATCTGCCCCACAACACGCGCCTGTTCCAGCGCCTTGTCGGCCAGCGCGATGGCGGGCGCGGGCAGATCGGCCAAAGGCAGAGTCTCTTGCAAAGCCACCACGCCCCGCTTCGCCGCCGCCCGAAGGCCTCGCGCTGCGTCTTTCAGGGGCAGAAGATCAATCGGTGGACGGTGCGGCATGGCGGTCTTCCCGGAAATGCTGCCGCCCCGGAGTAGGTCCGGGGCGGCTGTGGTTCAGGTTTTGAGGTGGCGGCCAAGGATGGCCGCCAAGCCCTCGGGGTCTTCGATATGCGGCACATGGCCCACCCCACGCATCAGATGCAATGCCGCAGAGCCGGGAGCATTCAGCGCCTGCTTCCACGGTAGAATGTGGTCATCGCGCCCCCAGATCAAGGCCAATGGCGCTGTGACACGGTCAAGCGCAGCGGTCAAATCAAAGCCCTGCACACCATCGGGGAACAGAGCCGTCGCCAACTCTTGTTGCGCGGCGCGCAAAGCAGGGTCCAGCCGGGCGAGCATGGCGGCCTTGGCAAAATCGTGGCTAATGCCATCAGGACGGGCCGTTAGGCGTTTCAGCCACGGCGCGAGGCTATCGGAAGAGGTCGCGCGCGCGATTCCGTTCAAGGCTGCACCGTCAATTTCGGGGCCAAGGCCTGCGGGGGCGATAAGGGACAGGGTCTTGATCTGGCGCGGGCGAATGTCGGCCAAGGCCAGCGCCAGACCGCCACCCAGCGAATGGCCCAGCAGATGCACGGGTCCTTCGGCGACACGGTCAAAAACCTGCACCAAAGCACGCGCCAGATCGTTGAAGCTGCTGATCGCGCGACGTGGCGAGCGGCCATGGCTGGGCAGATCAATCCGGATCAAGGGCAGGTCACGGGGTAAGGCACGTTCTAGCGCCATCCATCCTGCTGAATCGGCGGCAAAGCCATGGATCATCACCAAAGGCGTGCCCGTACCCTTGCGGGTGGTGACATAGAGATCGCCAACTTCCGGTTGCCAGTGCAGTGGCGCTGTGAGTTCGGCCATGATGGCAGGTGCGGCATTCGATGCATGCACGGGCGCAGGCGCTGCCAAACGGGCAATCTCGGCCTCGACATCCTGTTTCTGGATGCGCTGCTTCGGACCTGTGCCGACCAACCGGTCGAGTGCCAGACCGGCCTCGCGCGCGATGCGGCGGGCTACCGGGGTGGCGCGCGGGCGCGGGTCGGTTTGTGGGTGTAGTGCAGAGGTTATTGCCGGAACTGGGTCGATGGGGGGCGTTGTGACAGCCAGGTTGGCGGCGGCCGGCGCTGCGTCGGCAGCCTTGGAAACAGCTGCAGCGGTACCAACCACTGGGGCAGGCCCCACCGCCTCGCCCTCGGCATAGATGAAGGCAACCGGGGCACCCACCGCAATAACCTGACCGGGGCCAGCAATGATATGGTGCAAGATGCCAGTGGCCGGAGCCTCAACCTCCATCGCGGCCTTATCGGTTTCGATGTCGAACAGGGCAGCGCCCTTTTTCACGGTCTCACCTTCGGCAACGTGCCAGACCGCAAGCGTGCCCGTGGCCATGTCCATGTCGACCTTGGGCATGATGACCTCAACGGGCATGTCAGACCTCGCCTTTCACAAGCTGGCGGGCGGCCGTCTCTATGCCAGCGGCTTGCGGAACGGCTGCACGCTCAAGATCCGGATTGTAGGGAATAGGTGCTTCAGCACCCCCCAGCCGCATGATCGGGGCGTCGAGATAGTCAAACGCCTCGCTCTCAGCGATAAGGGCACTGATCTCGGCTCCGACGCCGAGCGTCCGTACGCCTTCATACACGCACAGTAGTTTTCCCGTTTTCTTGACCGAAGTGATAATTGTCTCGCGGTCAATCGGCCGGACAGTACGCAGGTCGATCACTTCAACGTCAATGCCCTCTGTCGCCAGCTTTTCTGCTGCCTCCAGCGCACGGTGGACCATGATGGACGACGCCACGATGGTCAGGTCTTTGCCAGCCCTTCGTATGGCGGCCTTGCCAATCGGGGTTGTGTAGTAACCCTCGGGCACCTGACCCTTCATCTTGTACAAAAGCTTGTGTTCGAACACGATCACCGGATCTGGGTCTTCCAGAGCGGCCAGCAACAGGCCCTTGGCATCTTCAGGCGTTGATGGTTGCACGACCTTGAGCCCGGGCACATGGCCAAACCATGCCTCGAAGGATTGCGAGTGCTGTGCCGCCGCCCCGGTGCCCGAGCCTGACGGCATGCGAAACACCACAGGCACGTTGGCCTCTCCGCCCAGCATATAGCGCAGCTTGGCGGCCTGATTGACGATCTGCTCCATGGCCAGCGCGGCAAAATCCGAGAACTGGAACTCGAAGATCGGCTTAAGTCCTGTCAGGGCCGCACCAACAGCGACACCAGCCCCACCCAGTTCGGAAATGGGAGTGTCCATCACCCGGTCAGGCCCAAACCTGTCGATCAGATCGCCAGTCACCTGAAAGGCGCCACCGTAGACACCAATATCTTCACCCATCAGTATAACGGTGGGGTCTCGCGTCAGTGCCAACGCCATAGCATCGCGGATTGCTTCGGCATAGCTCATCTCATGGCTGAGGGTCTCAGCGATTTTGCTTTGCGCGTTCATGCGGCGGCCTCTGTCTCGGCGTGGACGAATTTTGTGACATCGGTGATGGCGGGCGAAGGGCTGAGCCGGGCAAAGTCGATGCCCGCCTGCACGCCCGCTGCGGCCTCGGCGGCGATCGCCTCGGCGCCTGCGGCATCCACGATGCCGTGGGCGATCAATTCATCGCGAAAGCGTGCGATAGGGTCGCGGCTCATCCAGTCCTCGATCTCATCCTTGGTGCGGTAGCGGTTACGGTCTGATTTGGAATGGCCGCGCCAGCGATAGGTCAGGTTTTCCACCAGCGAAGGCCCCTCACCGGCCCGGGCCCGGGCGATGGCGGTGTGCATCGCTTCGGCCACGGCGGAAAAGTCGTTGCCATCAACCGTGACACCGGGCATCGCATAGCTAGCGGCTCGCTCGGAAATGAATTGCACGGGCGTCGCATAAGACGCCGGGGTCGACATGCCGTACTTGTTGTTTTCGCAGACGAACACTACCGGCAGTTTCCAAACCGCAGCCATGTTAAGCGCTTCGTGGAAGGCGCCTTCGTTGTTTGCCCCATCGCCAAAGAAGCAGACCGTCACATCGGACTTGCCCAACCGCTTGGCGGTTAACGCGGCGCCCACGGCAATTGGTAGGCCACCGCCCACAATGCCATTTGCCCCAAGATTGCCAGTCTTTACGTCGGCAATGTGCATCGATCCGCCGCGCCCATGGCAATAGCCGGTTTCCTTGCCAAAGAACTCGGCAAACATCCGGCCCACATCCGCGCCCTTTGCAATGCAATGGCCGTGGCCTCGGTGGGTTGAGGTTATCTTGTCGTCGTCGGTGAGTTCCATGCAGGTGGCAACTGCACTCGCCTCTTGGCCAATGGACAGGTGCATGGTGCCGTGGATCAGGCCACGGGTATAGCTATCCTCGGCACCCTCTTCGAAAAGCCGGATGAGGTGCATCTTGCGCAGGGCTTCTTTCAACGCCTCGGGCGAGAAGGTGCGAATTGCGAAGGGCAGGTTGTCGGTTTGATCTTTGGTCATGGTCAGACCGCCTCCAGCCCGTAAACCAGTTCATCTTGCCGGGCGCGCAGCGCTGCGATGCGGCTGCCTTCGGCGGGTTTGGCGTTGGCGTAGGTGATCAACTCTCCTTTGGCGATCGGTGCAGTTACCGAGCCACCCGCAAGCAAGCCGCAGGGAATGGCGCGGCCTGCGCGTGCATCTTCCGCCGTCATGACCCAAGCGCGGTAGGAATACTCGCCGATCTGATCCAGCCGGTCGCCGGGTTTCATGTCTTTCTTGGCTACGGCGCAAACCTCGGCCACCGGGCGGGCCAGCGGCACCATGTCGGGCTTGCCATAAAGCACCACGCGCGCGCAGGTCAGCGGCACCTCAAGCGATGTCAGATGAAAGGGACGGTGGAAGGTGAAGTACGGGCCTTTGCCCATCTTCAGATCCTCCATCCGCTCCCAGATCCTGGGGTGGTCCATTTCGGCCACGACAAACACACCGGGCGCAACACCCTTGCCAATGGAGTAATCAACCACGCCAACCTTGTTCAGAACGCCGCCATCGGCCTTGGGCACCAAGACTTTGCTCAGTTGGTCCAAGGTGGCGGAGGGGCCGTGCATGCCGGCGATATCCGGCACAAGGCCGGTTGCATTGGCGATCGCGGCCATTTCGACCATGGTCTTTGAACCGTCAACGAATTCCACCAGCATCCGCACATTCATATGCCGCCGTGCGGCCTCTTCCTCATAGGCGGGGGGGGTGGCGTCGATGTTCAGCGGGTTGTTCTTGCCTTTGCCTGCGGCCACGATCCGGTGGCCCATGGCGCTCACAAACTCGATCAACTCCATACAGGACGACGGCTCATCGCCTGCGCCGAGCGAATAGGTGACGCCCAAACGATCGGCCTCGGATTTCAGATAGGCACCAATGGTGACGTCAGCCTCGACGTTCATCATCACCAGATGCTTGCCGTGCTCCATCGCGCGCAGGCCGATCTCGGCGCCAACAGCTGGAATACCGGTGGCGTCGATCACGACGTCGATCAGCCCCGAATTCAGGATCGCGTTGGCATCTGTGGTTACCGCAATTTTGCCCGCCTCGATGGCCGCGTTGATGCCATCAGTCGTGCTGGCGTCGCGCGCATGGCCTTTTTCGCGAAACGCGATGTCGATCGCTTTTGTGGCCGCCGCCGGGTTCAGTTCAGAAATCGCCCCGATCTCAATACCTTCCATGTGGGCGACGCGTGCGACAATGTCAGTGCCCATTTCGCCCGAGCCGATCAGCCCAATGCGAACGGGTTTGCCGGTCTCTGCGCGGGTGCGCAGGTCGCGGGCAAGACCTGTGGGGGCAACGTTGATGGCCATGGATTTGTCCTCCTGAAATCGTCGGGGCCGACGGTCGGGTCGGCGTGCATCGCTGGTCCGGCAGGCGATCCTGTCGGTCTTTGCTGATTCATAGCGAAAGATGATCTTTTGTCAAATGCAAATACATTTTGTGCATGGCATTTGTGAAATCAGGTGTACGGCAATACCGAAGCCGCCCTTGTCCTGGGGCAACTTGGAGGTTGGCCATGCGATTGGTTCTGGACGACGTCAGATCAGTGCGGGACGCCGGCCCCCGCCACCTCGGCCATCAGCATGCCGAGTTCAGAGCGGACGTCGGGGTGATCTTGTCCACTAAGCGGGATCAAGGTGCGGCGATGGGTCAGATCCGTCAGGCTCCCCACCTTTTCATGGGACAAGATGAAAAAGATCTCTTCGCGGGTGTAATCAGGCAAAGAGCGCAGGGGTATTTCACCATGTCCATCAAGCTGTTCGCAGTAATGGCGCGCACGAGTGCCATAGCGATCAAGCAGGCAATTGGCCCTTTCGACGGTGATACCGCCAAGCGTTGCAAGCTGGGAAGTCAGATGCGACCGCTGTGAGGCGTTTAGCGGGAAATCCCGCCCTCCACCAATGGCCAGCCCCACAGTTGAGGTTCGCCGCGGTCGACCAATGTCCGCCAAAACCCGGTCTGAAACCTGTTCCGAAAATGCGCGGAACGTCGTCCATTTCCCGCCTATCAGGCAATGCACGGGCATCTGGCTGTCTGGCAGAGTCAGCGTGACGATCGCATGATCCCGCGTCACGCCACTAACTTCTCCATCGGCGCGGGGAAGGGGGCGAACGCCACAAAACGTGTGAACAATTTGATCTGGAAGAATCGGTATGTCAGGAAACATCATGGCCACTGCACGGCGCAGATAGTCTACTTCCTGTGGCGAACAGGCTGCTGTGTCCGGGTCGTCTTGGGCGATGTCGGTGGCCCCGACCAAGACCCTCCCATTAAAGGGATATAGCAGGTTGACCCGGCCATCGGGCGTACCGAAGTAGATCATGCGTCCATTCAGGGCCTGCAACAAAGATGGATTGTCCACGACCAGATGCGAGCCGCGACTG
>JACCDK012083661.1_pt1 | contig 15063 bp, 13 predicted proteins | sample 7445871 | NCBI WGS metagenome assembly JACCDK01 (sample SAMN15323436, study PRJNA562643) | freshwater metagenome | isolation source: river surface water | place: USA:Blue River Watershed | collected 2017-08-15 | reverse complement strand
TCAGCTGCCAATACATTTCTGGCTAAACCCTCAGAAATACTCAAAGCGACCTGATACGAAGAGGTACCCTTTGGAAATTGTTTCACAGTCCCATCAGGAAGTGTAATGTTAATAGTCATTATTTTTTTTCTTTTATTTTAATAGTATTGTTTACTCTTTCAATAGCTTGCGAAGCTAATGAATAATTTGGTTTTAAACTTAATGCATATTCAAAATCTGCAATTGCTTCATTGTCTAATGATTTAGACTCTTCGCATAAACCACGCATATAGTATGCTTCAGCATATTTCGGATTACATTTAATAGCTCTTGAAAAATCAAGTAATGCTAAATCTATTACGCGTAATTCATATCTAAGAACACCTAAATTAAAGTGTGCTGTAGAGTATGTAGAATCTATTTCAATAACCTTTGTGTAATCTTGTATTGCTTTATCTAGATCATCATTAGTTTGATAATAATAAGCTCTAGCGTAATATCCTTCTGTACTTTCAGGTCTAACTCTTACTGCAGCATTAAAGTGATCTAATGCAGCTTTAGATTTATTATCCAATTCAATTAAGCCCATTTGCATATATGCTTTAAAATTATCAGGGTCTTGCTCTACTGCAGTCATAAAATTCGACATCGCTAATTCTTGCTTCTTTTGTTCTCTATAGATCATTCCTTTCCAGAAGTAAGCATCCGAATAATATTTATTTATTTTCAAGCCTTTGTTGATGTTCTCAAAAGCTAGATCGTATTTCTTTACTAAATAAAATAACTCACCAAGCTTAACATAGGTCATATAGCTTTTCGGATTTATTTGTAGGGCCTTGTCGAGTGCAGCTTTAGCTTGTGCAGGTTCAGATTTTCTTAAATGGTAATCAGCTAAAGTATTGTATAAGGGCATGTATAATGAGTCATACTTAAAGCCATATGCTAAATCATTTAAAGCAAAATCTAATTGATTCGTTTTTACATAATATTTTGCTCGCTCATTATATAAAACCGGGTCGTTAGGTGAATTAGAAATTTTTGAATTTAGTTCTGATAATTCTTTAGGAACAGTTTCACCTACAACAGCTAAGCTGTCTTTACCTTCTACTTTTGTCGAGGTGTTTTCGTTCTTGCAAGATATTATTGCAACAGATGTAAAAATTAAGAAGTATATGTATTTCATATTAATTTTTATAGCTAAGTACATCTACAAGATGTATGGTTTTTATCGGTAAATTATGTTTGTCAATATATCCTTGAATATGTAATAAACACGAGGAATCTGTTGAAACTATCCACTCTGCACCAGTCGCTATTGCATTTTGAACTTTTTGTTCAGCCATTGCAGTAGAAATCGATTCGAATTTTACAGAGAAAGTACCACCAAAGCCACAGCAAGTTTCACATTCTTTCATTTCAACAATCTCTACTCCTTCTATCATTTCAAGTAATTTACGAGGTTCAGCCTTTATGCCACATTCTCTTAATGCACCGCATGCATCGTGATAAGTTACTTTACCTTTGAAATTAGAACTGATGCTGTTAGGTTTTAAAACATTTACTACAAAGTCACTGAATTCCATAATTTGGCTTTGCACCGCCCTGCATTTATTATGAGATGCTGAGTTAGTGAAAAGTTCAGAGTAATAGCTTTTGACCATGCCGGTGCATGAGCCCGACGGACTTACAATAATATTTTCAGCGGTGTAATCATTCAAAAATTTCTGAGCAACTTCTTTAGACTCTTCCCAATAACCCGAATTAAAAGCAGGTTGACCACAACAAGTTTGCTCGCTATTATAAATAACTTTACATCCATGTTCCTCTAAAAAAGTAATCATGTTTGCAGCAGTCTCTGGAAATAGTTGGTCTATAAAACAAGGAATAAATACTTCAACCTTCATCGTTAACAAAAATACTATTTATACCTTAAAATTTATTGATTTTGAGTCTTAATCTTATTAATAAGATTAGTCCGACGATAAAAAAACTCGCTAATGAGAAAACTGAATTTCTCATACTGCCAGTTAACTCTTCAATAATTCCATAAGATGCAGTACCTAATACGATTGCAATTTTTTCAGTGGTATCGTAGAAACTAAAGTATGAGGTAGTATCAGTTGTTTCAGGTAATAACTTCGAGTAAGTAGATCTAGAAAGTGATTGACTACCTCCCATTACCATACCTACAGAAAATGCTAGAATATAAAATTGATTTACATTTACTACAAAATATGCAGCTGAGCATATGATAATCCAAACAATAATCGCGATAATCAACGCATTCAAATTCCCGATTTTTTTAGAGATGAAAGCAAATAAGTAAGCGCCTATGATGGCTACAAATTGAATAATGAGGATGGTAGCAATTAAAGAACCCGAATCTAGTTTTAACTCTTTACTACCGAACAATGCAGCAACATACATAACTGTTTGTATGCCCATTGTAAAAAAGAAAAATGATGCTAAAAATGATTTTAATCTTGTTAAAGATTTTAATTGCCTCCAAACACCAGCTAATTCTCTATAGCCTTTACCCAAGGTATTGAAACTTATTTTAGCAGAACTTTTATTTGCTGGTAAGTATTTGAATGTATATTGTGCAAAGCCAAACCACCATATACCCACCGCTAAAAATGCCAAACGAGCAGGTAAAGATGAACCTTTCTCAATTCCGAAAACTTCAGGAAACATAATGACAATCAGGTTCAGAATTAATAGTAATGAACTACCTATATAGCCAAATGCAAACCCTCTTGCACTTACCTTATCTTGTTCTTCTTCAGTAGCAATTTCAGGTAAATAAGAATTGTAAAATACTAAACTACCGGCCCAACCAATTGTGCCAAGCATAAAGGCAAAGATGCCAAACTCAATATTTGATTTATTAAAGAAAAATAAAGATGAACAAGCCAGAGAGCCTAATAAACAAAAGCTTTGTAAGAATCGCTTTTTAGTGCCATTTGAATCTGCTATACCTGATAATATAGGTGATATCAAAGATACTATTAAGAATGAAGCTGAGAGAGCATATGAATATAATGCAGTGTTTACAAATTCTCTACCTAAAAATGTAACTGTGTTTGTTCCATTATTTGATGTTACTGCTGACCAATATATAGGAAAAATAGTTGAAGTAATGGTAAGATTATAAACAGAGTTAGCCCAGTCATAAAATGCCCATGCATTTATAACCTTTTTCTTCTCTTTTACGCTTAAACTATCGGTAAATCTGGGTATCAATTTATTTTGATTTTTTGTGAAAGTAATATTTATCTATGATAATCTCAATCAAAATCAGTAGCAACAGCAAAAAAAAAGGAGAAACTAATTTAGCTTCTCCTTTTTTTCGTATTTAGACTCCTTACAATTTAGAAATATTACTAGCTCCTTTTACAGACTTGCTAACTTTAGGATCTCCTATATATTTTATATCACTAGCACCACTTGAGGTTACCGCTAATTCTTTAATTACATTAATTTTGCAATCTGAGGCTCCTCTTGAATCTATTGCGTAATTATTTACCTCTAATTCAGTAGCTTTTAATGATGAAGCACCTGTAGATTCAACCGCGTGGGTATCTGCTTTTCCTCTTAATTTAACACTTGATGCCCCAGAGAATTTAGATACCAATAGCTTAGCATTGATTTTTGCAGAAATTTCGCTCGCTCCTGAACTTTTAATTTCAAATTTCTCTGATTCAAAGTCATCATTTGATTTAACAACAGACGCACCACTACAACTTATAGAATTTAATTCAGGCATATAGACTGTTATTTTCAAATCTTTAGAGCCACAAATACTTTTTGTGTTTGAAATTAATAATTTACCTTCTTTAACTTCAGTTTTGATGTTTTCTATAAGATTTTCGTCTGATTCAATTTTTACATTGAAAGTATTCGACTTAATAATAATTACCTCAAACGAACCTTTTACATCTACTTTTTGAAATCCTGTTAAAGCTCTTTCAGATGTCGAAACATTTCCATTTCCTCTAATACAATCGTATTTGTCTGAAGCTACTAATTGGTTAATAATTAAGGTTGTAAGAGATATTACTAACAAGCCTAAGAGTAAGATTTTTTTCATATTTGATATGTGTTTAAGTGAACAATTCTATTTAAAGACGAATTTAAATTTAAAGGGTTGCATCTGCTCTGTAAATTTTCTTTAATTTGCATTGTGTTATCTATTCTAATTCCAGTTTATAATCAAGATGTTTATTCATTAGTTAAGTCACTTCATGACCAATTAATGTCTCTTGGCCACAATTTTGAGATATTATGCTTAGATGATGCTTCTTCCCTATCCCCTAAAAACAATTCACAAATACCTCTTTTAGAAAATTGTAATTATTTGGTATTGGAGAATAATATCGGCAGATCTGCTATCAGAAATAAGTTAGCTAACATGGCTAAATATGATTATCTGCTTTTTATAGATAGTGATATGGTCGTTATTAATAATTCATTCATTCAAAACTATTTATCACGTTCTGAAAACTATGATATTGTTTATGGTGGTATTGAATATCATAACAGTTGCAACAATGTTAATCGTTTGCTAAGATGGAAATATGGCTTAGAAAGAGAAGCAATTAATGTTGATAAAAGAAATTTAAAACCTTACCTATCTGCCAAGTTTTGTAATTTATTAATACGTAAACAGGTCTTTTCAAGAATTCAATTTGATGAGCAAATTAAGGTATACGGACATGAAGATACTTTGTTTTCGTTAGATATGGAATCTCTTAAATTGAAGGTATTACATATTGACAATCCTTTGTTACACGACGGACTTGAGGATTCTGATATATATTTAAGTAAGGTTGAAACGGCATCAAGAAATTTGAAAAAGATAGCTGATTTACACCCTAACAATTTATTACTAAAAAATATTCCTTTATTGGCTACTTACAATTTGATGAAGAAGTTCAAGATGGTAATAATATTTAAGATCATCTACCAAATCTTTGCAAAAGGAATTGAAAGAAACTTATTGTCGACAAAACCTAATATTAGATTATTAGACTTTTATAAATTGTATTCAATTTGCAATGATTAAGCAATTCGCTTGTAGATCTCAAGTAATTTTTGCTCTTCATTTTGCCAGTTATATTCTTCTCTAGCTAATAAGCAATTTGCTTTTAATTTATTGTAAAGCACTCGATCATTCAATAAGAGATTAACTGAACTTGCTAAATTTTTAGCATTTAAATCAGTTAATACTGCTACTTGATATTGTTCATTTATCTTGATGTATTCTGGGAAATTATTAGTCACTGATGGTATGCCAGCATGAATATAATCAAAGCATTTATTGTTCAATGAATAGTAATAACTTAATCCTAAATTATCTGATACGTTTATACCTAAAAATGCTTTGTTAGTAATATTTGGTAATCTATTAGGCTCTATATATCCCATAAATTTTACCTTACTTTTTACTTTATATTTCTGAGCTAAAACTCTTAACTCTTCACTTAAATCACCTTCACCTACTAGATATAAATGACAATCTATCCACTGCATTGATTCGATTAAACACTCTAATCCTCTTCCCTGATTCAATGCTCCTTGATATATAATATAACGCTCATGTTCGTCATTATATTTATATAAAAATTGATTATCACTATTTAGAACCGGAACATTTCTTATAATATCAAAAGTTGTTTTGTATTTCTCCTGAAATAAAATTGCAATGCTCTCACTAACAGTATAACAATGCTTTAAGCGAGGAACAACAAATCGTTCTAGTGTTTCCCAAATCTTTTTAGTAAAAGGTCTATGTAAGATTTCGGGCACCTCTGTGAAATACTCGTGTGCATCGTAAATACAATTTTTACCTTTCATCTTTGAAACAAAGAAACACGGTAAAATAGTATCTAAATCATTAGCATTAACAATGTCAAAAGGAGTAAATAATAAGAATAAAAATAATCTGATATTATATTCTATGTAGAAAAACTTGCCATTTTCAAACCAACAGTTAATTCTCTTCTGCCCGTATGGCTTTTCTTTTAGGTCTATTGAGAAGTTACGCTTACGTCCTACTAGCAAAACTTCATAACCAGCTTTCGACAGGGTATTGCAAACTCTATGCATACGCTGATCGTATGATAGATCATTGGTAACAGTTAAGATAATTTTCTTCAAGGCTTAGTTAGTTTACTACAATAACTTCATTTTTGTCATTAAATTGTATGAAGCCCTCATCAATTAAAAATTTTATGCTTTCTACAACCTTTTGCTCTGGTAAATCACTCCATTTACCTAAAATTCGGGGCAAAGATAATTTTTCTTCCGGGTTTTCCTCTAAAAATCTCTGTTTGATTAATTTAATAAATTCCTCATCTTCAATATTATGCTTATTATTTATGCATACATCACACTGTCCACATACCTCATAATCAAGCTCTCCAAAATAATTCAATAGCAATTTTGACCTACATTGTTGTTTTAACACGTATTCAATCATTTTATTGATTTTTTCTTCAAGAACCTCTTTCCTGAATTTCCAATAAGACCTGTCAAACTGTATTTGACCCTTATTCAATCTATTTTGAAGTAAAATTAAAGTTGATTTATTATTACCTTTTACGTAGTCAACTATATTATACTTTCTAAGTAAATCGATCTGTCGGTAAAATTCTTCTGCCTGAATTTCAGCTCTTTTGATGATTTCTTGTTCTTTAATGATTACATATTGTTCAAATAAGCCACCATAAGAGCGTAACAAGGTTTTAATAATAGGGTCAAAATGAGCATGAGCGATTTGAAAGGCGTATAACTCATCAGGACTGCATAAAAAAGTGATTCGAGATTCGTTTTTATATTCATCACTTAGTGCTAAAACACCTTCCCTATTTAAAAAGGAAATTATATTCAGAAGTTTTAAGATAGGTATATTTATTAGCTTTGAAAACTCTACTGGTTCAAATGATAATTCAGCACCTGCACCTGAACCGAATGCTATATTATAATGCTTGAATATTTGTTCGTAAGTATAGGTGATTTCGTCATATTCAGGAAATGAACCATTAAACTTAGTTTTTAAGTTTTCAATATCTGCATCATCAAACAACAATACAGCATAAGATTTTAAGCCGTCTCGACCTGCTCTACCTGCCTCTTGATAATAAGCTTCTAAACTATCTGGCAAATCAATATGTAATACCAACCTAACATCTGGTTTATCTATACCCATTCCAAAAGCATTCGTAGCTACCATTACTCTTTTCTTATTAAGTATCCAGTTCTCTTGCTTTAATGTTCTGGTATCTACATCTAGTCCAGCATGATAAAAATCAGCACTTACATTATTCTTATTTAAAAAAGATGCAATTTCTTCTGTATGCCTTCTATTTCTTACATAAAATACCACACTACCTGGTACTTTATTTAAAATTTTTATGAGTCTTCTGTACTTATTTTGTTCTTTAAAAACTAAATAGTTTAAATTTTTTCTTTCAAAAGAAATTTGAAATTGTTTATGTTTTTTAAGTGATAGCTTTTCTGCAATATCAATAGCTACTTGTGGTGTAGCAGTTGCTGTAACAGCTAGTACAGGTGTATTGGGTAGTATACTTCGGATGTTAGCGATATTTAAATACGAAGGTCTAAAATCATAGCCCCATTGTGATATACAATGTGCTTCATCAATTGCTAAAAGATTTACTTTCATTCTCTTTATTCTCTCTTGAACAATTGGCATCTCTAGCCTCTCTGGTGATAAATAAAGAAATTTTACTTGTCCGAAAATACAGTTATCTAACGCTATATCTATCTCTCTAGCCGACATACCACTAACTATTTCAACTGCATTAATACCTCTTCTTTTAAGGTTATTAACTTGGTCTTTCATTAATGCAATTAGTGGAGAAACTACTATTCCGATGCCTTCTTGAGCTAAAATGGGTACTTGAAAACATATAGATTTACCAGCACCGGTAGGTAATAAAGCAAGTGTATCGTTTTTATTTAGTACACTTTCGATAATATCAGCTTGCGGGTATCTGAATTGATCATATCCCCAATACTTCTTTAATACCTCTAGCGCTGTCATTTTGCGAATATAATATTTAGCCCTAATAGAAAATATGTTATTTTTGTTCAAAATATAATATTTATGATCTTGAATCCCCTAATAGCCATTTCACCAGTTGATGGTAGATATAGAAAACAGACACATGAATTGGCTAGTTTTTTCTCTGAAGCTGCTTTAATTAGATACCGTGTATTAGTTGAAATTGAATATTTTATAGAATTATCAAAACTTAATTTAAAAGGATTTGAGCCTTTAACGGAAGCACAAATAATCTCATTGAGAGACATCTACGAACGATTTAATGATGATAAAGATGCTTTAAGAATTAAAGAGATTGAGCAAACTACTAATCATGATGTTAAGGCTGTTGAGTATTTTTTAAAAGAGAAATTAGCAGAGCTTAATTTAAGTGCATCATCCGAATATATACACTTCGGATTAACGTCTCAAGACATTAACAATACAGCTATACCTTTGAGTTTTAAGCATTCGGTTGAGAAGATTTACTTAATTGAAATGCATGATTTAATTGATAGATTAAAAAAGCTTGCTGAAAGTTGGAAAGATGTATCAATGTTAGCTCACACACATGGTCAACCTGCATCTCCTACTCGTTTAGGTAAAGAGATTATGGTATTTGTAGAAAGACTAGAGGTTCAATTAAAATCATTTAATCATATTACATTCGCTGCAAAGTTTGGCGGTGCTACTGGTAATTTCAATGCTCACAAAGCAGCTTTCCCTGAAATTAATTGGGTAGAGTTTGCGAATTTATTTGTGAACAAAAACTTAGGACTTTCAAGATCACAGCATACAACACAGGTTGAACATTATGATCAATTTGCCGCACATTGTGATAATTTAAAACGTATTAATACCATATTGATTGACTTGTCTAGAGATTTCTGGCAATATATTTCAATGAATTATTTCAAACAAAGAATTAAAGAAGGTGAAGTAGGTTCATCTGCAATGCCTCATAAGGTAAACCCTATTGATTTCGAGAATGCTGAAGGGAACCTAGGTATTGCCAATGCTTTATTTGAACACTTATCAGCTAAATTACCGATCTCTAGATTGCAAAGAGATTTAACAGATTCAACAGTATTCAGAAATATTGGAGTACCAATGGCTCATACATTAATTGCATTTAAATCTCTAGAAAAAGGATTAGGTAAATTAATGCTAAACAAAGATGCTATTGATAATGATCTAGAAGAAAACTGGGCAGTCGTTGCTGAAGCTATTCAAACAGTTTTGAGAAGAGAAGCATACCCGAAACCATATGAAGCACTTAAAGCTTTAACAAGAAAAAATGAAAAGATTACTCAAAAATCGATTCATGATTTCATAGATCAATTAGAAATTTCAGATGCTATTAAATCTGAATTGAAAAAATTCAGTCCGCATAATTACACAGGCTATTAATGAGATATCTATTATCCTTCTTTTTAAGTTTAAGTATATTGAATGCTTTTTCACAAAAAGAAGGATACGATTATCCGAAGCTCAATCAATCTGATCATTTTGATATAATTCAAAATACAAAGGTTGTTGATCAATTTAGATTTCTAGAAGAAAGTAGGTCTGATATTACAAAGAATTGGTTAACAGAACAATCGAAATTAACTCAATACTATTTTAATCAATCCACTTTAGTATATTCTATTTACAAAAGAATAGAGCAAAGGAGTTTCTATCAATTGAATTTAGAGAAGAAACTTGGTGATTATTTTTTTTCATATCGCTTTAATTATAAAAATCAAGCACCTTCATTATATGTAAGGAAATCTAATCAAAGATTCGCTAGACTATTAATAAATCCTTCATTATTTGATGAAGATGTTAACATAACAACTAGTATTGTTGACATACATTTATCATTAGATCAAAAGTTTCTAGCATTAATTATTTCTAGAGCTGGCAGTGAATGGAAAGAAATAAAGATTATAGACTTAGAAACTAAAAAACTATTGAAGGATCATTTGAGATGGATTAAATTAAGTAATGTTAGTTGGAGTAATTCTGGATTTTATTATTCTAGGTTTGAAACACCACCATTAGGTGAAGAAAAAATAGCTTTAAATCAAAATTCACAAATATTTTTTCATGAACTAAATACAGTTCAAACAGAAGATAAATTAATTTATGAGCAAAAAAATATTCCATTCGGAATATTCAATGTACAATCAATAAATTCAAATAGTCTTATTACTTATGGCGCCGATTTTATCAATGGAAAGTACATTCAAAAAATTTATCGCAAAGATTTAAATAAAATTGATGATCAATTAAAACCAATCATTAGTGATGATTATAATAGTTTTTACACATATAACATATTGTCAGAAGACGATAGTTCTTATTCTGTTTTCACTAATAGGTATTCATTAAATAAAGAAATATACAAATATTCTAAAGATCAGAAAAAAGAGCCTATAAGATTTATTAACAATGAATATTACATAAATAAGTCATTCGTAGTTAATCAAAAGGTCTTATTAATAACATATAAAAATATGCAACAGCAACTATTTTTGTATGATAAATACGGATCAGAACTTGATAGAATTTATTTCCCAGATGGATGTTCAATAAATAATGTATCAGTTAATGATAATGACTCAATAGTCTATTTCTATCTAAATTCATATACTGCTACTCCTAGAATTTGTAAGTATAATTTAAATACCTATAACTTATCTATATCGAAATCTTCTAAAATAAGTTATAATGAGATTAATATTTTATCAGAAGTTGTGCAATATGCATCTGAAGATGGTACTTTAATACCAATGACCATTATAAGAAGGGCCGATATGAAGTATAATGCTGATCAGGCAACTATGATATATGGTTATGGTGGATTTGGTGTACCCATAGAACCATTTTACGACCCAGGATTTATTTTCTTTGTACAAAATGGAGGAGTTATTGCTGTACCTGGTATTAGAGGTGGTGGAGAAAATGGTGAAGCATGGCACCAAGCTGGCCGAACAATTAATAAAATAAATGGTATCAATGACTTTGCCTTTGCTGCAAAATATTTGATAAAAAATAGAATCACGAATCCCAATAAAATTATAGCCAGAGGTAGTTCAAATGGAGCATTAATAATCTCTGCATGTATCAACAAATATCCAGATTTATTTAAAGCAGCAGTATTAGAGATGGGTATATATGATATGATTCGTTATAATTTATTTACTACGGGTTATATTGCTTCCTCTGAATATGGTACTTCATCAAACCCCGATGATTTTAAAAATTTAATTAATTATTCACCAATTCATAATGTCAAGTCAACTATTAATTATCCATCAATTTATGTAATTACTGGTGATAATGATGATCGTGTGCCTGCTTTGCATTCGTATAAGTATGTAGCTAGCTTACAATCATTAAGACAAAAAAATAATTTAATATTGTTAGAGGTTTTAAAGAACGCCGGACATTACGGTCCGCAGAGCTACGAAGATCTCTTGATGAACGTAGCTAGAATATATACATATATATTTAGAGAATTAGGAATTAAAATAAAATTAAAAAACTAATGAAAAGAATAGTTTTAATAGTTTTATTAGTCTTGAAATGTCAATTGATCTTTTCTCAAAATAAGATATATAGAGATATTGATGAAGCTCTTTTAAATAAAGATTCTGTTATTATTTTAAATCTCAGTGATCTTAAATTAAATAAGGTACCTAAAAAGGTTAAGAAATTTAAAAATTTAGAAGTAATAAACCTAAGTAATAATACTATTGCAAGGTTCCCTAATAACCTAAAAAAGAATAAAAAACTAAAAGAAATAAATTTAAATATGAACTCATTAACAAAAGTTCGTATAAAATCTAAAAGGTTTAGAAATCTCTCTAAACTAAGTATGGCTAAGAATAACATAAATGATTTCAATAAATCACTTGCTAACTTGCCAAAATTGAAAAACCTAAATTTAGCAGATAATAAAATAGATGTATTGCCTGATTATATAAGTAATATGGACTCTCTAGAGGTGCTTATATTATATAAAAACAGTATTAAAATTTTACCTAATGAATTATATAGATTAAATCATTTAAAAGAATTAGACATTTACTATAATCAAATAACTAATATTGATTCAGATATTCAGTATCTAGTTAACATCGAACGTTTATATCTTTCTTTTAATAAAATTGATAAAGTGCCAAATACACTTTGTAAGCTAAATAAATTAAAATATTTATACATTCAAGGCAATTTATTAGAAGAGATACCATTGTGTTTTGCTGAATTGAAATCTTTAGAAAGGTTAGATATAAAGTATAATAAGTTTAAATATTTCCCAGAGGAAGTATTGACTATAGAAAATATTGTAGAATTAGACGTATCTGGTAATAATTTATCTATACTACCTGCACAATTATTAAAATTAGAAAAGTTAGAATTGCTAATGATACGTGACAATCCGCTTTTATTCAAAGGCAATAATAGAGTTTCTAATCAACAATTGATTAAAGAATTGGAGTCTAATAAAATCATAGTTAAATATTTGATAAATGATTAACAAAATTAGTATTGATGAAATAGGCACAGTTTGGAAAATTCATTATGATTTAAATGAAAACAATATCTATCTAGAATTAAGAATAGATAAGAGTTTTGAATTAAGAAGTGTTCATAATAATAGAATTATAAAAACTAATTTTTATGATCAATATGTACAAAATATTATATCAATACAATACCCTTACGCTGTAATCAGTTATCGACATATTGATAATTTATTAGATGATCAAATCATCTGTTTATATAATTTAGAAACTGAAAAAGAAGAATGGATCAGTTCAGATATTAGGGTCGATGAAGTTTATAAGCAATCTCTAAGAGTGTACCATCCGAAGATAAGTCCGAAATCATTCTACCATATCAATTTCAAAAAAGAAACGATAGACTCTCCCCTAGCATTCACTAAAGAATTGAATATAGTATATGCAGAGAATTATGAGAATAATTCAATTTTATTAGATGATGAATTAAAAGTAGAGATCAATTTTGATGATGATAATTTAAAAATTGAATACCAGGGTAAATTAGTATTTGAGGAGTTTTTTCAGCTAAATGAAGATTATAGGCCTGAATACGAATACCTTATGAAAGTAAATAACTATATTATATTTATGTTGGGTAAACATAAGATGAATATCTATCAAATGAAGCCCAATAATTATTAAATTTGTGACTATTCAAAAAACAATGATGAAATTTTTAAGTAAGGGAATAATATTATTGATTCTAATTTCTTTCAGTAGCATAGTGAAAGCAAATGTAGATTCGATTGGTATTGAAACAATAAATGGAAGCAAGTATATTTTACATAAGGTTCAGAAAGGCGAAGGACTATATGGTATTGCTAGAAAATACAAATCAACTGTAACAGAAATTCAAGAGCTAAATAATTTAACAAATACAATTTTAGACTTAGGACAAATTATAAAAGTACCAAGTAAACATCAGGCTATAGAAGTAGTAGAGACAAAGCCTAAACAAGAGCAAAGTTCTATTCCTAAAATTGTTAATAATCCGAAAGTTAAAGCAAACACTTATATTACACACACAGTTAAAAGAGGTGAAACATTATATCTATTATCAAGAAAATATGATGTAAGTGTAACAGAGATTAGTAAACTTAATAAGTTAAAGAGAACAAGTTTAGAGTTAGGACAAAAATTAAAAATTCCGAAGAAAGGAACAGTAATCAATAATCAAGATATAATTGAACCTACTGAAGAAGAGCAAAAGAATGTAACTGTAGAAAAGAGTTCAGGTACAGCTGATGTTAAAGTTAATGTTAAAAACAATAAATTATTAGGTTCAATTGATTACAATGAGACTGGTATAGCTAGTTGGATCGAGGATAAAAATATTGATTCAAAGAAGAGTATAGCATTACATAAGTCGGCACCAGTAGGAACAATTATTAGGGTCACCAACCTCATGAATAATAAAAGTATTTACGTTAAAGTAATTGGCAAATTGCCAGATACAAGCGATAATGAAAATACAATCATAGTATTATCTAAAGCTGCCGTTAACATGTTAGGTGGTATAGAACAAAAGTTCAGAGTAAATTTAAATTATTCGATTTCGAAATAATTATGCATAAGAAACCTTATTTAGTTGGTATTGCAGGTGGAAGTGCATCTGGTAAAACGTATTTATTAAATTCACTATTAAAACATTTTAAAGAGACCGAAATCTGTTTAATTTCACAAGACCATTACTATAAACCAATGCATATGCAATTGGTAGATGAGAATGGAGAGATCAATTTTGATTTACCAGAAGGAATTGAGAGAGAGTTATTACATGAAGATGTAAAAAGTCTATTAGAAGGTAAATCAATTACAAAGCAAGAATATACATTTAATGTTTTTGAGCAAGAGCCAAGGCTATTAGAAATTAAATCAGCCCCTATTATTGTGATCGAAGGACTATTTATATTCCATTTCGAGGAGTTGAATTCTAAATTCGATTACAAAGTATTTGTAGATGCAGATCATGATATCAAATTAAACAGACGATTGATGCGTGATCAAAAAGAGAGAGGTTATACAGAAGATATGATTCTATACCAATGGTATAATCATGTAATGCCTGCTTACGACCAATTTTTACTACCCTATAAAAACCAATGTCAATTTATTATTCACAATAATGATGTAATAGATAACGAAATTGATGAATTGTCCTTTATACTAAAAAAACAGCTGTAATTTGATGATTTTTGGTAATTCTCTGCAATATAAACTGTTAAATACACGCATTTTGTTAAAATTCACTGAAATTTAATACAATTACTATTTAATACGATCTTGTTTTTTAGTTGCTGATATTCACATCGATACATAAATTAATAAAGATTAAGAGTTTACAATTAGTATACCTTTGCAAAAAAATCTTTAAAATCTCAGTTTTTTCAATATTTTAGGCTTCTTACAAGGCTTTTTTAATTTAAAAATTTAATTAGATTTGCAATCTTGTGAAAAATTGAG
>JACCDK011044751.1_pt1 | contig 15077 bp, 10 predicted proteins | sample 7445871 | NCBI WGS metagenome assembly JACCDK01 (sample SAMN15323436, study PRJNA562643) | freshwater metagenome | isolation source: river surface water | place: USA:Blue River Watershed | collected 2017-08-15 | reverse complement strand
GTTTGCTATTAATATGATGTGCTAGCGCATATACTTGCGTCTTGTATAAATCACCTATCACACTTAGTCCACCTGCCATATCTCCATACAAAGTTCCATACCCTGTTGCCAATTCGCTTTTATTGGATGTATTCAATAAAACATAGCCAAACTTGTTGGCAATTGCCATAAGCAAATTACCACGTGAACGACTTTGTATATTTTCTTCGGCAACACCAAATGTTGTTCCGTTGAATAATGGCTCTAATGATTGAAGGAAACTATCATAGATTCCATCAATACCAATAATATGATATGGGTTTCCAAGATGTTCACTTAATTGTTTTGCGTCCTCTACAGAATGCTCACTAGAAAATGAAGAAGGCATTAAAATAGCAGTAACGTTTTCTGCCCCGAGTGCTTCAACTGCTAATGTTAGAACAACTGCCGAATCTATTCCACCACTACTTCCTAAAATGGCTTTTTTGAAACCCATCTTGGAGAAATAATCTCTAATGCCTGCAATCAAAGCAGATTTAATTTGGCTGATATTATTTTCATTGGTCAGGTACCCAATAATTTTTTCAGGATCTGCTGTCTTAGCAACGCGCATATCCATTTCAATTTTTGGATGGCTTTGTTGCACCGAGCTTTTAGTAACGTAAAGATCATCAGTATCAACCAAAACAGTGTCCTCTTTAAAATAAGCGAGCTCATGTTTAAGTACTCCGCCAGCTGTATATACCAAACTACCACCATCAAAAATGATCTCGGTTTGCGCGCCGACTGCATTGCAGTAGATCATAGGAACACTGTATTTCATCACATTTAACCTAATTACTTCTTTTCGATCTTCATCATGATCATAGTCAAATGGTGAAGCAGAAATATTGATCATCAAATCAGGATCTTGCTTCATGAGTTCATCCATTGGACAAACCCTGTACAAAGGATTATCCCCAAGGTTCCAAATATCTTCACAAATAGTGACTGCAATCTTCTTCCCTTTAAATGGTATTACATTCCAAGTATATGCAGGCTCAAAATACCTGTACTCATCAAAAATATCGTAGTTAGGCAATAAGGTTTTATGAGCAACACCTTGTTGTTTACCTTGGTATAAAAGAATTGCTGAATTAAATAAGTCCTTACCCTCTAGTTGTGGGTTTCTTGTTGGTGCGCCAATCAATATGCCAACTGAATGACTGTATTTTGCTATTTCTTCTACAGTCGATTCTACCTGCAACAAGAAATCTTCAAATTCTAAGAAATCTCTTGGCGGATACCCACAAACAGAAAGTTCAGAGAAAACAACTAAATCGGCTCCCAATTGCACAGCCTTCTCTACTTCACCAATCATTTTTTGTTTATTCAACTCGAAGTTGCCAATATGATAATTCTGTTGGGCTACATACACCTTCATCCTGCAAAATTGCAGAAATATGATGAATTATGGTTAAAATAAACCAAACAGGCTTTGCCAGACAATGCTTTGCTTTAATTTTGAATCTCAAAATCAATCCTTTTGAAATTGAATAAAAATATCAACCCTCTATTTGTCCTAAGTATTTTGGTGTTTTGCTTCATTGTTTCTTGCAATACTAAAAAGCAACCAGACACCTCAAACATAAATGTTGAACTTAAGGTAATCAGATTCGAAAAAGATTTCTTTGAAGCGGATACGAACAACACCAATGTTTCTATGGAAATTCTTAGGGAAAACCACCATAATTTTACCAATGATTTTTTATGGAGAATACTTGGACTAGAAGGAGTTGACACTGCTTTATGGTCAGGTGCTATAAAGCAATTTTATCATGATTACATGCCTATCTATGAGGAAACAAAAAAGAACAATAATGATATAGAAAGTGCAATAGCTGATACAAAAGAGGCACTGAAATTGGTAAAATATTATTTTCCTACATATCGCCTCCCCTCACAATTCATCACTTTTATTGGACCAATGGATGCGTTTGCAACCAATCAAACTGGCGGATCTGGAGATATCATAACAACAGATGCGTTAGCAGCTGGACTCCAACTGCATTTAGGATCAGATGCGGATGTTTACAATACAGAACAGGGCATGCAGCTTTACCCAAATTATATTTCAAGAAGGTTTACGCCGAGTTATATACCTGTGAATGCAATGAAAAACATCATTGATGATATATTACCCCCAGTTAAACAGGGTAGTCCCCTTATAGATATCTTCATCGATCATGGCAAAAGAATGTATGTGCTAGATGCATTGCTACCTGATTTAAGCGATACTTTAAAACTAGGTTACACCGCTTCCCAGTTAAAAGGAGCAGAAAAAAATGAAGGACTGATTTGGAATTATTTTCTAGAGAATAATCTTCTGTATGAAACTGATATGTTTAAAACCAGATCCTTTACAAATGATGCTCCTTCAACGATTGAATTTGGAGAAGGATCACCTGGCTTTATCTCTCTGTTCATTGGAAGACAAATCATTCGCACTTACATGGATAAATATCCGGATACAGATATCAAAACATTGCTAAGCATGGATGGCAAAAAAATATTAGCAGCATCCAAATACAAACCCAAATAGCGCTTGGACTAGGCCGATTTGCCTATACCCATGTTGTGCATGAACCTCACATGTGAAGCAATGGCAGATCTGGTTGTTGGGAAGTAGATGTAGTTCAAATCAAATTTTTCACAAGTCTCTTTCACTATTTTGCTAATTGCAGGATAATGAATGTGGCTTATTCTTGGAAACAAATGGTGCTCAATCTGGTAGTTTAAACCACCTACAAACCAGGTTACCAATTTATTTGAAAATGCAAAATTAGCGGTAGTTTTTACCTGATGTATAGCCCATTCATTTTCAATTTTCACAGGGTCAACACCAGCGGAATCAAATTCTGCATGCTCTACCACATGCGCCAATTGGAATACAATAGCAAGTGTTAAACCTAAAGTAAACTGACTAATTATAAATCCAGCTAACCACCATTTCCAACCAATCAACATGATTGGCAATACAATGTAAAATGCAATAAAGAAAAGTTTACCAACCCAGAACATAAAGTGTTCTTTGAAGTCCATTGGCTTTAAAGCTGTAGTATAAACTTTCTTAGAGAAATATTTGATGTAGTCCATGAAAAACATGAACAAAGAGGTAAACCCATATAGAACAAACATATAAGCACTTTGAAACCTGTGCATTGGTTTCAATGGCTGAGTGGAACACTGACGAAGAAAAGGCATGTTGTTAATGTCGTCGTCAACGCCATCAATATTGGTATAGGTATGATGAATAATATTGTGCTTTAGCTTCCATAGAAAAGCATTTCCTCCTAAAAAGTTGTTGGTCCATCCAAATATTTCATTCACCCATCCTTTTGTAGAAAAGCTACCATGACAAGCATCGTGCATGATGTTAAAGCCAATGGCTGCCATATTCAAACCAAACAAAAACCATAAAAAAATGGATAGTAATGTTGGCATTTGAACAAACATCAACAAACTGTAAATACCAATGGCACTTGGTATAAGAATCATTGTTTTTAAATACAATTTCCAGTTACCTGTTTTTTTTATGCCGTTGCGTTCAAAATAAGCGTCAACTTCAGCTTTCAACGCATTAAAAAATATTTTGTTCTTGTTGTTGAATGTTACTTTGTAGCCCATTGACTTAACGAATTGTATTTTTTTACTATTTAGTAAAGTTAATACAACAGATGTTAAGAAATATTAATTTCTTTTGAATGGAGCCTCCATGAAAAAAACCGGAATCTTGACCTCAAATTTCTGACGGGTGTACACATTTTCCATCAAATAGGTGCCGTACATTTTACCTAATTCAGACTTTAAATTACAACCAGATATGTATTGATATTGCTCATTAGGCGCAATAACAGGCTGAACACCTATAACACCTTCTCCTTCTACTTCTTTTTGTTCTGCATTGCTATCACAGATAAACCAATGTCGTCTTAGTAATTGGACAGGAAAAGTATTGTTGTTTTCAATTGTAATTCTATATGCAAACATAAATTCCAATTGCAATGGATTTGAGTAGTCCGGTTGATAGAACTGCTCAACACTTATCTTGATCCCATCTGTTACTTTCGATACCATTCCACTGCGTTTACTCAAATTTAAAAATATTTATCAAAAAGAAAGAGTGAAGAAAAAAATTGTAAATTGATGATGAATCCAGGTCGGAACTAAAATATAACAACAAATAAATCATGAAAAAGTTTTGCTTGATCCTCGCTGCTGCTTTAGCTACTACTTATGGCTTCTCTCAAGGAAGAAAGGGTGATCCTACCTTGACTGAAATCTGGGATCCTGTACCAAAAATTGTTAGTCCGGGTAAAACAAGCCAAGACGCCCCAGCAGATGCCATAGTCCTGTTCAATGGCAAAGACTTTTCCGCTTGGAATGGCAAAGGTGGCAAGCCGGTAGAATGGACAATTGCAGATGGAGCAATGACGGTAAAAGGCGGTTCTGGTGAAATCATCTCCAAGCAAGGTTTTGGCGATTGCCAATTGCATATTGAATGGAGAACACCAGCTGTTGTTAAAGGAGAGGGACAAGGAAGAGGCAATAGTGGTATTTTTTTAATGGGGAAATATGAGCTACAGGTGTTGGACAGCTACAACAACAAAACCTATTCTAACGGACAAGCAGGTAGTATCTACAAACAACTCGTACCATTGGTGAATGTATCAAGAGCTCCAGGCGAATGGCAGACCTATGATATCATTTTTACTGCACCAAGATTTGCTGCAGATGGAAGATTACAATCACAAGCCAGAATAACTGTACTTCATAATGGAGTGCTTGTTCAAAATAATCAAGCAATTTGGGGAGGCACAGAATACATTGGTATTGCCGAATACAAGCCACATGGCATGAAAGAACCATTGGTATTGCAAGACCACGGAGATGCTGTTAGCTTTAGAAATATTTGGATTAGAGAGCTGTAGTGCTATTTTGATTTTTCACTTCCAAAATAGTTTGCTCTAATTCTTTCAAGAAATCAAAAACTTGTTCCATACGGGTGATGGGCTCTGTAACCATCATGAAGTTTTTGCCAACTTGCTTAAGATGACTTTTATTGGTCTTTGTCTGTAAGTGCAGCAATATCGCATTGAAAGTGAGCGAATGAAAATAGGGCGAATCTGGGTTATTCACGAAATAGCACCGCAGAACTCCTTGTTTGAGTGTCATCCTTTCAAAGCCAATCTCTACAGCCAGTTTTCTGCATCGTACAGTAGTAAACAATCCTTCAACAGCATATGGCATTGGGCCAAAGCGATCAATCATTTCAGCATGAAAACGTGTTAGCTCTTCTTCATCTCTACAATTATCAAGACGTGTATACAAGGTTAACCTTTCTGCAATTTGATCTACATAGCTGTCCGGAATCAAGATTTCAAGATCGGTATCAATGGTACAATCACTTACAAAATCATCTTGCTGACTAATCTCTTCTTTGAAGACTTCTTTGAAAGCAGTTCGTTTTAATTCACGAATAGCTTCATCAAGAATTTTTTGATACATCTCAAATCCAATCTCAATCATAAAGCCACTTTGTTCTCCACCCAACATGTTTCCTGCACCTCTGATGTCTAGATCGCGCATCGCAATTTGAAAACCACTACCTAATTCTGCGTGTTGTTCTAATGTCTGTAATCTTTTACGAGAGTCAGGAGGCAAAACGCTGATTGGCGGGGCCATTAAATAACAGAAAGCCTTTCGATTGCTTCGTCCAACCCTGCCTCTCAATTGATGCAGATCACTTAGTCCAAACTGATGCGCATTATTGATTATGATGGTATTGACATTTGGAATATCAACACCACTTTCAACAATATTGGTGCAGACCAAGACATCATATTTTTTATGAATGAAGTCGAATATTCTTTCCTCCAACTCATGCCCTTCTAATTGTCCATGTGCAAAGCCAACACTTAAATCCGGACATAAATTTTTGATCAATGCCGCCATTTCAGATAATCCATTCACCCTGTTGTGAATAAAGAAAACCTGCCCGCCTCTTTCAATTTCAAAATATATAGCATCTCTTATTTGATCTTCATTGAAAACAACTACTTCAGTCTGAATAGGCTGTCTATTTGGCGGAGGTGTATTGATAATACTGAGATCCCTTGCCCCCATCAAACTAAACTGCAAGGTCCTAGGAATAGGGGTTGCAGTAAGGGTAAGACAATCAACATTGGTCTTGAGCGTTTTTATTTTCTCTTTATGTGCAACACCAAACTTCTGCTCTTCGTCAATGACCAACAATCCGAGGTTTTTAAACTTTATATCTTTTGAGAGTAAAGCATGAGTTCCAACAATGATATCAATCTTGCCTTCTTCAAGTTTCTTGAATGTCTCTTTCTTTTCTTTGGTTGATTTGAAGCGATTGATAAAATCTACAGTGACTGGCAAATCTTTCAAACGTTCACTAAAGGTTTTGTAATGCTGATAGGCAAGTATGGTTGTGGGGACCAATACTGCAGCTTGTCTACCATCGATACAGGTTTTGAATGCAGCGCGTATCGCTACTTCCGTCTTTCCAAATCCCACATCTCCACAAACCAAGCGATCCATTGGATGTGGACTCTCCATATCTTTTTTTACATCACTTACAGCGCGACTCTGATCGGGTGTGTCTTCGTACATGAAGGATGCCTCTAATTCTATTTGCATGTAGTTATCCGGACTATGAGGAAATCCTTCTTGAGCCTTACGTTCTGCGTATAATTTTATAAGATCAAAGGCTATCTCTTTTACCCTTCCCTTTGTTTTCTCCTTCAACTTCACCCAAACATCACTTCCCAACTTGTTTACTTTTGGAACGTGCCCTTCTTTACCAGTGTATTTTGAAATTTTGTGAAGAGAATTGATATTCACATACAGAATATCGTTATCGCGATAAATAATCCTAACTGCTTCTTGGGTTTGTCCACCATTCTGTACTTTCTGTAATCCACTAAACACCCCAACTCCATGATCGATATGCACTACAAAATCACCTGGCTGCAACTCTTTCAAGGCCCTTAGCGTAATTGCCTTGCTTTTGTTGTAGGCTTGTTTGATTTTGTATTTATGATAGCGTTGAAAGATTTGGTGATCAGTATAAGCGATAACCCCATGCTCTTTATCAATAAACCCCTGATGTATTGCGGCAGGAATTGGAACAAATTGAATTTCAGATTTTAAATCTGCAAAAATGGAATATAGTCTCTCAAGTTGCTTTGGATTTTCAGAAAAGATATAGAGTTGCCGCTGTTGCGCCTCATGCGTTTTTAAATCTTTAATCAACAACTCAAACTGCCTGTTAAAGGATGGCTGAGGTGAAGATTGAAATTGTATTATCTGCGAAGGATCAACAAGTGTAGTGACAGCAGCTAGTTCAATTATTGTTTTTTTACTTAATTCTTTTTCAAAATCGTCTGCAGTTGTGAAATCAGCTAATTGTAATTCAACTTGCCTATCCTGTTGTGCTGGATTCTCTTTTTGCTGATCAGCATTATCGAAGAATAATTTATAGTTGTCTTCATAATCCCTAAACCTATCAATTATGAGCTGCCAATTTGAGGTATACACAATTGTGTTTGTGGGTAGTGATTGCAGAAAATCTACTTTCTCCCCTGTTGTATAATTTGCATCTGCATTAGGGATGATATTGACTTGCAATAGTTTTCTTTCACTTAATTGAGATTCGGGATCAAAAATTCTGATTGAATCAATTTCTTGCCCGAACAACTCTACACGATATGGCTTTTCATTACCAAATGAATAGATATCAAAAATTCCGCCTCTCATTGCAAACTGTCCCGGCTCATATACAAAGTCGGTACGCTCAAACCCATACCCCACTAAACGTTCCATCAAATCATGGGTATCTAACTTATCGTTAACCTTCAATGAAATAATGTTGGATGACAACGCATTAGCGGTAGCCACCTTTTCCATCAGTGCCTCAGGATAGGTAATAATTATTTTTTTATTTCCTCCAGTTGCAAGTCTTGTTAGCGTTTCTGTCCGCAGCATAACATGACTGCTGCTCTGAAGCCTAAAATTTTTATTGGTCTTAAAAGATGAAGGAAAATAAAATAAATCGATTGGTGCAACCAATTGTTCTAAATCATTGTGGAGGTATGCAGCTTCTTCTGCATCTTCTAAAATAACCAAGTGATTATACCCACTTAATTTGGGTTGATCATATAATGCACTAAAAATAAAAGACTTCAGTGATCCGGAAACTCCAGTAACTGCTAGCTGTTGAGGTGGCGGCAATAGGATGCCATCCGCAAGACTTAAAATGCGGGGGGATGCAGCATATTTATCCAGTAGAAACTTCAGGTTCATGTCTTCACTACAAAAGCAAAGATAAGCTTAATGGGACTGAGTTCTAACGTCATTTAAATATGACAGAAAAATTAAACCCTAAGGCTAAAAATTGGTTAAATTGCTGCGGAGAACTCATACCCATGATGAAAAATAGACTCTTTCTGTTTTCGGCCACAATTATGTTGATTTTGGCAGCAGTTGTTTATAAAATAAGCGTAGTTGAAACGCCAAAAAATAAAAAAGACTTCACCATTTTAAATAAAAACGAAGAGGGAGAAAACGAAGAGATTGAAAAAGAAAATTCTAGGAGAAGGGCTGAATTTGAATGGACTTTACTGAGAGATCCTAAAACTGGTAAAATTCCTGAAGGTATCAGAGAAAAAGAAATGGAATTATTGAAAATTTTACCAGTAAAAGCTGATGGAATTTTCAAAGAAGCTTTAACCACACTTTCTACAGACGTTCAGCAAACAGGTGGCGCTCAAAATACTTACGGCGCAGTAGGACCATCTCAAAACGGTGGTAGAACTCGAGCAGTAGCATACGATAAACGATTTGGATCAACAGTTAACGGCTCAGTTAACAAAGTAATTTTAGCAGGAGGAGTAAATGGCGGTATTTTCAGAACAACTGACGGTGGTCAAAAATGGCAGTTTGTCCATCCAGATGCTGAAGCAAGAAATATTTCTTGTTTAGTACAAGATCCAAGAACAGGTCAGGAAAATACTTGGTATGCAGGCACAGGAGAACCCATAGGTGCCTCTGCAGGTTATCCAACAGGTTTTATTTTTGGTAATGGTATTCTTAAATCGACAGATAATGGGGCAACATGGACAAAACTGTCTATAACCAATGTTGCAGATCCTACTCAATTTAATTCTGAATGGAACTTCATACACAAAATTGCAATTCATCCTCTTAACGGAGATATTTATGCAGCCATCCATAGAAGAATAGTAAGATCAAAAGATGGTGGTCAGACATGGCAAACCGTGTTTATTTCTTTTAACAATATCCCTACGCTTGCTGTTGGCGGAATAGCGGATATATTGATTACAAGAAATGGAAGTAAAATTATTGTTGGTATGTCGGGACGAAATGCAGATCCTGAACTTGCAGGCGTGTTTGTTTCTGAAACAGGCGACCTAGGTACCTATACAAGAATAGCAGGAGGAAATCAAGGAGCACCTGATTATGTAAATGGTTGGAGAGCCTATAATAACACGCAAAATGCAGCAGATGAATTTGTTCTTGGTTGGGGAAGAATAGTAATGGCACTAGCTCCGTCTAATGAAAACATACTTTATGTGATGGTAGAGAATACAGATCTAGCATCAGATAGCAAACCAGAGGCAGATCTGTTTAAATGCGACATGTCGACTGCAACACCAATTTGGACTAATCTTACTAATAACTTAGTGGCTCAAAGAAACTCAACCCGCGTGGGCGTTTCAACCAAATATTTAGAAACGCAAGGTGCTTATAATATGCTGCTTGCTGTTCATCCCACCAATCCAAATATTGTACTAGCGGGTGGCGTAAACCTATTTAGATCTACAGATGGATTTTCTACAAGAACGAATGTGAGGTTTATTGGCGGACTTGAATCCGGCAATACGTTTACAGACGATCTTGGAACAAGCCATGTAGATTTTCACGGATTTTCTTTTGAACCAGGCAATCCTAACCGTGTCTTATTAAGTTCAGATGGTGGTATTGCCCAAATAGAAAATATCACTGCAACAACAGTTGTATGGAATTATTTCAATGCATTAACAAACCTCACTTTCAATTCAAGCTACCAGACCATACAATACTACCATGTAGGAATTGACCCAACTCCAGGTTCTCGAAATTTCTTTGGAGGCGCACAAGACAACTCAACAACATTAAGAGACAGATCTGGCATATTTGGAGATCCATTAGTGGACACCAGTGATCATTATATTATTCTAGGTGGAGATGGTGGTCAAGTAGGTATGACAAAAAAGAATGGCGCAGGTAAACAGGTATTATTCTGTGCTGCACAAAACGGACAATTTTATCGGGCAAATCTACCCCCATTAGCAGCAACCGACTATTCCCTAATTAAACCAGAATTTACTGGAAGTGGTCTTTTTATCACTTATTTTCATCTAGATAATGACAATACAGACTTGTTGTATTATGCTACAGAAGATTCATTGTTCAGAACAAACAGTTCTACAACAGTCACTCCAGCTACATGGACACTAATGGACAGTGTACATCCTAAGGTTTTCGGTGATATCTATTCACTTGAAACGACTAGAGGTCCTTATTCTACCTTAAATCATCTATTCATAGGAACAGGTGCAGGTAAAGTGTATAAAATTAGAGATCCCCAATCACCTACTAGTACTGTTGTTGATATCTCTCCTCCCGGCATGGCAGCAGGAGCTGTAGTTAGAGATATTGCTGTAAATCCTAGAAACCAAGACACATTAATGCTTGTAGTTTCAAACTACAATGTTCAAAGTATCTTCTGGACAGGCAACGCAACTGCTGCAGAGCCAACTTGGCAATTAATAGAAGGCAATATTGCTACACCATCTGTGAGAGCATGTGAAATCATAGCAAAGACGACTGGTATTGAATATTATGTAGGAACATCCATTGGATTATTTAGCACCAAACTCATCAATGGTCCAAATACAGTATGGTACAGAGAAGTTGCACCTGCTGGCACACAAGCTTCAATGTTAAATGGAGCGCTAGTAAGTTCTTTAGCAAGTCGTTGGGCCGACAATACGCTTCTGATTGGGACCCATGGTAATGGCATGTTTGCAACTGGTCCACTCGGTAACCCAGTTACAGTAGTTACTTCTGTCTTCAATCCAATTAGAAACAATACCAACTTCATAAAAAATGTTTACCCTACCGTTACTAGAGATGTAGTGAAGTATGATGTAGGAAACATGTACTCAATTAAAAAAATGCAATTGCAGGTTACAAGTTCGTCAGGTGGAGTGTTGATGAAAAAGGATTTACCTTATCAATCCGGAACTACCAATCTGGGACATCTTCCTGCGGGTACATACATACTAACCATTACAAGTAGCGACAATAAATATCAGTCGACCAAAAAAATCATTAAAAACTAAAAATGCTGTAACACAGCTTTTCATCTATGTTCTGGATTGGTAAAGCCATAGGTGTCTTGCTTCATCCATTGTTATGGATTATAGTATTAATTGGTTTGTCGATTTTCACAAAACACATAAAAAGAAAATCCAACTTTCTGCTTGCTGCATTTATAGCAACAATATTTTTCTCCAATATTTGGATCATCAGCAATTTAATGGAACCCTTTCATGAACCACCACACCCAATGAAAGCTGGTGAAGCATATGAAACCGGTATAGTTTTAGGAGGAATCACCAGTTACGATAGAACAACCAAAGAAGGATATTTCAACATTTCATCAGACCGATTTATCCAAACAGCATTGCTATACAAGAAGGGCAACATAAAAAAAATACTTGTTACAGGAGGACAAAATGGCCTTGTCAAAGAGGATGACTTTTCTGAAGCTGCATTTATAAAAAATAAACTCATTGATCTTGGTATTCCTTCAGAAGACATCCTTATTGAAGAAGCATCAAGAAATACCATTGAGAATGCAAAATTTTGTAAACAGATTCTACAACAAAACAAACTAGACAACAATACCATCGTACTGATAACATCTGCATTTCATATGCAAAGAGCAAGATTCATCTTTGAGCAGCAAGGATTTAAAGTCAGAACCTATCCTTGTGCACTTAGCTTGTTACCTGGAGCAACCTCCTTCAAAGCACACTATATCTTTCCATCCACTAAAGCAATGGACTGGTGGCAAACCTTCTTAAAAGAATTAGCTGGCAGAGCTTATTTTACAATTAGCAATTAAAGTTTCCCTTTAATAAATTGTGCTAACCCTTCAATTGGAATTCTTTCCTGTTGCATGGTATCGCGATACCTTATGGTTACAGTACGATCTTCTTTGGTCTGATGATCAATAGTAACACAGAATGGCGTTCCTAAAGCATCCATTCTCCTGTAACGCTTACCAATTGTATCTTTTTCTTCATAGAAACAATAAAACTCATTTCTACAACTAGCCATGATTTCTTTTGCGATTTCTGGCAATCCTTCTTTTTTAAGCAAAGGCAAAACTGCAAGTTTGATCGGCGCAATTTTTGCTGGTATTTTCAACACTACCCTACTATCTTCACTTCCATCCTCTTTATTCCATTTTTCCTCTTGGTAAGCATAGCATAAAGTCAACAAGAACATACGGTCTAAGCCAATTGAAGTTTCAATTACATAAGGCACATAGTTCTGGTTTATTTCTGGATCAAAGTATTGCAGCTTTTTTCCACTGTACTGTTGATGACTCTTCAAATCAAAATCTGTTCTGCTGTGAATTCCTTCAACTTCCTTCCAGCCAATTGGAAATGCAAATTCTATATCTACAGCTGCATCTGCATAATGCGCCAATTTAACGTGATCATGGTAGCGATAACTTTCTGCAGGAAACCCTAAAGAAGTATGCCATTTCATACGTTCTTCTTTCCAATAGGCATACCATTCTTGTTGTGTACCAGGACGAACAAAGAATTGCATTTCCATTTGCTCGAATTCCCTCATGCGGAAAATAAACTGACGAGCAACAATTTCATTTCTGAATGCTTTTCCTACTTGTGCAATACCGAATGGGATCTTCATCCTTGCCGTCTTTTGCACATTTAGAAAATTCACGAAAATCCCCTGAGCGGTTTCTGGTCTTAAATAAATTTCACTTGCCTCTTCAGCAACAGAACCCAATTGGGTAGAGAACATCAAATTAAATTGACGCACGTCCGTCCAGTTACAAGTACCACTCACACTGCATTTCATCTTATGCTGCTCAATCAATTGCTTCAAACCTGCAAAATCATTGTTACCAAGCAAAGCATCCATCTCTTTCAATAATGCTTCAGCTTCCGCCAGCTTTCCTTCTGAATTCCAAGCATCTGCAGTCGCCTCAATTAAATGATCCACACGATATCTTTTCTTGGAATCTTTGTTGTCTATCATTGGGTCACTAAAATTATCTACGTGACCAGAAGCTTTCCAAGTTGTGGGATGCATAAAAATGGCAGCATCAATACCCACGATATTATCATGCATACGGGTCATGGCATTCCACCAATATTCCCTGATGTTTTTCTTTAATTCACTTCCCCATGGTCCGTAATCGTATACCGCACTTAAACCATCATAGATCTCACTGGATTGAAAAACAAATCCATATTCTTTGGCATGGGATATAATTGCCTGAAACTTATTTGCGTCATTGATTACCATAGGCCGCAAAGATAATAAATAGAGGTAATGGGTGATTACACTTCTTAAATGAAAGAAAACCGGACTACTTCAGTTTTTCATTCTCTTGATGTCGGTTGGCATCACGATTGGTCTTTTTTTGCATGTTTTGCTCAAAGGCGGTAGTTAAATCTACCCCTGTCTGATTAGCAAGACAAATCAGCACCCAAAGCACATCAGCCATTTCATCTGCCAATGCATCTGGGTTTTCTGTTTTTTTGAAGGATTGGTCGCCGTACTTCCTGGCCATTATCCTTGCCAACTCTCCAACCTCTTCTGTAAGTATTGCCATGTTGGTGAGCTCGCTAAAATAGCGAACACCAAAATTCTTGATCCAAAGATCAACCTGATTTTGTGCCTCTTGCAGGGTCATTATTCTTTGTTTTTTGTGTCGATAATGATGGTAACAGGACCATCATTGATTAAACTTACTTTCATATCTGCACCAAATATACCTGAAGCCACGCTCTTTCCTAAATCACCCTCCAATTGCCGTTTGAATTGTTCATAAATCGGAATGGCTATTTCAGGCTTTGATGCTTTGATGTAAGAGGGTCTATTCCCTTTTTTTGTAGATGCATGTAAGGTAAACTGACTCACCAATAAAATTTCACCTTCAATATCTTTAAGAGATACATTCATTACCCCAGCTTCATCATTGAAAATCCGCAACTGAATTAGTTTTGAAGATACCCATTGAATATCTTCCAAAGTATCGGCATCCTCAACACCTACCAAAACCATCATACCTTTTCCTATAGCACCAACTATTGAACCATCAACCTCCACTGAGGCACTTGAAACTCTTTGTACTACTACCCTCATGAACCAGTAATTAGTTCCTGTAAAAATAGGAAATGGAGACTTACTTACACAAAGACATTACATAAGCCTTATTTTTGATGAAAGAATTAGCATTGGCAGGAATAAGACAATTGGCAAATCAAACTATTTGGTATGGACTCAGCAACATTGTTGGGCGGTTCATCAATTATTTGCTCACGCCAATTCTCACCTATATCTACGGTTCTGCAGATTATGGCGACATCTCCATTCTATTCGCTTCAGCTGCTTTCCTCAACATCATCTTCACCTATGGGATGGAAACTTCATTTTTTAGGTTCACTCAAATTGAAGAACCAAAAAAAGTGTTCAATACATCCTTGAGCATGCTGCTCATGACTACCGCGCTATTTGCGTTGTTGCTTATTTTACCTATTCAGTTTGTTGCTGATACAATGAGATTAGGGGACCACGCCCGCACCGCCGACGTGCAGCCCGAGCCCTGCTACTTCCTTGTACGCGCTACGGCGATGGGGCCCACGCTGCTGTACGGCATACAGCCCCTGACCGACGCCGAAGCCAAGCAGTGGGCCAAGGCC
>JACCDK010928022.1_pt1 | contig 15083 bp, 8 predicted proteins | sample 7445871 | NCBI WGS metagenome assembly JACCDK01 (sample SAMN15323436, study PRJNA562643) | freshwater metagenome | isolation source: river surface water | place: USA:Blue River Watershed | collected 2017-08-15 | reverse complement strand
TTCCTGCGGACTACGTTTGATTAATACATAAAAATGGGCCTTTGCTTCGATGGTGTCCGGCGTGCTGGGGGATTCGCTTTCGAAGAAATTACCGGCCGAATCCAGCTGGTTTTTGGACCGGTACTCACGCCAGATCTTCTCGAACATCGCCATGGTTTCGTCTCGGCCAATCCCGCCGATCTTTGACAGGTCGAAAGTCTTGTTGTATGTGTTGTTCACTTTGTAGCCAGGCGAGCCACCTTCGCCGAAGGGGCTTCCGCGTCGTTGAGCAAAAGCATCGGAATGACAGGAAAGCAGCCCCGCTAAAAACAAAAGGATAAGGCGCATGTGAATCAGCATCAGATGCGAGCCTTCAGTCTTTTCGAATCTATACAATTTAAAATCGATAGCCATCCCCCTGTTCTTGTAAAAATTTTTGGGTTTCCGGCAGTATCTAGCGTGCGCCTGATTTCGGCAATTCAGCCGAACTTTTTTAGGAGATGTTGAGAGACTCGAATAAGCAGGCGCTGTCCACGGTCTGCTCTTGGAGGGACTTGAAGCTGGGGAAGGAAGTCGCCTGGGCCAGTTCCTCGAGGCGCATGACGCGCGTTCCCATGATCTGCGTCTCGGGGCCGTCGAACTCCTCGGCCTGACCGTAGATGTCCACGAGCAAGTACCGGCTGTCCGGGCTGCGGTCCCGGACGACCCCGACGTAATTGAGGGAGTAGGGGACTTTGCCTTCCTCCGGGGTGAGCGTCTTGTCGACCTTCGAGGCGAGGAAGTGCTTGCCGCGGCTCAGCAGCAGGTCGGCCAGCATCGGGGCGTCCGCAGCAGCAATCGGGGTGGGGGAAGCATAATCAGGGATGAGCATGGTGTCGTGAGCCGTCGGTCTGCCCCATGGGTATGCTTTGTCAAATGACTTGGGACGTGATCTACCCCCAATAATACGTAGTTTGTAGGTGGCTGTATGACTTCCTTCTAATTAGCCGCTTTAATCATTGATAACCCCTTAGGGTGATTTTAGTAAAAATTAATAATGAGCACCCCGCAGAGTGTAAAAATTTCGAGAGACGGAAAAGAAATCGGTGAGTACTCGGTTTCGGAAGTACTCCGCCTTCTTTCCGAAGGCACTCTTCGTGTCACTGACCATTATTGGCAGCAGGGGATGATGGACTGGGCGCTGCTGGCTGGCCTCAAGGCCAAAGAGGAATTCCGCCTTAAAAATGAGTCAGAGGCTAAGGCGCGAAATGAAAAAGCCCTGGCAGCGGAAAAGCTGCTGCGTGATAAGGCGGAAGCGGATGCTAAGTCGCAGAGGGAGAAGGCTGATGCCGACCGCGTTCAAGCGGAGAAGAAGAACGCGAATAACTTCCAGTGCCACTGCTGCCGGGAGTCTTTTGCTCGTCCTTATGATCCCACCCAAGATTTCCGGCCGGCAACCTGGTCGTTCTTCTTGAACGTCCTCTGGCTAATCATCCCCATTTTTGGCTGGGTGCTCGGGACTATCGGCATGTGGAGGGCGACCATCCGCATGCTGGCGTCCGGATTACATCTCCCAAGCTGCCCGAAGTGCCGATCGGTCAATTTCTCCAGGCCGCAAAACGATCCGACTTTCTATCCGCTTCTCCCTATCGGGGTTGCGGGTTACTGCCGCAGCAGTGACCAAGGTTGGATCGGAGGCGTATGCAGTGGCATCGCTCATTCTTCGGGAATCCCTGTCTGGATCGTGCGAACATTGTTCTGCCTTGGAATCTATGTCATGTGGCTCGTTTATCTTTGCATGTGGGCTATTTTCCCGAAGCGCCCCACCAGGGGTATCGTTATTCCTTGAGCCCATGCTAGGGACGACGGGGTAAGCCCCCGTTGCCCGACCAAGTGAAGTGATTCACGCAAGGAGGCCGGAAGGCGTGATTAATACACGTCCTTGGGTACGGTTGTCCGGACCAGGCTCCATCGCCGACCGGGGCGGTCATCCCCACCTCGATTCACGGACGCGTCGCCGACGCGTCCCTACCCAAGTCAACTAGGGCAGCACGCGGTGCTGCCCCTACCTCTAGACAGCTATGTCGTGACGCGGTCCCGACCCTACCTATGTCAGGTGGAAGCGGTTAGCGGTTGGCGGCTGGGAACGCAGAGAGACCGCGGCGGGCTCGGAGAGCCACGCCCTACCTTGATTGCCTCTCTCTGGTCAACAGAGCCTCTGGGCCTCCGGGCCTCTAGTGTGCGCCCCTTGTCCCCGTGCCAACTTGTCAGCATGTCCCCTCGCGCAAGCGCGTGTCCCCATGTCACCGTGCCCACGTGCCCCTGGGGCTGAGTCATCAGCCCAACCAATACTTCCACACCATCACCATCGCCGCGGTATCCAGCTCACAATAGCGCATGAGCTGGCGACGCATGGACTTGCGGGCGGCTTGGTCCGAGGCGGCGAGGCCATAACGGATATGCTCATAGGCGCGCATGGCGCCGGTGCCGTTCTTGACGACATCGAGGTCGTCGAACTTGGAAAGATCGAGGGCGTGGTCCTTGGAGTCCTGCACGGTAAGGGCGGGCAGGGCGTCGTAAGGGCTCTTCACTGGCTGGCCGTGCTGATCGACGGCGTACTTGGGGAAGAGTTTCTGGATGGCGGGATTCTTCCAGACGACGGGGAGGACCTTCTTGATGGAATGGCTGCCCATCATGGCGGGATCGTAGAAATGCCCGCGCGAGACCTCGAGGAGGTCGAGGCAGCGCTCGCTCTTGATGGCGAGCTTCTTGTTCTTGGCGTTGGTGCCCCAATTGCGATCCACCCACGAGACGAGGTCGGCCTTGGATTCGTCGCCGCGGAACTCATTCGCGAGTTCCTGGGTGATGGTCACCTCGTAGTCGGCCCAATGGTAGATGGTGCCTTGCTCGCCGAGCAGTTTACGCAAGGACTCGAGGAAACCGAGGTTCGGGTTGTCGTTCTCGGTATCAAGCCACTCGACATGCCGAGGCGACGCCCCGGGGTTGTCGATGACGTGGCAGCTCCACTGGAAGGCTACCTGGCCATACGGACGACTTCCCGGCGCCGAGGGCAGGGCGCAACGCGTGCCTTCGTAATCCAGGAAGAAGAGCGGATAGTTCTCCGGCTTGCAGCGGAGGAGCGTCGCCGCATCCCGCACGATTTCGGGTGAGATGAACGGACGTCCGGTGCGGACGGCCATGATCTGACGTTTCCAGCCACGCTGCAGCTCGCCATCGCCGGCGACGTCCTCGTCCTGCAGGTCGGTGATGCGAGGGGCCCGCGGGGCGGTCTGTTCGACGATGCGACGGACGGTTCCCGGCTGTCGGTATTCCAGGCTGCCGAGATATCCCAAAGTGAAAAGGTGGTGTTCGACGCGGGCTTGGGGTCCCCAGCAGAGGTCATAGCCCGAAGTCTGCCCGGGGACGTTGAACTCGCAGGCCTTGCACTTCATGCCGACCTCAGGCTTAGGCCAGTGGCCGCTGGCGACATAACCCGACAGGCGCTCGCTGGCCTCGGCAATGGATTCCTCGCCAGGGTAGGCTTGGGCGACGGCTTCCGTGGCCTCCAGGATGGCGATCAGGGACGTTTCATCTCCCGGTTTGGCCTTGCCCCTGTATTCGACCGTCGGACGGCCTCCTGGGCCATTCTCGGTGAGAGTGAATAGCCCGCGGACCTCCTCCGGGGAGGCTACGCCCAGTTTGTTCGGCAGATAGAACCAGGCCCGGATGGTCTTGCTGATGCCGGCGGCCTGCAGGGCCTGTCGGGCGACATGCACCTGGTAGGCCAGGTCGACGACATAGGGCTCCCAGCTCTTCTTGAGGAGTTCTTTCGGGTCAGCCTGGAGTTTGGACTCCACCTCGGCGGAGGCCGACTTGATCTCAATCAGATCGAGGGTGTCGCCGGTCACGCGGACGATGTCCGAACGGGCCATCAGGTTGCCGGCCGCGAAGGTCGCCTCGTGTAGGGTGCAATCGCCGGCCTTGATCTTAGCGAGCGTCCGCGCGCAGGCGTCGGCATGGCTCTCCTCCGGGACGAACATGTCTTCTCCCGGGTAATAGACCTTCACCAGCTTCTCGAACATGTAGCCGCCACGGGCGAGCTGCTGCATGTACTCGTTGCCATCCGCCTGACGCGGCAACACCGGCTGAGCCAGCGCATGCTTCAGCTTGATCGGACACGTCAGCCCCAGTTTGAAGAGGGATTTGGAGAGGGCGGGCGAGGGCATGGCGCTTATGAATGGAGGCTCAATTCATAAGCGCAAGGGGACACGTGGGCATGGTGACACGGGGACAAGGGGAGCAATCGAGGGCCGGAGAGAGCTGGCAGCCGAGTTCTGGCGGCTGAAGGCTGATCGGCTGAATCCCGAGGGGCTGACCACTGTGGCCGTCACCCGTCACCTGGAATGAATGATGACCGCAGCATACATCCCGGTCTCCGGTTTCCCTTTGATTGAATGTGTCGCCCAGGGTGGCCGTTGGCGGGTGGGAATTCCGAGAGGAAATGGGAGGGTCGTTGAAGAAGGTCTGACTTTATGCGTGGGTCCTTTCCATTCGATGGGGGTAACTTCTAGGATCGTTCTGAGGTCTTTGGCGGGTTGATGACGTGAAGTCTGAGACGCAGTCATGCTTAGTGATGCATCTAGTTTATATCGATGAGTCTGGTTCGCCTTCGTCTTCGCGCACCGACCCTAACTATCCAATCTTCGTGATGGCCGCCTGTGTCTTTGATCCTGATGTCTACACGTCGCGGTTACTTCCCTCTTTGGGTACCCTGAAAATCCGACATCTAGGCTCAGATTCGCCGGTGTTACATGAATCAGAAATCAGGAAGCGGCTCGGCGTTTTTAACTTCAAGGGAGATGTCCGGGCACGCACAGCCTTCATCGAAGAACTTTCATCGGTTGTCCAAGATTGCGTACCGCTGGTCGTGGCAGCGGTCGTTGGTCATTCCGATTTAGAACGCGATGTCGATCAAGCCGCTCTGCAGGCGCTTTGGCACGGGTTTCGCGAGAACTCGTCTGGTCCCAGCCATTGGATCTTTGAACGGCGGGGTAAGCGTGAGGATGCGTCCGTGAGCCGTGCCTTTGATGCATTGTCAGCCTCCGGAGCTACCTATGAGTTCGTGGCTAAGGGGCGTGGTCTCGCTGGATTGGAGATAGCCGATATGCTGGCGCGTCCCATCGGACTTAGCGTACTACGCCCTACTCAGCCCAATCGGGCGCTTGAGGGCCTCCGGAAACGCATGACGATCTTGGTCGTGTAAAAAATAAGCGCGGGTCGGATAAACCGAGCCCGCGCCGACTGGGATAACCCCTGTCCTGTGTTCAATCATAGTGCATCCACGCCGCTTTCAAGCCAGAAAGCCTCCTAGGGCAATGGGTAGGGCGCGACGGCGTCGCGATCGTTGGTATTCGCTTTGGTGCCGGTGCAGAGGCTTGCGTAAATTTCCCAAGCAATTCACCACCTGGAGGCATATCTAAGGTGGTGCAGTTAAAGGGGCGAGGCCTGGACTATCCTTACGGAAAGCCGCCCATGGTGAGGCTACCTTTCATGCCAGCCCCCATTGCATGTTTTAATCTGACTTGGCCCCATTTTCCCTCAAGCCAGAAAACCTCCCGGGGCCAAGGTAGGGGCGCGACGGTGTCGCGCCCGCGGATGACCGGACCGGTCATCCCTACCTTGGATGCACCTTCGCGCTGGCGGGTGCTCGGGGAGTGGGCAAAGTAGGCGGCGATGTTCAAGGGCATCGCTAGTTATTTCGCGGGGGTAGGCTTGGCCATGAAGGTCCGGTCTGGTCAGGGGCGTGCCCAGGCGGAGCGGCTGAGGGCTTACGGGGAGCTACGTCGAATCGAGCAGGTCCTGCCGGCGGCCCAGGCGGAGATCGTCGCGGCGGCGGACGCGGTGGTCGCCGAGGCGGCGATGGCTGAGATGAAGGCCACCCCTATCGAGGAGTTGAAGGATTTCGGGGCTGCCATCGGTCCGCTGCAGGCAGCGGGGTTCCGTAAGGTGGCTGACCTCCTTGGGCATACGGTGAGCTCGCTCCAGGGGCATCGGGGTATCGGGGAGGTGACGGCGTCCTCCGCGTTGGAAGCCTATCGCTCCTTCGAGGCTTCGGCCAAGGCGCGCGTCCGACTTTTGCCCGACCCGGATAACCGTCGTCCGTCGGATACGCGTCTGCTGGTGGCTTTGGTTAAGTATGAGACGTTGGTAAGGGACCTTGGGACGCGTCCGCAGGAGGCCCAGATCCGTTTCGACGACGCGGATGAGCGTCTCCGCGTCTTCCGTGCGCAGACCAAGGTCCGTGACCATCTCTTCTCCGTCTCCGCCCAGCAGGAACTGGCCCGCAGCGATGGCAACTTGGCGGCGGAGCTGCGCTGGGTCGCGGAGGAAGCCCGTGGGCTGGCAGACTACGCCCAACGTCTAGGCTTCGCCACTGAGGCGGTGTGGCGGCGCTATGGCGATAACTCCGCCAGTTTCATCGCACTACTAGAGAGCATCCTGCCGGCCCGCGTGGTCGCTCAGGGAGCCTTGGCGGCCCCGGACCTTCGTGGCGGCCTGCCGGCGGAGATCGCCGATGCGGTCGAGGCGACCCAGCTGGACCTGAGCCTGATGACCGCCAATCTGCGCAAGTATCAGGTCTTCGGCGCCCAGTACGTGGTCTGTCAGCAGCGCGTGCTCCTCGGCGACGACATGGGCCTGGGTAAGACGATCCAGGTCTTGGCGGCGATGTGCCACCTGGCCGCCCAAGGTAAGCGTCATTTCTTCGTGGTCGCCCCGAACAGCGTGCTCGTGAACTGGGAGCGTGAGGTCAAGAAGCACACCAAGCTCAGCCCGATCATCGTCCATGGCTTCGATCGGGATGACGAACTGCAGCAGTGGCAGCGCGACGGCGGGGTGGCCATCACCACCTATACGACCTTGGCTCGGCTGGCGGATAAGATTACGTCGGTCGACCTCTTGGCCGTGGACGAGGCCCATGCGGTCAAGAACCCGACCGCCCAACGGACGCAGGCGGTGCGTAAATTGTGCGAGGTGTCAGGTTCGGTGGCGTTCATGTCCGGTACCGCCTTGGAGAACCGTCTCAGCGAGCTCCACGTGCTGGTCACGACCGTCCAGCCTAAGGCCGATGCGGAAGTGGTCACCCTGTTGAAGCAGATCCGGCCGGCGCCAGCCGAAGTGCGGATGCGTCTCGCTCCGGTCTATCTGCGGCGCATCCAGGCCGACGTTCTGACTGAGCTGCCGGATATCACCGAGACCGATGAGGTCGTCCCGTTGGAGCCGGAGGACCTGCAGGTCTATCGGGCCAGCAAGGACAACCTCATGCATAAGCGGCTCGCCGCGACCATCGGGGCGGGCAACCGCCAGTCGGCCAAGTTCGACCGTTTAAGCGATCTGCTTGAGGGCTACCGCGACGACGGACGCAAGGTCGTCATCTTCTCGTTCTTCCGCGAAGTCCTCGACGAAGTCAGCCTGTTGGTCGGCGGCTGTCCGCAGATCCATGGCGGTATCAGCGCCGAGGAACGTCAGCAGGTCATCGACCGCTTTGCGGCCACCGAAGGCTTCGGGGTCATCGCCCTCCAGATCGAAGCCGGTGGCGTGGGCATCAATCTCCAGTGCGCCCAGGTCGTCGTCCTGATGGAGCCGCAGTTCAAGCCCTCGACCGAACGTCAGGCCATCGCCCGAGTGCGGCGCATGGGTCAGACGCGCAAGGTCAACGCCCACCGGCTTATCGCGCAGGGGACGGTCGACGAGGCGTTGGTCCGGCTCATCGCCGAGAAGTCCAAGCTCTTCGCCGACTATGCGCACCAAAGCTCCGTCGCTGAAGCGAGCTCATCGGCGATCGATGCCGGCGGGGCCGCGATGGAGGAGTTGCGCGGCATCGTCGCCCGCGAGTAGCGGAGACGATGGCCGCGAGGGGAGCGCGTGTATGCGCGAGGGGACACGGGGCACATATTAGAGGCCCGGAGGCTCAGAGGATCGGTGGACCAGAGAGGTAATTAAGGTAGGGGCGCGACGGTGTCGCGACCGTGGATGACCGGGTCGGTCATCCCTACCCAAGACCGTAGCATATGTCACGGGCTCCGGTTTCCCTTTGAGCAGATGAATCTGGCAACTAGGTCAGCACGCAGTGCTGCCCCTACCAAGAGACAGCGGATGCGATGTCATCGCATCCCTACCTCAGCGCAGGGCTTGAAGGACGGAGTGATACGCGGGCTTGGGCTGGCCTTGGCGGTCGAAGAGGAGGGGGTGGTTGACGCGCTTCCAGGGGAAGTCGTTGAGCCAGCTCTGGCCGTCGTGGAGGTTCCAGAAGGAGACGCGGATGATGACGTCGGGATAGCGACGGAAGAGCGCGAAGAGCTTGGCGTATTGCTCGGCCTGGCGGGCGAGGATCTCGGGCGGACAGCCGCCAGCGTAAGGATTCTCCTTAGCGATTTCAGCGCGGCGCTTGCCGCCGTCGGCCCACCAGTGGCTGCGCGGAATGACGTCGATATCGAGTTCGGAGACGACGGCCTTGATGCCGGCGGCACGGAGGGCGAGGAGCGTCTTCTCGAGGGCTGCGTAGGGGACGCGGTCGATCTCGTAATGCCCCTGGAGTCCGATGGCGTGGACAGGGGCGCGGCGGGCGCGGAGGTCGGCAAGGAGCTTGAGCATCTGCTCCCGCTTGCCATCGAGTTCGTTGTTATAGTCGTTGTAGATCAGTAAAGCGTCCGCATCCGCCGCATGGGCTTATTCGAAGGCTTTCGCAATGAACTCGTCACCGCAGGCGCGGGTCCAGCCGGACTCACGCAGATAGCCGCCGCCGTCGGCGAGGGCTTCATTGACCACATCCCACATGGCGATCTTGCCCCGATAACGGCCGGCGACCGCGTCAATGTAGGCCTTCATCCGGGCGAGGAGGACTTCCTTCGAAGCAGGCTTGTCGCCGTCGAGGTAGAACCAAGGGGGCGTACGATCATCTTTGGCCCAGACAAGGCAATGACCCACGACCTTGAGATCTTTGGAGCGAGCGAAGTCTACGAAGCGGTCGGCTTGGTCGAAGCGCCATCGTCCTGCCTCGGGCTGGAGCGCCGCCGGCTTCATGCAGTTCTCCGGCGTGACCATGCTGAACTGAGCGGTCAGCAGGGGCCAGTCGGCCGGGCGATCGGCGATGCGGTCGGAGAGGCCTACGCCGGAAGCCCAGGGTGAGACCGTGCGGAGCGTCTGGGCGGAGGCGGTGAGCGTACCTAACAGAGATAAGATGAAAAAGAGGCGGGGCATTGAGGTTAAGATGGCGGGTTAGACCAGAGTATCGAGTATGGAGTATTGAGTATAGGGAGAGGCAGAACTCAGAGGGGGCAGCAAGGGGAAACCGGATAATGTGCTGGGGCATAAGGTAGGGGCGTGCGGCTCGCGCGCCCGAGGATGACCGGGCCGGTCATCCCTACCTGGGTTCACAGGTAAAATCCCGGTCTCTGGTTTCCCTTGGAGCGGATGTCCACCCGGTCCTCGATTCAGTAATCTGCCATCGACGCAGTCATCCATTCAGCTGGGGTGTGCCCCCTGATAGATAATATCCGATTGATGGGCGAAGGGTTCAAGGGCTAGGAAGGGTAATGCGATTAATCCTTTGTCTTCTGGCGACAGGCTTGGCGGCGGCCGATGTGACGGTCGAGCAGGTCAATAAGGCCGTCGGCTTGGAGCTGTTCGCCGATACGAACCTCTGGGACGATGATGCCAAGGATGTCGCGAAGCGCCTGGGCTGGCCGCAGGAGTCCGAGACGACCCATGACGCGAGCTACCGGCTCTACCCCAAGGATGACTCCCGTGTCTTCGACTGCCGACCCTACTCCTGTTCCTTCCTGGCGGACCAGAACAAGCCCACCTCGCTCTCCCTGATGTTCGCCAATAAGGGCGACTCTGTCTCGATCGGCTCCAAGGACGTGAATGACAAGACCAAGGCCAAGGCGCGGGACGAACAGATCAAGGATTATAAGAAAGCCATCGCCGAGGACGCCAAGAATCTGGAAGACAAACTGACCAAGCTGTTCGGCAAGCCGACGCTCGGCAGCCTAGGGAATGCGCAGGCGACGCGCGAAGTCGTCCGTCGCTGGAACTGGAACGGCCACGCATTCCTGCTGGCCGCTCCGAAGGACGAGTATGTCGCCCTACGTATCCTATCCGTGAAGTCGGCTGACGAAGGCGGGCGTAGCCGCGTCTCCGATGCCGAGCTCTTCGCCCGGGCCAAGGGCCGGGTCGAGAGGCGCCCCAATGGCGACGTCATCCTGAAGGACATCCCCATGGTGAATCAGGGCCCCAAGGGCTATTGCGTACCGGCCACATGGGAGCGCGCCATGCGCTACATGGGCGTCCCGGCGGACATGTACGTCCTGGCCATGGCCGGACAGAGCGGCGCGGGCGGAGGCACCTCGGTCGTCGCCATCGCCAACGGCGCCAAGGCCGCGGTCACCGGCGCCTACCGCAAGATCGAGACCGTCAGCATGAAGGTCGATCCCGGAACCGTCGACAAGTACATCGACCAAGGCCTCCCGATCATGTGGGCCATGTTCTCGACCAAGGAATACAACGAGATCGCCAACGGCCGCACCAAGGAGCGTCAGGGCATGACGGATCCGGTCGCTTGGAAGAAGGCCGTCGCCGATGCGCGCAAAGGCCAGAAACCCCTGCAGCCCAACCGTAACGAAGGCCATGTCTGCATGATCGTCGGGTACAACAAGCAGACCGGCGAGGTCGCCGTCTCAGATTCGTGGGGGCCCGACTACGAAGAGCGCTGGATCATGGGCGTCGAAGCCACGCAGGTCAGCCAAGGTTCGATGACGATCATCGGGTTTTAACTTGCGACGCGAAGCGTCGCAAGAGGGGACACGTGGACACGGTGACACGGGGACAAGGGGCAGAATCGAGGACACGAGGGCAGGAGGGCACGAGGGCCGCAAGTGAGAGGGCCTGGGGCTTGGCTGACCAGAGCGAGGCCGTGCAAAGGTGCAAAGATGAACAGGTGGCAGGGCTATGAAATCTACCTACTGATGATGTCGGCGGAAGGTTCAGGTCGGTCTTTGGCGAACCAATGACGCTTGAGCGCCTCGGCGCCGTAGGGGGTGTCTTTGAAGCGGGTCACTAGGAGGGCGTAAGCTGGGTTGGCGGCCTTGGGCTCGCGGTATTTCAGCAGGTTGCCGGCATATTGCAGGATCTCGGCGCCGGCCGGGTCGTTGTCAGGCAACAGCCGGACCGCTTCGAGCGCGTGGCGGAAACTGGCATAACGGGCGTCGCGCTCTGACAGGTCTGCCCGGTCGATATGCTGCGACTGCCAGGAAAGGAGGCGAAGGGTCTCATCCTTGCCCGCGGGAGCGATTTCCATCGGCAAAGGCTGACGATCGTCCATGGACTGGCCGAGCCTTATGCGGGGCCAGTATCCATAGCCGACGTACCAGCTCCCACCGGACCAACTGAGCCCGAAGGGCGAGTGCTGGATGATCTCGCCCAATTGCCGGATCGCCAAGGCGCTTCGCCAGTGAGAGTCAGCCCGTTCCCGCGCACCGACGTCCGAACGCTCCGCCGCCCGACGCAGGAGCACGTAATTCGTGGCTTGGGCGCGTAGCTTAGGGTCCACGTACTCCAAGGCCTCTTCAAGGCGACCAGCCCGCATGAGCCGCGACGAAAGCAATTCGCGCAGGTTGACCAAGGGATAATAGGAGTAGTCGTCCGTGCCGTGCCCTTTGTTCGGAGGAATCCGGCGGCGATCGACATAGTCCTTGAGCTCATCGACCGTCAGAAGGCACTCTCCTAAGTAGAAAGACTCCATCAGGAAATCGCCTTCATCGAAATGACGCAGAGCGGTGGGGATGTCTCCGGCGCTGAGAGCGAGCATGCCGGACTCGCCATGGACCCTTTTGAGGACCGTCTTCGGGTCCAACGGGTCGATGGTCGTCCGATCGGTGGTCAACGTCGTGAAGCCTTTGGCCGGGGTCGTCAGGTCGAGGCGAGGCGAACCGCCGTCCAGGAACGCCCGGGAGACGTCACGATCGCCGCTCAGCCGGAGGTTGCAGCGCGAAAGCAGCAGCCGGCGGGTCGGATCGGCAGCGGGCATCGTCGCGCAAGTCTCCGCGCAAGCCTGCCATCGGCCGACCGCCAACTGCAGGATGGCGACATGGGCGGGGGCGAAGGTGGGCGGTATCTTCGCGGCGGCCAATGCTTCCAGCCATTGCCGGCGTCGATCGACGAGGACGTCCGAGGGGAGCTGTCGCTCGCGGTTATGGCTGCCGCTGGACGTGAGGAAGATCGTCACGAGCATCCGCAGGTCCTCGTCGACCAGCGCAGGCTGGAAGTAGCCCTCGCCGCAGAGCTTGTGGGCCAGCATCATGCACGAGTTGACGGCATTGGCGTCGCCTCGCTGCGGCATGCGGAGGTAGGCGTCGACCGCTCCGGCGAAATCCGCTTCGCCCAGGCGATCGAGCCGTTCCGACGGGAGGATCATGCAACGCGTGTAGGCCAGCCAGTAAGCGGTGTTCTCGCTGATCTGCGCGGGATCGAGCGACCCTTCGCGCGCATGCGCCTCGACCGAGGCAAGGTCGGCGCGGATGGCGGCGAGCCTTTGCTTCGTCGCCTCGTCGCCCAAGGCCGGCCAATCTTCGAGGGACATCGTCAGGCGGGCGCGGCGATATTTCGCGATCGCGGCGAGCGGTTGGCGTTCCTCGGCCGGCAAGGCCAGTAGTTCGTCCATCAGCTTGATCGCCGATTCGCGGTCGACGGTCAGCGACTGCTGGTAGAGCGCGTAGGCCTTGGGGACGATCGGTTCCGCCAAGGGTGCTTCGCCGCGGGCTTGCCGGGCGGCTTGGTCGGCTTTCTGCCATTCCGCCAGCGAGGCCAGCACGGCCGAGACGATGCGATCGCTGTTAGGCGCCTCTTTCTCGTCACGGTTGACGCGTCCGCCGAACGCCGAGCGAAAGTCATGGTGCAGGTCCGTCCCTAGGTCGCCGATCAGTCCGGCGTCACCTTGACGCATCACGCCGTGGACACCGAGCACGGCCTTGCTATGGAGGCCGAACAGCCAGTACTCCCTGCTTTCGGCGGCTTCCTCGGCCGTCTGTCGTCCGGTCGGTGCGGATGCCTTCGCAGCGGCGACTTCTTTTCCGGGAGCGATGACGCCCGGGGCGGCTTTCGCTTCCGGGCGATCGGTGGAACGGTCGAGCACGAAGGCGAGGCCGAGGGCGAAGGCGAGCGCGCCGACGATGAGGAGCGAATCACGGAGGAAGGGCAGCAGGCGGGCGAAACGGTTCATGAGGAGGAGGCGGAAGGGCAGGGCAGGATCTTTGTATAAAGTTATAGACTGACATTTCCGCGCGGCGGGCGCAAGGGGCGCGGGGCCGGTCCCGAAGGCATAAGTAACTTATGACTACGGAGGGCGGAGCATTAGGCGGGCGAATGAGGCGCGGCGAAGCCGCGAGGTGACATGCCGGCAAGGTGACAAGGGGACACGGAGACACATGTCTCAAGGGGAGACCGGAAACCGGAGGGTTAGCCAGGGAGCATAAGGTAGGCGTGCGGCCGGCGCGCGCGTGGATGACCGGGCCGGCCATCCCTACCCAAGGCAGAGCTACGCCTATGTCGTGACGCGGTCCCGACCCTACCCGAGCAGAGGATGCGGGGTTGAAAGGAGGGCAAGGGGAGGCAGGATGCTGGGCATACCCCTGACGTATGCGTTCCCCCATCCTGGCTTATTTATTGGTCGTTTCCATGGTCGCGAACCTGTCGGCGGCTCCGTTGAAGGCCGGGGCGGCGGCGGTCGATATCACCCCGAAGGAGTTCCCGATGAACATGCCGGGGGGCTTCAACGCCAATCCGGCCTCCTCGGCCCATGACCCGCTGAACGCCCGGGCGCTGGTGTTGGCGGACGGCAAGACCGCGTTCGCCTGGGTGGTGATCGACAATCTCGGCGTCCCTAAGAAGGTGGTCGCCGAGGCCAAGGAGCTGGCGGCCAAGGCTACCGGCATCCCGGTGGAGAATATGATGGTCAGCGGCACCCATACCCATTCCGGAGTCAACCCGGCGGATGAGGCCCCGGCGGCCGGGGCGAAGCTGTCCGTAGCCGAGTCGAACGCCGCGGCCTACCGGCAAGTCATGCTGGAGGGCGTCTCCCAGGCCATCATCCGGGCGCACGCCGCCTTGCGTCCGGCGGGGGTCGGCGTCGCCGCCCGCCCGTTGACCCATGAGGTCTTCAACCGGCGGTGGTTCCTTAAGCCGGGGAAGATGCCGCCCAATCCCTTCGGCGAATACGACCAGGTGAAGATGAACCCTGGCACCTCGCCCGACGTCCTGGACCGGCCGGCCGGCCCCACCGATCCTGACATCAGCGTCCTGTCCGTCGTCGACGCCAAGCGCAAGCCCCTGGCCTTGTTCGCCACTTACTCCCTCCACTACGTCGGGGGGACGCCCTCCGGCCAGGTCTCGGCCGACTACTACGGCGAGTTCGCCCGGCTCATGCCTTCGCGGCTTGGCGCCGGCGAAGGCTTCGTGGCCGCCATGTCCAACGGCACCTCCGGAGACATCAACAACGTGCCCTTCGGGGTCGGCCGGCCGCCCCGGGCGCCTTTCGAGCAGATCCGCATCGTCGCCAGCGAGGCTGCCGACGTCGCTTGGCAGGCCTCAAAGGATATCCCCAAGCATCAGACCGACGTCGTGCTGGGCGTCCGCCAGCGGCTCATCACGCTCAAATATCGTAAGCCCACGAAGGAGCAGCTGCTCTACGCCAAGGCCGTGCTGGCGATCAAGGACCAGGCCGCCATCGACCGCCTGCCGCGGCTCGCCCGGGACTATGCCAATCGGACCGTGTCGGCGGCGAACCGGCCGGAGGAGACCGTCGACGTCATCCTCCAGACGATCCGCGTCGGGGACGCCGTGATCTGCGGCGTGCCGTTCGAGACCTTCGCCGAGACCGGCTTGGAGCTGAAGCAGAAAAGTCCTTTCGGACGGACCATCGTCGTCGGCCTCGCCAACGGAAAGCATGGGTATCTCCCGACCCCGCGTCAGCATGAGCTCGGCGGCTATGAGACATGGCTGGGGACGAACCAGGTGCAGAAGGATGCCTCGGAGATCGTCGTGCGGAATCTCATCGAGATGATGGGGGAGCT
>JACCDK011557182.1_pt1 | contig 15090 bp, 18 predicted proteins | sample 7445871 | NCBI WGS metagenome assembly JACCDK01 (sample SAMN15323436, study PRJNA562643) | freshwater metagenome | isolation source: river surface water | place: USA:Blue River Watershed | collected 2017-08-15 | reverse complement strand
TTGCGTAACACACCAGCTTTGTTATTCAAAAACACTGGAACTGGACGGCATAATATGGTTTACCGCCGCGAAGATGGCACGATCGGGTGGGTTGAACCAAAATCTACACCTTAGACCTCGGCTGACTTTACATAATTTCTGCATCAATTCAAATATTTAGGGATTGCGCCGTGGTCGCACTGGGCGCTTTTGAACAAAATATGATTAGACTTTCTACCAGGCTCGTTGAGGGAGCCGTTGTTGCTGACATGCCATGTTCGGGCAAATCCGACTTGCTGGCGCAACTATCGGCCATCGCGGCTGAAAATTATTCTGTCGACGCCAATGCCATTCTGGATGGCATGATTGAGCGCGAACGACTGGGCCCAACGGGCTTTGGCGGTGGAACAGCGATACCGCATTGCAAAGTCTCAGGCATTGATATGCCTGTGGCCGTGTTTGTTCGGATTTTGAAACCTGTGCCTTATGATGCCGTCGACGATGAACCAGTTGATCTGGTCTGTGCGCTGGTTTCACCGGCGCAGGATGGCGCTTCGCATCTGCGGGCGTTGGCGGAGGTCTCCCGCCTGTTCCGCGATGAGAAATTCCGCGCACAATTGCGGGGTGCTGCAGATTCTTCGGCGATGTTTGCGGTGTTGACCTTTTCTGAGGAGCGCGACGCCGCTTGATTGAGCCACGGCTTGCCAGCGCTGTTCTTATCTCCGCCATCAAGCGCATGGTGGAAGCCGAAGGTGACTTCGCAACCGTTCTGAAAAAGGGCGATGCCGTGTCCGGCGCGATATTGCTTATCGGCCAAGTTCGTGGCGCAAACCCCCAATTATACGAACGCTATTCCGCATTAGACGGCCAGACCGCTTGGCAGAGGGTGGATTTGAAAGAGTCTCGCGGGGTCACGGTGCAGAATTATTGGGAAAAACGTTGCGCGCGCGACCCGGATTTGTGGGTTTTTGAACTGGATGTCGCGTCCGGTGCACGGTTGGACGGACTATTGACCAGGATGATTTGACTTTGCTGCGCTGCGCCATAGATGCGCGTCCATCGAGTAGCGAAGGTTGTCATTAAGGGCACAAATGGGGTGGCCAGACAAACACGCGAGTCGGAGACAACAAAAGACGAAGAATAAGAAAGAAATAGATTTTCGTCTGCTGGTGTCGCCGCATTAATGTATGTTGCATGTTAAAATTTTTTCGGGCTGCCTCTTTGGTGGCCGTATCTTGTACACTGGTTTCTTCAGTTATTGCTGCTGATTCCAAAGCTGTTTTGAACAATGACCAGAGCGCACCGTTAAGCGCCAATGCGAGCGTCATTGACCCTATGCAGACCACCGCCGAGCAGGCGCAGTTGGATTTGCCAAATTCCTCCCCAATCCCCAATGATATTGATGCGGCAACCGCATCCACACTCACTGACCTTGTGCGCACGCAAGCTGTAGATGACAGCTTACGCAACGAAGAGCATTGCCTTGCCAGTGCGGTCTATTTTGAAGCCAAGGGTGAATCGCTTGCTGGTCAATTGGCTGTGGCGCGCGTGATACTTGCCCGTGCCAATTCAGGCCGCTTTCCCAGCACATTGTGCGGTGTCATCTTTCAAAAAGGTCAATTTTCCTTCGTTCGCGGCGCAAGCTTGCCGTCTATTCAAACGGACAGCAAGCATTGGCGCAATGCCGTCGCGATCAGCAACATTGCCTTGGACAATAAATGGCAAAGCCCAGTTGAAGGCGCATTGTTCTTCCACGCCCGTCATGTTTCGCCGGGATGGCGGCTGACGCGTATTGGCAGTGTCGACAATCATATCTTCTACCGCTGATTGTAACGACCTGAATAAACAATAAAGGCCCCTCAAGGGGTCTTTATTTTGTTCTTCTTTCGTTCTAAGTGTTGGGGATGCATTCAACTCTCAACCCTTCTTCAATTTCGGGCGCGTTTGCGGTGACACGCGGCGTTTCGCGGTTATTCTTGCGTAACCAGATTGTAGTGCAGCCGGAAGTTAGCCTGCGTAACAATCGTCGCGCCGATTTAATGGGGCTCAGCAATAAGGGCGAGATTATCATCGTCGAAATTAAATGTTCGCGCGCCGACCTTTTGGCTGATCAGAAGTGGCCCGAATATCTCGAATATTGCGACCGTTTTTTCTGGGCCGTTCCGGCAGGATTTGACATTGGCCCGCTGCAAAATATTGGGTTCATGCCCGAACGCGCTGGGTTGATCATTGCCGACGCTTATGATGCCGAAATTGCGCGTCCGGCAGGGTTATGGCCGCTCGCACCCGCACGCCGTAAAACCGAAACACAGCGGCTTGCGCGGCTGGCCATGCGCCGCTTAATGGGAATAGCTGATCCTGAATCCGCGCTAACCGATCTTGAGTTCGAATAGAAATTCGGCCTTCATCCTAGCTGGCCTTTTTGGGATTATACCAGATGGGGGATGAATATGCCCGCTCTTGCGCTTTTAACTCCGTCCCCGGCAGCAATTTTGCACCATAACGCAAGGCATCAAAAAGCACCCAGCGCGGTGTCGGAATTTCAATGACCCGAACATAATAAAATGCTCGGACATTGCGGTTGAATTCTGGATCGGTCCATACCGTCCGCAATTCGGGGTCGCCAATGCTGTTGGTGTAGCTTGCCTTTGCGATGTTGACGGTGTCGCCTACTTTGGGAAGTTTGCCATTGGCACCTTTACGCCTTTTGTCGGCATCGCCCCAGACAACGTCAAAGACTTTCTCCCGCAATGCGCCGGAAGAATCGACCCAGCCTTTGACCACTTGAACACGATCGAGATTTGCGCCCATCGGGTCTTTCAACGCTGAAATCATGAACTTTGGTGCGCCATTGCCGGGCTTAAGGTCTGCGCCCATGGGCACACCCTTGGCATATCCGGTCTTTACCCAATCGCCTGCAAAATCGGCATCATTAAAGCCCCAACCACCGAAGAAACGGACTGTCATGCGCGGACCAGTTGTGGCGTACACCTCGCGACGCATCATGGCGTCAAATATCGCGGCCCGTGTATTGGCTGTGGCCCATACGGCGGCATAGCCACCCGCCAGATAATGCCAACCAATACGCCCCTTCCTTGTGCCGAGATTTTGGGCTTGCGAAGCCCGGTTGGCACTAGGTTCGACACCCGAATGCTTGCCATAAAAATTATTTTCGTCGGCAGTGGCCAGCCCAGTATGGCTGTCGGTTGAGCCGATGACACCGAATTTATAGGGATTCACGCCGGTGCGCGCTTCAATCGCCAAGCCGCGCTTTAACGCCTCACGAATATATTCGCCCGCATAATCCTGCGGCTTCTTCGCGGCCTGCATGGTCAAATTGCCAAGGTCCCAGCCCGCAGTGCCGAAGCCGGAGAACTCGTCGTTCGGCGACAAAAACGGGTGTGATTCACTGTCGCCCTTGATTTGCGTGATTTCGCTCACAGGCTCGCGTGCGGCACGGCGGCGTGCATATGCCGCGGACATCGGGCCGCCATCCGGCCCCACCATTTCGAACATCAAACCATTGGACAGATTGCTGTTATGCGGGATCGCCAGCACTTTGCCGCCTGTAACCTTCTCATAATTGTCCATATAGTCCCACAATTGGCTGACCGGCGTGTCGCCTTGGCCAGGGTCGTAGGGCAGAACCTTGTCGGTGCGGCTTTTGCCGTCACGGAACATGACGACGCGGTGTAAATTATTGCCGCCGGGCATCAAGGTATATTCAAAACCCATGAAGGCGGTGAATTTTCCGGGCTCATTATAGCGTTCGACAAGCGTGCTATGATTGGTCCAGATGTTGGTAGCTGTTTTGCGTTGCCTTTCGGGATTGGTTAGGGCAGCGGGAAGCGTATTGCTGCCCACGCGGTCGATGAGCTCAGCTGTCACGCGCTGCATGCCCTCTGACCCCTTATGCATTTCGGTATGCCAACGTTTTAGCGTTGGGTCGCGAATAAGAAATCCGGGCGCATCGTATAAAGCCTTAGTGGCGCCAAGGCCGCCGGAGTGGTCCGCGATCACAAGGAAATCAAGCGGACGTTCCAATTTGGCCTTTAATCCGCCAGTGGACATGACCTCTTCCCCACGCGCAAAACGAAGCGCTTCTTCGGGTCCAAGCTTTACGCCAAAGCCAAAGGCATCGATGGAATTGGCGGTATGGAGGTGGGTGTCGCCCCAAAGCAACATGTTGGCAGGGCCAGAAGTGACTTCGGCATCGGATGCTGCTTGCGCTTCGCGCGAATCGGCCATGATGCTTTTGTCGCGATATTGCTGCCACCCGTAGGTTAGCCCAGCACCTATCGCCACAACGGCAACGCTGCCCAATATTATTTTGCGTATTTTGGCCATTTTCAACTCCCCCTGGATGAAAAGTGCTCCGGAAAATCGCGCTGGTCAAGATGGCGTTTATTTCCGTTACGTCATCGGCTGTTTCATGCTCCAGATGAAAGCTGACGGGCGGGCATCGTCTATCTCGGCCAAGCCTATTTTCTGATTTTCGGCACCTAAAATGGACGCTGCGCGATAAGTATCGAATATGCGGTCCCACACCGTCAGCGCAAAACCGAAATTATGTTTTTGTTCATCGACCAAAGTGCTGTGGTGCACCAAATGCATATCGGGCGTTACCAAAAACAGTCGCAACCTGCGGTCAAGCTTGCGAGGCAAGCGGATGTTGCTGTGGTTGAATAAAGCATTGGCATCGAGCCATAATTCAAATGCAAGAGCGACAATCAAGGGCACGCCAAGCAAAGCGACGACGGCGGATTTATAGAATGTCGAGACAATCAGTTCAAACGGGTGGAATCGCAGTGCCGTGGATATGTCCAGATCGCGGTCGCTATGATGCACAGCATGCATAGGCCAGAGTAGCGGGCTGCGGTGCATCCAAAAATGCTGCAACCAGACCGCAAAATCGAGAATGATAAAGGCAATTGCGGCCTCAACCCAAAAGGGCAAGGCCACCAGATTCAGCGCGCCAAAATGATGTGCATTGGCCCAATTTGCAGCCACGCTGATAACGACCAAAAACGACAGTAACCGCCCCACAACGGCGTTGCTGAGGAAGAATAATATGTGCGTCCGCCACCGTGGGTTTCGACCCAATATTAATGGACGGCGGGGCCATATCGCTTCGGCGCTGGCAAACAGCACAAGCAACAAGGCGGGTATGGCTATTGCATATAGGCCAAGCCCCGCCTGTATCATGTGCGTTATGCGTTCGCCTGATCAAGGAAGGGATAATCCGTATATCCTTCCGCGTCGGGCGCATACCAGGTTTTCATATTATCCGGCGTCAGTTCCGCGCCAGCGCGTAACCGTTCTACAAGATCTGGGTTGCTGATGTAGGCGCGGCCAAAGCTGATAGCATCGGCAAGACCTGAAGCCAGATCGGCCTCTGCCAATTCCTTGGTATATTCTTGGTTAAGCACCAGTGGGCCTTTGAATATCTTGCGTATCTCAGGTGACACGCGCGGCACTTCGGTTTGCCCGAAATTGCCATAAGGTTTAATTTCGCGCAGCTCGAGGAAGGCGATGCCGATATCCTGTAACGCCGCCGCAGCCGCGGTGAACAATGCAACAGGGTTGCTGTCGTCCGCGCCTTGTGTTTCCCCATTAGGGGATAAGCGAACCGATGTCCGATCCGAACCGATGGTGTCCACCACAGCTTGCGTCACTTCGCGCAATAAGCGGATACGATTTTCAATCGGGCCGCCATACTCGTCGGTGCGCAAATTGGTGTTATCGCGCAGGAACTGGTCAATTAAATAACCATTGGCCGCGTGAATTTGCACACCGTCAAAACCTGCGGCCATCGCGTTTTTCGCGGCCTGTACATAGTCCGCAACAATGCGCGGGATCTCGGAGATATCGAGCGCGCGGGCTTGGGTATAATTTTTCTTGCCCTGGGCTGTATGCGCAAAACCAGGCGCAGTGGTGGCCGAAGCCGAAACACATGGTGCGCCGCCCAGGAAATCGGGGTGCACAAGGCGGCCCATGTGCCACAATTGCAGGATGATCCGCCCGCCCGCATCATGGACGGCTTGCGTTACGGGTTTCCATGCTGCGATTTGCGCGTCGGACCAGATGCCGGGCGCCGATGGCCAACCCAAACCTTCCTGGCTAATGCCGGTTGCTTCCGAGATGATCAGCCCTGCGCTGCTGCGTTGACGGTAATATTCGGCCTTCAGATCGGACAGGGGCACATGTTCGCTTTCGCTTCGTCCGCGCGTCAATGGGGCCATCAATATGCGATTAGGTGCGGAGATGGCGCCAAGTGTAATTGGGTCAAACAAAGTTGCAGTCACGCGATTTCCTGTCATTAAGGCGTTGCTTTGAAGTTAAGATGCGGATGAAAGTTGCAAAATGCAACGGGGGTTTATGCAGCAGAAGATTTTCCATCAATTATCACCACGCTTGCTTGCCTTTGCCGCGTTGCTTGCGGGGAACATTGCCATAGCCTTCGGGACATTGCTTGTACGGTTTGCCGATAGTGGTCCGATCGCGACAGGGTTTTGGCGGCTTGCGCTGGCCACGCCCTTTTTGTTGTTCGTTGGCTATCGTTTTGGTTTTCGCTTTTCCGCAATCAGTCGTTCGACCTATTGGCTCGCCATCATTGCTGGCTTGTTTTTTGGCGTTGATATCATCCTTTGGCATATCGGCATTTTTCAGACAAAAATGGCCAATGCGACGCTCTTCGCCAATTGCGCGAGCTTATTGCTGGTGATTTATGGTGTCATTGTTGCGCGCAAAATGCCTTCGAAATGGGAAGGCGTCGCCGTTTTGTTTGCCTTTGTCGGTGCGGCATTATTGATGGGGCAAAGTTTGGAATTGTCCCCACGCCACTTTGCGGGGGACCTTTTGTCGCTTGGTGCTGGCCTTACTTATACCGTCTATTTGGTGTTGATGATGAAGATGCGGCAAAACACCGAAAGCTGGGGGGCGCTTGGCATGGCCAGTGCTATCGCAGCGGTGGTCCTTTTGGCGGGTGCGGTGTTTGCAGGCGAACAGATCATCCCCACGTTTTGGTGGCCCGTTCTTTTGCTCGCCTTCACCTCGCAATTTTTCGGTCAAGGGTGCCTCACTTATGCATTGCCGCATTTTAGCCCATTGGTGATTGGCCTCGCATTACTGTTGCAACCCGCATTATCTGCCACGGCTGGTTGGTTGGCCTTTGGCGAAATGCTGACGGCGATGGATTTTGTGGGCAGCGCGCTCATCATGATCGCGCTGGTTCTCGTGCGTAAGCAATAGACCTTTTCTTGAACGCAGCGAACGCCTACGTATCATTCATGTTTCAAAACGCCCTTCCCACCGATGCGACACTTGATGAAATTCGCGTCGCTCTTGCCCCAGTCATTGGCCACCACGCTGGCTTTGATGGATGGTCTGAAGCCGCCGTCCATGCTGCCGCAGATGAGCTGGGCGTTGATCGCGATGTGGCTATGTTGGCATTCAAGGGAAAGGCCATCGACATGATTGACGCATGGGTGGAAGGCGTTGATCTGGAGCTTGCACGCCGCCTGCCAATGGAAAAATTGAACGCAATGAAGATCCGTGACCGGATCACTGCGTTACTTGCGACACGGTTAGAGATCATGGCACCTGACCGGGAATCGCTGCGCCGCGCGCTTGCCATCATGGCAATGCCGACAAATCTCACGCGGGCCGCGAAAATGGGCTGGCGTTCGGCGGATCATATGTGGCGGTTGGCGGGCGATAGTACCACCGACCTAAATTATTATACCAAGCGTATGACCCTGTCGGCGGTATATGGAAGCACCTTAAGCGTGTTCGTCAATGACGACAGTGAAAACTTCGCCGATAGCCGCGCCTTTCTGGACCGGCGGATTGATAATGTGATGCAGATAGAAAAGGTGAAATATCAGGCGAAGCAGCGCAAGGAATTTGCCCCAAGCCTGTCGCGCTTCATTGGCCGGCTGCGTTATCCGGCGCGCTAACATAAATCGCTATTGATGTTATTGCGAATCGGTTGCAAATAAAGCTCGTGCAGCTTGATCATCTCCCGTTGAACCACATCGCCGTTATTCGAGCCATTGATTGGGAATCCTTGCCCGATCAAGATGGACATCGTTTGCGCGCACTGGGTTTCGAACCCGGCGTGACCATTGAGGCCCTGCATAAGGGTATATTGATGTGGCGCGATCCATTGGCGGTCCGCATTGGCCGTATGACGGTGGCTTTACGTATAAAGGTTGCTGCCGCGATTGATTGCGAGATATCCGCATGACGCAAATGCCGCCTCTTATTGCCTTGGTCGGAAACCCCAATGCGGGTAAAAGCGCGCTGTTCAATGCGCTGACTGGCGCGCGGCAGAAAATTGCTAATTATCCCGGCGTGACAGTCGAACGCAAATCCGGACGCGCTGTTTTTGCCGATGGGCGCCCAGTCGAAATGATCGACTTGCCCGGCGCCTATAGCCTGGATCCCGATAGCTTAGACGAGGCCGTCACGCGCGATGTTGTCTTGGGTAATCTTGCGGGGCACCGCCGCCCTGATGCCTTGGTGATTGTGCTGGATGCCGGCAATCTCGACAATCATTTGCGCTTTGCGCTTGAGTTGATTGCGCAAGGCCTGCCCACGGTGGTGGCGCTGAACATGATCGATCTTGCCGAACGCGACGGCCTTCGACTTGATGCGCAAGTACTGGCCCGTGCGCTTGGTGTGCCAGTGATTGAAACCGTTGCGGTTCGCCGTCGCGGGCTTGAGCCATTAATGGCGCAACTTGATCAAACGCTCAAAGCGCCGCGCCCGCTGCCTGAAGCCGTGGCAGCATCCTTTGGTGCACAGAATCAGCGCGCGCGCGACATCGCGCGCGCAGCCATCATCAGTGAAACCGCTGGCCGTCAATGGACACGCAGGCTGGACGCGATTCTGCTGCATCCTGTGGGCGGCGTTGTGATATTATTGTCGTTGTTGTTCCTGATGTTTCAGGCGGTGTATGGTTGGTCCGAAGCGCCGATTGGCTGGATTGAAAGCGGTTTTGCTTTGCTCAGCGATGGCATCAAAAATGTCATGCCTGACGGCTTGCTGCGCTCGTTTCTAACAGATGGTGTTATTGCTGGCGTCGGCTCTGTTGTTGTATTCTTACCGCAGATCCTGATCCTGTTTCTCTTCATCTTGTTGCTAGAGGCGTCGGGCTACATGACCCGCGCTGCCTTTGTGATGGACCGGATGATGGCGGCAGTTGGGCTTTCGGGGCACAGTTTCATACCCTTATTATCTTCCTTTGCTTGCGCGATTCCTGGTATCATGGCGACGCGGACAATCATGGATCAAAAAGAACGATTGGCAACGATCCTTATCGCGCCGCTAATGACCTGCTCGGCGCGCTTACCCGTCTATACCGTCATTATCGGCGCGTTCATTCCGGCATCCACCGTTGGCCCCGGCATTGGTCTTCAGGGCCTTGTCCTTTTCGGCTTATATATCGCAGGCATATTTGGCGCGATGTTGGCCGCAGCGGTCATCCAACGCTTTGTGACGCAAAGCCGGACAAGCAGTTTCCTCATTGAAATGCCGCGCTACCAATGGCCGCGCCCCGGCGACATTGCGATTAACTTATGGCAGCGTGCATGGGTGTTTCTGCGCCGCGCAGGGACGATTATCTTTGCTGCCACGGTTATTTTATGGGCGTTGTTAAGCTTTCCCAAAGCACCCGACGGCAGCGATGTTTCGCAAGTTGAATATTCGGTTGCAGGACGCATCGCCGATGGGCTTGAGCCGATTGTGCGGCCGATAGGGTTTAACCATGATATTGCCCTAGCGCTCATTCCTGCAATGGCGGCGCGCGAAGTTGCGGTATCGGCGCTGGCAACAGTCTATGCCATTGACGCTGCGGATGAAGACGCTGCGACGACCGGCCTTGGGCAAAAGCTTGCGGCGGACTGGTCGCTGGCCACCGCTTTAGCATTCCTCGCCTGGTTCGTTTTTGCGCCGCAATGCATTTCAACCATTGCCGTGACACGGCGGGAAACCAATGGTTGGAAATGGCCCATCTTCATGATCAGCTATCTTTTTGCGCTCGCTTATGCGGCTGCGGGGATTACATATTGGACAGCGCGTTCCTTCGGCTTATAACAGTTCGACAGAAAATTTTATTCAAAGGACGGGAACATGGCGGGAAGCGTCAATAAAGTCATCATCGTTGGCAATTTGGGCGCGGATCCTGAAGTCAAATCCTTCCAGAATGGCGGCCGCATTTGCAATTTGCGCATTGCGACGTCGGAGGATTGGAAAGACCGCACAACAGGCGAGAAAAAAGAGCGCACCGAATGGCATAGCGTTGTGCTGAATTCGGACGGCTTGGTGGGCGTGGCCGAACGCTTCTTAAAAAAAGGCAGTAAGGTGTACATCGAAGGCCAGTTGCGCACACGCAAATGGCAGGATGCATCTGGCAATGACCGCTACACCACCGAAGTTTCGGTTGGCGGTTTTGATGGCAAGCTGGTGATGCTGGACGGCCCCAAAGGTGGTTCAGGCGGCGGCGGTGACAATTGGGGTAGCGGCGCTTCGTCTGGTGGCGCATCAGGCGGCAATAATTGGGGTGCGAGCGGCAGCAGCAGCGGCGGATCGTCAGGCGGCTTTGGCGGCGGTGACTTCGACAACGACCTTGATGACGACGTACCATTTTGATCTCATATGAAGAGCATAGAGCAGGGGCTATGATGAAAAAGGCAATTTTGGCTCTTGTTCTGCTTGGAGCGATCGTCGCTTATTTCGTTTTCGATCTTGGCACGATTTTGAGCCTCGAAAACTTCAAGGCCAGCCAAATGGATATCGTCACGGCGAAGGATGCCAATCCGCTCCTCTATATAATTGGGTTCTTCATCCTCTATGTCGCGGTGACAGGGTTTTCGATTCCCGGTGCGGCAATTATGTCATTGATTGCGGGCGCGTTGTTCGGCGTGTTGATGGGCACGATCATCGTTTCCTTTGCCTCTACTGTCGGGGCAACATTAGCATTTCTGAGCGCGCGCTTTGTCCTACGTGATTGGGTACAGGCCAAATTTGGCGAACGTCTGCGCGCGCTTGACGACGGCCTCGAAAAGGATGGCGCCTTCTACCTCTTCACGTTGCGCTTGATTCCGGTTTTTCCGTTTTTCGTGATCAATCTTTTAATGGGCCTGACGCGGATAAAAACGCGGACCTTTTTCTGGGTCAGCCAGTTGGGTATGTTGCCGGGGACCATCGTATTTGTGAATGCGGGCACGCAGATTAGCCGTATCGAAAGCACCGCTGGTTTACTGTCGCCAGCCCTCATCGCGTCCTTTGCCGCACTCGCACTTTTCCCTTGGGCGGCGAAGGCCATTGTGGCGCTGGTGCAGCGTAGCCGTGGCTGAACGCTGGCAAAAACCGAAACGGTTCGATCGCAATCTTATTGTCATTGGCGCGGGATCGGCGGGTCTTGTCTCGGCCTATATCGCGGCAATGGTGCAGGCCAAAGTGAGCTTGATCGAGGCGCATGAGATGGGCGGAGATTGCCTGAATACCGGATGCGTGCCATCGAAAGCGCTGATCAAAAGTGCCAAGGTCGCGCACCAGATTGCCGATGCCGCCCGCTTTGGCATTGACGTTGGTGCAGCTGTGATTGATTTTCCGGCTGTCATGCGCCGCGTGCGGGATGTTATCACTGCCATTGAACCCCATGACAGCGTCGAACGCTTCACCGGCCTTGGGGTTGACTGCGTGAAGGGCTATGCCCGCTTCATTGACCCATGGACATTGGAGATTGACGGCGCACGTCGGCTGACGGCAAAGTCGTTCATCATCGCCACCGGTGCCACTCCGTATATTCCGCCGCTGCCCGGCGTTGCGCATAGCGGATATCTGACCAGTGAAACGCTTTGGGAGGCGATGGCCACCCGATCCGTTGCGCCAGCTAGGCTCGTTATTTTGGGCGGTGGCCCAATTGGTTGTGAATTGGCGCAGGCATTTCAGCGGCTGGGGTCGCATGTTACCATCGTCGAAATGGCCGAACGTTTGCTGTTGAAGGAAGATGCAGATGCAGCTGCGTTGGTGACAGAATGTCTAGAATCCGAAGGGGTGACGGTCCGCACCAACCATCGCGCGCTGCGGTTTGAACCGGGTAAGAATTTGGTCGTGGCTGGTCCAGGGGGCGAAACCACAATTGCATATGACGACATCATTATCGCCGTTGGGCGTACGCCCCGCGTGGCAGGTTTTGGTTTGGAAGAGCTTGGGCTGATCATCGATGAGCGATTGGAAAATGACGCATATTTGCGCACCAACTTGCCACATATCCTTTGCGCAGGCGACGTTGCGGGGCGGCAGCAGCTCACCCATGGCGGCAGTCATGAGGCTTGGTATGCTAGCGTGAACGCCTTGGCGCGACCCTTTAAAAAATACCGCGCCGATTACCGCATTTTACCGCGCGTGACCTATACAGATCCTGAATTGGCGACGGTGGGCCTGACGCAAGCCGAAGCGGAAGCCCAAGGCCTTTCTTTTGACGTGACGCGTTACGATCTGGACGACCTCGACCGCGCGATTGCCGAAAGCGAGGCGCGTGGCTTTGTCAAAATCTTGACCGCAAAGGGCAGCGACCGGATATTGGGCGCAACAATTATTGGTCAGAATGCAGGCGAAATTCTCGCAGAAGTTACATTTGCGATGAAGCACAATATGGGCTTGCGCAAAATCCTTCAAACCATTCACCCTTATCCCACATGGGCGGAGGCAAACAAATATGCCGCTGGGCAATTTGGCCTTGCGCGTAAACCTGAGGGCTTGTTGAAATGGGCCGAACGCTGGTTCCGCTGGCAACGCGGTTAGCGAAAGCTTTTTGCCGCGAGGATGAAACGCTGCGCGACCGTTAGCAGGCACAATGCAGCGAAGATTATCGCAAGCGTTGGGAAAAAGGCGGGAAACAGACAGAATAAAATGAAAAAGGCGATGGTTTCCGCGCCCTCCATCAATCCGGTTGAATAGATAAATGCCTTGGGCCCATGTGTGCCGTCTCCGGATAACTGCCGCGCGGCAATGGCGGCAAAGGCCAGAAAGCTGACAGCTGTTAACGTGAAGCTAGCGATCAACAATAATGCGGGTATTTGGTTGATGGGTCCCGTTAGGGCGAAGGCGATAGGGATTGAAAGATAAAATATATAATCGCAAATGGTATCGAGATATCCCCCGAACTCTGTAGCGCCGTTGATACGGGCGATCGCACCATCCAATCCGTCAATGATCCGGTTCAGCAAGATAAGGCCCAAGGCGACCGCGAAATTGGATTGGGTAAGGAAAAAAGCTGCGCCGAGCGCAACCCCTGCACCGCTGATCGTCACCATATTGGCCGAAATGCCGACCGGCGCCACCCATCCCGCCATGCGGATAAGGGTGGGATCGACCAATCGACGCAGCGACACATCAAACATAACGCATACGCATCATTTCTTCGCCAACAGGTCCTTAAGGCCAGCCAACGCGCCTGTTGGAACGACCTCCTCCTCGCTTTTGACACCCGCAGCCTTCAGCATTTTCTCGGCCTCTGAACTACGCGGATAGGGGTTCAGCCCAAGACCAAGCGATTGCGCCACAGCCTCGCCCAGATCAATGGTCTGGCCATCATGGAACATCGTGTCACAATCATCGGCTTCTAATTCAAGCTCAACTTCGCCGCGGACTACAGGTTCGGGGATGAAACGGATATATATGGCCTCGTCCATTTTGGCGGGAACAATGTCATGTGAGGCAATGCAATATTGCGCAAATTCTGCGGTGAAGCGGCCTGTTGCCACGACAGCTTCGGCATCGTGCGTCAGCGAAATATCGGCCTTTAGCGAATCCAGCGCCGCCAAATCAAAGCGCGCCATCAAGCCAGCGCGCGCGGCCTCATCTGCCGACAAATGGACATTGCGGCAAACGCTGCCCGCCTCAGAAAGCTTGATGACATGGCTGAACTCGTTCGGGGTTACCATTTGGCGTCACCCTCCACCAATATATCAGGGGATATTGCGCCCAATGTACTTTCGACATGGAGCAAGCGCTGACGCGTATGTGTAAGCGCCTCGGGCAATGGTGGAGCACCGCGGTAGAGGTTGCGGACTAAGGCATCGTCAAGTGCGCCATGATCGCCCATAGCATTGCGTAACGCGCCAAGCCTGCCGCCAACGGCGCTCATAATCTGGCCAATATGCTTTCCGACAATCATATCGCCAATGCCAACTTCGCGCAGCTGCCCGTCCATATCATCGACAAAAACCTCCGTCAGCCGTGCCATATCAAGTGCGTGAGCCTTGCTTTCCTCAAGCCGCAAAAGCACGAGCGATAATATCGTGGCCACCATGTCGAACCTACCATCGAGGCTGTCCGGCACTTGGCCCTCAATATACCAATGCGGTTCACGCGCTTTGGCGACAATTTGGCTATATAAAGGGACAAGCTTCATTTTGGGATCAGGTTGCCCTTTGCCGAACAGTCGCTTCAATAATGTCATAACAGCGTATTCATCCTTACTCATCGGGCATTCATCTGGGATTGCATATTGATATTGCGCCTTAAGGATGCAATGGCAAAGTCCCAAGTTTAGTGGATTAGCGGAGAAGTCTATGCGCGCGTCGCAAATTGCCGGTCTTGCAACATTGATTGCCGCATTGACATTGTCCACAGGATGCACCCGTTTGCGTTCACATCAGGGTTATATTGGGGATCAGACTTTGCTGAGTTCGGTTCAGCCAGGTGTCGACAATAAGGAATCGGTGGAAGCATCGCTTGGTCGCCCAACCTTTGTCGGCCAGTTTGACCAAAATGATTGGTATTATTATTCGCGCGACGCCAAGCAACTGGCATTTTCGCAGCCAAAGGCGGATAAGCAATTTGTCCTTAAAATCCGTTTTGATGCGGCAGGTAATGTCGCATCGATTTCGCAAACGGGGACGGAATTGATTTCGAACATAAGCCCTGAAGGCGATAAAACGCCGACATTGGGCCGAGACACGAGCTTCTTTGAAGAAATTTTTGGTAATATCGGTGCTGTCGGTGCTGGTGGCGCACAGGGCGCGACACCAAATAGCCCGAATTAAGTCATTAGTGGCTTTAGGGCAACGTAAAGACCCACCTTTATTCCGCAACCCC
>JACCDK011291291.1_pt1 | contig 15094 bp, 16 predicted proteins | sample 7445871 | NCBI WGS metagenome assembly JACCDK01 (sample SAMN15323436, study PRJNA562643) | freshwater metagenome | isolation source: river surface water | place: USA:Blue River Watershed | collected 2017-08-15 | reverse complement strand
TCGACCCGATGGCCATCATCGGGCTGATCCAGAAGAACAAGCACATCAAGCTGGCGGGCAACGACAAGCTGCGCATCGAGCGCGAGCTGCCCGACCCGAAACAGCGGGCGCAGATGGTGCGGGACATTTTGCGGAGCCTGGGGACACCCAAGACCGAAGCCGCAGTGGCCTGAGGCTTCAGCGCAGCTGGATGCTGCCGCTCACCGTGATACGCACCTCGTCCTTGCCCGCCACCAGCGGGATGGGTGACGGTGCGGGCGCCGTATCGGCGGTCACCATCATGCGAGCCTGGACCACCGGCTCAGGCCTTTCGGCGCTGCTCACATTCACCTGACGCAGGGTGTAGCCGGCAAAGCCAAAGTCCCTGGCCAGGGCCTGGGCGCGCTGGCGAAAGTTCTGCACCGCCTGGCTCTGCACTTCGGCTTCGAGCTTTTGCCGGCCTTCGCGCGAGAGCGAAAACTGCGCAGATTCGACCGGCATGCGCGGCACCTGGGCCACCGCCTGGGCGATGCGGGCAAAGTCACGGCCCTCGATGACCAAATCGGCCTGCCCCTGCCAGCCGATCACGCGGCCTTTGTCGCTGTAACGCGGCTGCACACCAAATGCGCCCGTGCTCACCTCCAGTTGACGGGGCTGAACCTGCGGCCCCAGCTGCTGCAGGGCTTCATCCAACGCCTTCTTGAGCTGCCTTTGCACGCCCATGGCGTCGGCGCCATCGAGCGTGGTGCGCACCACCACCCGCAGCCAGTCCTGGCTGGCCTGCTGGACAGCGCTGGCGCTCAGGTTCAGCAGCTGGGCGGGTTCTGGGGGTGGCACCGGGCTTTGCGCCTGCAGTCCAGGGCTCAGGGCCCCCAGGACAAGCGCCACAGGAAAGGCTTTGAAAACGGATCTCAATTTTTTCTCCCTCAAATGGATGGACATGCCTGCCCCAGGCAACGGTGAGGCAGGCGGTATTGTGCTGTGCTGGCAGGCCTTGCCCGATAATCGAACGATGACTTCTGTAACCGAATTCGCTCCGGGTCTGGCGATCCAGGGCTTCCAGGCACCTTTGTCCCTGTCGCAGTTCAAGCTGATCGCTTTCGACATGGACTCCACGCTGATCAGCATCGAATGCGTAGACGAGATCGCCGATGCCGTGGGCCGCAAGGCCGAAGTGGCCGCCATCACCGAAGCGGCCATGCGCGGCGAAATCACCGACTTCAAGGACAGCCTGCGCCGACGCCTGGCCCTGCTCCAGGGCGTGACACTGGCCGATATGGAGCGCGTCTACAGCGAGCGCCTGAAGATCAACCCCGGCGCCGCCGAACTGATTGCAGCCTGCCACAGGGCGGGCATGAAAGTGCTGTTGGTCTCCGGTGGCTTCACCTTCTTTGCCGACCGCGTCAAGGCTCGTCTGGGCATCGACTTTGCCCGCTCCAACCAGCTCGAAGTGGTCGATGGCCAGCTGACCGGTGGCCTGGTCATGCAGGCCTGGGGCGACATCTGCGACGGCGCCGAAAAGCGCCGCACCCTGCTCGAAGTCGCCAGCCTGCTGGGCATTGGGCCCCGCGAATGCATCGCCGTGGGCGACGGCGCCAACGACCTGCCAATGATGGGCGAAGCCGGACTTTCGGTGGCCTACCATGCCAAACCCAAGGTTCGCCAGCAGGCCATGGTCGCCATCAACGAGGGCGGACTCGACCGGCTGCTGGAAGTTGTGCGCCCTTGACACTGGGCCAATCGCGCCTGCGCCATGAGGCGAAACCCCGATGGACTGTCACCGCTTTGTCATTAGACTGAAACAGAAACCATAAACAATCGGTTTTATCCATTTCTGCCATCTTCAGGAGCACACATGATCCGTCAATTCACTTCGAAGGCCAGCGCCGCAGCGCTGCTCGGGTTTTGCGCCTTGGGCGCCAGCGCCCAGACCGAAATCCAATGGTGGCACTCCATGGGCGGTGCCCTGGGTGAATGGGTCAACGACCAGGCCAAGGACTTCAACGCCAGCCAGAAGGATTACAAAATCGTGCCGACCTTCAAGGGCAGCTACGACGAGTCCATGACGGCGGCGATTGCCGCCTTCCGCGCTGGCAATGCACCGCACATCCTGCAGGTGTTCGAGGTGGGTACCGCCACCATGATGGCCAGCAAGGGCGCCATCGTTCCAGTAGCCAAAGTGATGCAGGACGCCGGACTCAAGTTCGACCAGGACGCCTATGTGCCCGCCGTGGCCGGTTACTACACCGCCCCCAATGGCCAGATGCTCAGCTTCCCGTTCAACAGCTCGACCCCGGTGTTCCATTACAACAAGGATGCCTTCAAGGCCGCCGGACTGGACCCCGAGAAGCCGCCGACCACCTGGCCCGAGGTGGCCTTGGCCGCCGCCAAGCTCAAGGCCAGTGGCCACAAGTGCCCGTTCACCACCAGCTGGATCAGCTGGACGCAACTGGAATCGTTCTCGGCCTGGCACAACACCGAGTTCGCCACCAAGGGCAACGGCATGCGCGGCATCGACGCGCGCCTCTCCTTCAACACGCCGCTGCATGTGCGTCACATCGAGAACCTGGCCAACATGGCCAAGAGCGGCCTGTTCATCTACAAGGGGCGCGGCAACGCCGCCGACGCCACCTTTGTGTCGGGAGAGTGCGCCATGGCCACCGGCTCGTCGGCCCTGTACGGCAGCGTGATCCGCAACGGCAAATTCGCTTACGGCATCGGCGCCCTGCCCTACTACCCGGATGTGCCGGGCGCGCCCCAGAACACCGTGATCGGTGGCGCCAGCCTGTGGGTCATGGCCGGCAAAAAAGCCAACGAGTACAAAGGCGTTGCACAATTTTTCGCCCACCTTTCCAAACCCGATGTGGCAGCCGCCAGCCACCAGCGCACCGGCTACCTGCCGGTCACCAAGGCATCGTTTGAGTTGACCGACAAGTCCGGCTTCTACAAAAAGAACCCGGGTACCGATGTATCGGTCACACAGATGATCCGCAAGACCACGGACAAATCGCGTGGCGTGCGTCTGGGCAACTTCGTGCAGATCCGCACCATCATCGACGAGGAGCTCGAGGGCGTGTGGAGCGGCAAGAAACAGCCCAAAGAGGCGCTGGACGCCGCCATCAAGCGTGGCAACGAGCAGCTCGAGCGTTTCGAGAAGGCCAACAAGGGCTGATCCCCCGGGCGGCCCCCGCGGCCGCCTGTCGCATTCTTTCGGGCAGAGGCATGACCTCTGCCTTCTTGCATTCAGGCCTGGCCTGATTTCGTTTCATGGAAAAACGCGTCCGTTTCCGATCCGCCTGGCTGCCCTGGTTGCTGATTGCGCCCCAGATGGCCATCGTGCTGGTCTTTTTCTTCTGGCCCGCCGCACAGGCCCTGTGGCAAAGCGTGCTCCAGCAGGATGCCTTTGGTACCTCCACGGAATTTGTGGGACTGGAAAATTTCAGTCGCCTATGGAACGACAGCAGTTACCTGGCCTCCTTCCAGACCACAGCGGTGTTCTCTGTGCTGGTGGCCGTGATCGGCCTGTCAATTTCGTTGCTGCTGGCCACCATGGCCAACCGGGTGGTGCGCGGCAGCAGCGTCTACAAGACCCTGCTGATCTGGCCCTACGCGGTGGCGCCAGTGGTGGCGGGCGTGCTTTGGCTGTTCATGTTCGCCTCGCCGATGGGCGTCGTGGCCTGGATGCTGCGCCAGATCGGCATTGACTGGAACCACCTGCTCAACGCGAACCACGCGATGGCGCTGATCGTCATGGCCGCGGTCTGGAAGCAGATTTCCTACAACTTCCTGTTTTTCCTGGCGGGCCTGCAATCCATTCCCAAATCGCTGATCGAAGCAGCGGCCATTGACGGTGCTGGCCCCTGGCGACGGTTCTGGACCATCACCTTCCCGCTGCTTTCTCCGACCACCTTCTTCCTGCTGGTGATCAACGTGGTCTATGCCTTCTTCGACACCTTTGCCATCGTCGACGCCACCACCCATGGCGGGCCGGGCAAAGAGACCGCCATCCTGGTCTACAAGGTCTATTACGACGGCTTCAAGGCACTGGATATGGGCTCGTCTGCTGCGCAGTCGGTGGTGCTGATGGCGATCGTGATTGCCCTGACGGTGGTGCAGTTCCGCTTTGTCGAGAAGAAGGTGCAGTACTGAAATGATCGAAAAACGCCCTGCTCTCACGGTCCTTTCTCACCTGGTGCTGATCCTGGGGGTGGTCATCGTGGCCTTCCCCATCTACCTCACATTGATCGCTTCGACCCAGACCGCCCAGCAGATCAACCAGAGCGTGCCCATGTCGCTGCTGCCCGGCGGCCACGGCTGGGAAACCTGGAAACTGGCCCTCTTCGGTGGCGAAATTTCTGTGGGCAGCAAGATCGCGCCAGCCCTGCCGATGATGCTCACCAGCCTGATGAGCGCACTGGCCATCTCCATCGGCAAGATCGCCATTTCTTTGCTGTCGGCCTTTGCCATCGTGTATTTCCGCTTTCCGCTGCGCACGCTGGTGTTCTGGATGATCTTCGTCACGCTGATGCTGCCTGTCGAGGTGCGCATCGGGCCGACCTACGAAGTGGTGGCAGGCCTGGGCCTGCTCAACAGCTATGCCGGTCTGACGGTGCCCTTGATCGCTTCGGCAACAGCCACATTTCTGTTTCGCCAGTTCTTCCTGACCGTGCCGGACGAACTCGTGGAAGCCGCGCGCATCGACGGCGCAGGACCGATGCGCTTTTTCCGGGATGTGCTTCTGCCACTCTCGGCCACCAACATCGCTGCCATGTTTGTGATCCAGTTCATCTATGGCTGGAACCAGTACCTCTGGCCGCTGCTGGTCACCACCAACGAAGACATGTACCCCATCGTTCTGGGCATCAAGCGCCTGATCGCGGGCGAATCCTGGACCGAATGGAATGTGGTCATGGCCACCGCCATGCTGGCCATGCTGCCCCCCGCGCTGGTCGTGATCCTGATGCAGAAATGGTTCGTCAAGGGCCTTGTGGATACTGAAAAATAATGGCTGCCATCTCCCTCTCCCACATCCAGAAAACCTACGGCAAAGGGCCCAAGGCCAACACCGTCATCCGCGACCTGAGCGCCGACATCCAGGACGGCGAATTTGTCGTCATCGTCGGCCCTTCGGGCTGCGGCAAGTCCACGCTTTTGCGCATGGTGGCCGGTCTCGAAGAAATTTCTGCGGGCACGCTCAAGATCGGCGAACGCATCGTCAACGACCTGGAGCCTGCCCAGCGTGACATCGCCATGGTCTTCCAGAACTACGCGCTTTACCCGCACATGAGCGTGTTCGAAAACATGGCTTACGGCCTCAAGATCGCCAAGGTGCCAGAGGCGGAGATCCGCGCAAGGGTAGACAAGGCCGCAGGCATTCTCGAACTGTCCCACCTGCTCGAGCGCAAGCCGCGCGAACTCTCCGGCGGCCAACGTCAGCGCGTGGCCATGGGCCGCGCCATCGTGCGCCAGCCCCAGGTCTTCCTCTTCGACGAGCCGCTGTCGAACCTGGACGCCAAGCTGCGCGCCCAGACACGGCTGGAAATCCAGAAGCTGCACCGCGAGCTCGGCATCACCAGCCTGTTTGTCACGCACGACCAGGTCGAAGCCATGACGCTGGCCCAGCGCATGATCGTGATGAACGGCGGTCACATGGAGCAGTTCGGTACGCCCGAAGAGGTCTACAACCGCCCGGCCAGCACCTTTGTGGCCAGCTTCATCGGCTCCCCGCCCATGAACCTGCTGCGCCACGCACCGGGCACGCCCGCAGGACGGATCCTTGGCATCCGTCCTGAACACCTGCAACTCACGCCGGGCCAGGGCTGGTCGCTGCAAGTCGAGACCGTGGAGCTGCTCGGCGCCGAGCGGCTGGTCCATGCGCGACTGGGTCAGGAAGCGCTGACGATCCGTCTGGACGCCTCGGTGACCGCGCCAGCGCCAGGCCAGACCTTCGAAGCCAGCCCGCGTACCGAAAAGCTGCACCATTTCGACGTGAACACCGGACTGAGGGTGAGCGCATGAAGCCTTGGCCTTACCCGCGCTGGATCGCCCACCGCGGCGCCGGCAAGCTCGCACCCGAGAACACCCTTGCCGCCTTCCGTCTGGGCGCGCGCTACGGCTACCGCATGTTCGAATGCGATGCCAAGTTGAGTGCCGACGGGGAAGTCTTCCTGATGCACGACGCTACTTTGGAGCGCACCACCAATGGCAAAGGCATCGGCGGCGAGCAGAACTGGCATGCGCTGTCGCAGCTGGACGCCGGCAGCTGGCATTCACGCAGCCATGCCGGCGAACCTCTGCCCAGACTGGAAGCCCTGGCCCGCTTTTGCATCGGCAACCGTCACCTGCTCAACATCGAAATCAAACCCACCCCGGGCACCGAACGGCACACTGGCGAAGTCGTCGCGCGGGAAGCCGCCCGGCTCTGGACAAGCCAGCCTGTACCGCCCTTGCTCACGTCCTTCAAACCCGATGCGCTCGCTGGCGCCCTTGCTACAGCACCCGATCTGCCACGCGGCCTGCTGCTGGACACCCTCTGGGACGGCTGGTTCGAGCAATCCCGGGCGTTGGACTGCGTGGCTGTGGTCTGCCACTACGCCTTGTGGAATGCCAGCAGCGTGGCCCGTGTACAGGCAGCGGGCATGCGTGCCTTGAGCTACACCGTCAACGACGAATCGGTCGCGGAGCACCTGATCGCCCTGGGCACCGACGGCATCATCACCGACCGCGTCGATCTGTTCAGCCCTGCCTGATCAGCGGCGCAGTGGCCGCAGCAGGTCCTGCAGTCCGTTGTGGTCGATCTCCTGCATCAGTTGCAACAGGCGACCTGTCTCGCCTTTCGGGAAACCTTCGCGGGCAAACCAGTTGAGGTAGTTGCCTGGCAGGTCGGCGATCAGCACGCCCTTGTGCTTGCCAAACGGCATGGGCGTGGTCACCAGCTTGAGCAGATCCTCGGGGCTCACCACCTGCGCGTTCAGAGCGCCTTGGCCAGCCGCGCCACGCCTTCGAGGATCTTGTCCTCGGGCGCCGTCGCAAAGCTCAGGCGGAAGGTGGCGTGGTCGGGATTGGCACAGAAAAATGGCGCGCCCGGCACAAAGGCCACGCCCTGCTCGATGGCACGCTTGGCGTAAGCGTTGCCGTCCGCCACCTTGCCGCCGGCACCCGTCAGGCGCGCCCAGACGAACAGACCGCCCTGCGGCTGCACAAAACTCACCGCATCGCCGAGCTCCTTGCGCAACGCATCGCCCATGGTGCGGGCGCGCCGGGCGTAGACGCTGCGCACCTTGTCCAGTGTGGCGGGCATGCGGCCAGCCTGGAGGTATTCGGCCGCAGTGGCCTGGGCAAAGGTGCTGGTGTGGGCGTCGCTGAACTGCTTGCACATGGTCGCCTTGGCCAGCAGCTCGGCCGGGCCGATCATCCAGCCCACGCGCAGGCCGGGCGAGAGCACCTTGGACAGCGAGCCGCAATGCACCAGCAGCTCGCGGCTGCCGGGCACCTGCGGGCTCATGGCCAGCAGGCTGGGCGGCGGTGCATCGCCAAAGTAGAGGTCGCCGTAGGGATCGTCCTCGACGATGAGGGTGTTGTACTTCACGGCCAGTTCGAGCACGCGCTTGCGGCGCTCGGCGCTCAGCATGGCGCCGCTGGGGTTGCCAAAGGTCGGGATCAGGTAGACGAACTTGGGCTTGTGCTCGGCGATCAGTTGTTCGAGTTTGTCGGTCTGCACACCGTCACCATCGATCGGCGCATTGACCAGCTCGGCGCCATACAGGCGGAAGCACTGGATGGTGGCCAGAAAAGTCGGGCCTTCGACGATCACCTTGTCGCCGGGGCCGATCAGGGTCTTGCCCAGCAGGTCCAGCGCCTGCTGGCTGCCGGTGGTCACGATCAGCTGGTCCGGGGCCACGTCCTTGGCGCCCTTGCTGGCCATGAACTGCGAAATTTGCTCGCGCAGCGGGTTGAAGCCCTCGGTCGCGCCGTACTGGAGCGCGGCGCCGGGGTCCTTGGCCAATGCGGCATTGCTCGCTTCGCGGATGCCATCCACATCGAACATGGCGCTGTCCGGAAAACCGCCGGCAAAACTGATGATGCCGGGCTTGCCCAGCAGCTTGAACAGCTCGCGGATGGCGGAGGTCTCGACATTGTTCAGGCGGTCAGCAAAGGGGATGGCCATGGCGCAGAATCTCGGGCATGAAAAAGGAATTCATCGAGCCGTTTTTTGCCACCCTGAAAGCGGCCAATCCGCAGCCCAATACCGAGCTGGAGTATACGAGCGTGTTCGAGCTGCTCGCGGCCGTTCTGCTCTCGGCGCAGGCCACCGATGTGGGCGTCAACAAGGCCACTCGCCGCCTGTTTCCGGTCGCCAACACGCCGCAGAAAATCCTCGCGCTCGGTCTGGACGGGCTGGAGGGTTACATCAAGACCATCGGCCTGTACCGCAGCAAGGCCAAACACCTGATGGAGACCTGCCGCATCCTGGTCGAGAAGCACGGCGGCGAGGTGCCGCGCACCCGCGAAGCGCTCGAAGCCCTGCCCGGCGTGGGCCGCAAAACGGCCAATGTGGTGCTCAATGTGGCCTTTGGGGAGCCGACCATGGCGGTGGACACGCACATCTTCCGCGTCGGCAACCGCACCGGCCTCGCCCCAGGCAAGACGCCCTACGAGGTGGAAATGCAATTGCTCAAGCGCGTGCCGCCCGCTTACCTGGTCGACGCCCACCACTGGCTGATCCTGCACGGGCGATACATCTGTCAGGCGCGCAAGCCGCTGTGCGGGCAGTGCGGCGTGGCGCATTACTGCGACTTCAAGCCCAAAACCACCTGAGGCGGGGTCATGGCACCCCCATAAGGAATGCTTTTGAACTCCATTGGCCGCCAAGTCAGCCGAGGCTGACAGATAAAATTCAGCCGCTGCTCCCGCCGGAGACCACTTGCTGCCAGCCGCATCGCCGCTGTGCCTGCAGGTCGTCCCGGCCTTTCATTTTCTGGCCATCCCCTCCATGTCGCGTGTCCTGCCGCGTGCCCGCCTGCACAGCTCCGCCCTGCTGCGCTTTCTCAGCGAGAAAGCCCTGCTCGACGGCACGGCTGCGCCCGGCGATGTGGGCCAGCGGCTGGGCGACTGGCTCGATTTCCGTCAGGCCATCGCCCTGCAGGGCTTCATCGGCTCGCTCGACCAGGCCGAGGCGGCGCCTGCGCAACCCACCGCTCGGGTCGATGCCCAGGTGCTGCGCGAGCGCTTTGCCCAGGTACGCGCCGCGCTGGAACAATCCATCGTGCAGGGCACGGCACCGGCGCCCGGCATGACGCGCATCGAACAACCGGGCACCGAGCTGCCGCAGCCCATCGACACCAAGACCGCGTTCGACCCGTTTCGCCGCTTCGCCCTGGGGCACCAGCGCCAGATGGACAGCGTGATCCGCGGCCTGCGCACCCAGCTGCGCGGCATGCTCGACAAGGGCACCACTGCACAAAGGCAACTGGCTGCGCTCGACGGGATCTTCGACAACGTGCTGATGGCACGCGAAGCCCGGCTGCTGGGAAAGATTCCGGCGGAGTTTGAAAAGCGCTTTGTCCAGTTGCTGCGCGCACACCTCAAGGCGCTGGTGTATGCAGCCGAAACCGACGAGGCAGCTCCGCTGTCTGCCCCCTGGCTGGGGCCGCTGAGCGAAGACCTGCGCAACGCGCTGCTGGCCGAACTGGACCTGCGTCTGCAACCTGTGATGGGCCTGATCGAGGCCCTGACCCAAGAGACCCCACGAGAACCATGAAGAAATTCGCCTTTCCCATCGCCTTTGCCCTGGGCCTGCTGGCCATCGTCTGGGTGGCTGCTGCCGTGGCCAGCACCCATTTGCTGGTGCTGGTCATGACCGCCGTGATCGGTGCGGTCTATGGGTATGGCGCACTGGAGCTGCGCCGCTACCGCGCCGACACCGGCGCACTGGCCCAGGCACTGGCCGAGGTCCCCACCGAACTCGCCAGCCTCTCGGACTGGCTTGCCCGTGTACCCGCCGCCCTGCAGAACGCGGTGCGCCAACGCATCGAGGGCGAACGCAGCGCCCTGCCCGGCCCGGCATTCACGCCCTATCTGGTCGGCCTGCTGGTCATGCTGGGCATGCTGGGGACCTTTGTCGGCATGGTCGTCACACTCAATGGCGCGGTGTTCGCCCTGGAGGGCAGCGCCAGCGTGCAGGCCATGCGCGCCGCGTTTTCCGAACCCATCAAGGGCCTGGGCCTGGCATTTGGCACCTCGGTGGCAGGTGTGGCCTCTTCGGCCATGCTGGGGCTGATGTCCAGCCTGGCCAGGCGCGAGCGCGCTCTGGTGGCACACACGCTGGACCAGCGGATCGGTGCACAGTTCAAACCGTTTTCGCTGGTGCACCAGCGCCAGGAAACCTTCCGCGCCCTGCAGCAGCAGACGCAGGCCTTGCCCCAGGTGGTGGCGCAGCTGCAGACGCTGATGAACCAGATGGAACGCCACAGCCAGCAACTGGGTGAACGCCTGCTGGCCAACCAGGACAGCTTCCACCGCGAGGTGAAAACCGTCTATTCGGAGCTGGCACGCTCGGTGGACCAGTCCATGCGCAGCAGCCTGAGCGAGAGCATGCAGCTCGCCAGCGACAGCATCCGCCCGGTGGTGCAGGCCACCCTGAGCGACATGGCGCAGGAGACCCAGACCCAGCACGAGCGCATGGTGGAAAGTACCCGTGCCCAGCTGCAGGCCCTGCAGCAGGCGTTTGGCCTGAGCGCCCAATCGGTGGCACAGACCTGGGCCGAGCTGCAGGCCCGGCAAAGCAGCGCCGAGCAGCAACGCCTGGACAGCTGGAAAAACGCCCTCGAGGACATGGCCGCGACCCTGCAAAGCCAATGGCAAAGCGCGGGAGAGGCCACACGCGAGCGCGAGCAACAGATCTGCGAGGCTCTGGCCCAAACTGCCCAGGCCATCAGCCGCGAAGTGCAGGAGCAGGCACGCCAAACGCTGGCCAGCAACGAAGAACTGGTGCGCACCCGCGTGGCGGCCGAGGCCGAGGCGGCGGTGCAGCACAACCGCCGCGCCGAGGAGCTGGCCAGCCTGCTGCGTCACGAGCTGTCGGCCCTGCGCGAGCAGGAAGCCGAGCGCGGTGAGGCGGCTGTGGCGCGCCTGGCCGAGCTGCAGACCGCAGTGACCCAGCACCTGACCATGCTGGGCACCGCCCTCGAAGACCCGATCGCCCGCCTGATCGAAACCGCCTCCGAAGCACCCAAGGCGGCCGCCGAGGTGATCGGCCAGCTGCGGCAGGAAATTTCGGTGAGCGTGGCCCGCGACAACGCCCTGCTGGAAGAGCGCACCCGCATCCTGGACACGCTCAGCACGCTGCTGGACGCGATCAACCACGCCTCCACCGAGCAGCGCAGCGTCATCGATGCACTGGTCCATTCCAGCCAGGCCGCACTGGACGAGACACGCCGGGGCTTCCAGGCCGAGGTCGCGGCCGAAACGGGCAAGCTCGGCGAGATCGCCGCGCAGGTCACCGCCAGCGCGGTGGATGTGGCCAGCCTCGGTGAGACCTTCGGCTTTGCGGTGCGCAACTTCAACGAAACCAACGAAAAACTCATCGCCAACCTGCAGCGCATCGAAACCGCCCTGGGCCAATCCATGGCCCGCAGCGACGAGCAACTGGCCTACTACGTGGCGCAAGCACGCGAGCTCATCGACCTGAGCATCGGCAGCCAGAAAGACGTGCTCGAAGCGCTGCAGCAACGCCAGGCCGAGGGAGCCGCCTGATGCTGGAGATGGAAGCCGAAAGCGAAGCCACGACGCCGACGTGGATCTCCTTCGCCGACCTGATGACCGGCCTGCTCGGCGCCTTTGTGCTGCTGTTGGTGGGGGTGATGGCAGCCCAGCTGGAGCTGGCCTCCAGCCTGGAGGCCGAGGTGCAAAAGCGCCAGCTCGAAGAGCAAAAACGCCAGTCGCTGGAGCAGGCGTTGGCGGTGCCACTGGCTTCGGGCCGGATCACGCTGAACAATGGCCGCATCGGCATCAGCGGCAAGCTGCTGTTCGAACTCAATTCCGACCAGCTGCAGCCTGAAGGACGCCAGCTGCTCAAAAGTCTGGTCGCACCTCTGCAAAGCTACCTGGCCTCGCGCGATGAAATCCTGATGGTCAGCGGCTTCACCGACGACAGGGTCATCGGCAACCGCAACCGGAAGTTCGAGGACAACTGGGAACTCTCAGCCCAACGCGCCTTGACCGTGACCCGCACCCTGATCGAGGAGGGTATGCCACCGGCCATGCTGTTTGCCGCCGCCTTTGGCCAGCAGCAGCCTCTGGTACCCAACACCAACGAACAGGCCCGAGCCCAGAACCGTCGCGTGGAAATCGCGCCGGTGCCACGCGCCAGGAACGTGACCCCGGCCAGCGCCAAGCAGCCATGAGCCCCAGGCCCTCCACCGACCAGCGGCTGCAAGCCCTGCGCGAAGCCGGCGCCTGCGGGCAGGACCCGGTGGGCTGGCACTACCTTCAAACGCTCGCCAGCCGCAGCATGGACCTCAGCGGCAAAGCCCAGGCTCTGCTGCAAGACAGACTGCATCAGGCCCTCGACGCCTTCGAGGCACGCCTGCAGGACGTGCCGACCCGGCCAGTGGCTGCAACAGCCAAGCCCTCCCCGCTGGCGCAACTGGTGCAGGACATGCGCCCCATGACGGCAGCTGCACCGGCCAGTGCACTGGCCAGGCAACGCGGCGGTGGTCTGCCCCCGGAAAACCCGAGGGTGCGGCAGTTTCGGCAGCAGTTGCGCAAGATCAGCGTGCAAAAACAGGTGCGGCAGGCCATTGCCCAGGCCCCGCATAATGCGGGCCCGATCAACTCGCACATGCTGGTGCTGCGCGCTCTGGCATGGATGCAGGAGATCTCGCCGGACTACCTCAACCGCTTCATGACCCATCTGGACACCCTGCTGTGTCTTGAGGCGACAGAGCAAGCAGCAATGCAGGTCCGGAAAAAAACCCCGGACAGCAAAAGCCGAAGCAGTTCATGAAAAGCCCCGCGTGGACTCCACGCGGCGGACACCAGGGACAGGTGCTTTGCAAAAAGACAGCGCTATCATTCAATCGGCACGCCGTATGCGCCAACACCGATAAGCACCATGGAAAAACAGGCTCTGAAAACCCTCTCCGTCCTCCTCGGACTCTTGTGCGCGACCGCGACACTGCAGGCTCAGGAGAAAAAGCCACTGCTCAGCGGCGAAAAGGTATATCAGCAAATCTGTTTTGCCTGCCATGCCACTGGAGTGGCACAGGCACCCAAGGTGGGCGACGCAACGGCCTGGAAACCTTTGATTGCCGAAGGCCAGGCCACCCTGACCGGACATGCATGGGTCGGCGTGCGGGGAATGCCTGCACAGGGGGGCGCGCCCAAGCTCAGCCTTGAAGAGTTCGCTCGTGCGGTGGCCTGGATGACACGCCAATCGGGGGGGGCCTGGAACGATCCAGACGGCGAGACCCTCAAGGCCATCCGCAAGGAAGCGCGCGAGCGACTGCAAAAGGATTTCGCAGTCCGCAAGAAAGTCCTGGACGAGCCCTCGCGCTGAGGCTGCTTTAGCCTGTGCGCGGGAGTACCGCCCACTGGCCATCGACCGCCACGATCCGAATGCGGCCTGCAAACACGTTTTCGATCGCTTGGTGCGTCGAGATGTCGCTGCAGGAACCATGGTGGACCACAACACCCGAGTCCATCACCACCACATCGTCGGCATGCAGCGCCATGCCGATTTCGTGCAGCACGCTGACCACCGTGGTGCCTTGCGCCTTGAGGCATTGCACCTGCTCGAGCCAGTCGACCTGGTGCGGCGGGTCCAGGTTGGTCAGCGGCTCGTCCATCAGCATGAGCGGCGCATTGCCCGCCATGGCCCGCGCCAGCAGCACACGCTGGCGCTCACCGCCCGAGAGTTCGCCCAGCGTGCGCTCGCGCCAATCCCAGGCCTGGGTGGCCTGCAGCGCGGCTTCGACCATGCGGGCATCGTGTTCGCTCGGTCCACCCAGCCAATCCTGGTGCGGCAGACGGCCCAGCATGGCCACGTCCCACACGCGCAGGTCCAATGTGGTGGCTTCGCCCTGGCCCAGCCATGACAGCTGCAGCGCACGTTCCCGACGGTGGATCTGTTCCAGCGCTCGGCCCTGCCAGAAGACTTGCCCGCTGTGCGGCAGCAAGCCCGCCAGAGCCTTGAGCAGGGTGGACTTGCCCGCGCCGTTGGGCCCCACCACGCAGGTCCAGCGGCCTGCGGCAATCTGCAGGTCCATGCCCCGCAGCACCGTGCGGTCTCCAAGCTGCACCTGCAGGTTGCGGGTGTGCAGGGCCAGCGTCATGCACGCGCTCCCGATCCGCGGTAGACACGCCAGAGCAGGTAGCCGCCGCCCAGCACCGTCGTGAGTACGCCCACTGGCAGCTCCTGCGGCGCAAACAGCACGCGGGAGGCCACATCAGCCAGCCCCAGCAAGGCGCCCCCCATGAGCGCCGACAGCAGCAGGCTCCAGGCGTGCGTGGCCCGCACCAGCGAACGCACCAGGTGTGGCGCCGCCAGGCCCACAAAAGCCACCAGGCCGATGTGCGCCACCGCCGCACCCGTGGCCAAAGAAATCACCCCGACCAGCACCAGCCGTGCTGCCTGCAGCGGCATGCCCAGGCTCAGCGCAGTGGACTCGCCCAGGGTGAGCGCATCCAGCACGCGGGCAAAGCCCCAGGCGAGCAGCCCGCACACCCCAAGTGCCGCCGCCATGGTCACGCAGGACGCACCGCCCACAAAGGCGGTCGAGCCCAGCATGAAGCCCTGCATGGCCTGGAGCACCTGGGGCTGCAACAGAGAGATGAGGGACGTCACAGCCCCCAGCACCACGCCCACCACCACGCCCGCCAGCAACAGGCGCAGCGTCTGCTGCACGCCGCGCGCCAGCACCAGCGTGAGCAGCACGGCCAGCACCGCGCCCACAAATGCGGCGCCTGTCAGGCCCAGGCCCATCCATCCCCCCAGGGTCCAGGCGCTGCCGCCCCACAGGCTCCAGTACACGCCCACCCCCAGCGAGGCACCCGAGGCGCTGCCCAGCAAATAGGGGTCGGCCAGCGGGTTGCGAAACAGGCCTTGCGCCACCGC
>JACCDK011454675.1_pt1 | contig 15096 bp, 13 predicted proteins | sample 7445871 | NCBI WGS metagenome assembly JACCDK01 (sample SAMN15323436, study PRJNA562643) | freshwater metagenome | isolation source: river surface water | place: USA:Blue River Watershed | collected 2017-08-15 | reverse complement strand
GAAGGAAAAGATTATCTAGTAGTTGATGGTGATATCATGCATTTCAGATTCAATGTTTAAGGAAATTTAACTAGTTGGTATCCTATTAAGGAATCATAACGAGTACCAGGTTGTTGAAAATATATCATCACCTCGTACTCGTTTTCAGTTTGTGAGAAATTCCCTTCCAAGAATTCATTTGTATCTGCATTTCCTCCAAATTTATAGTTATAAATTCCTTGTTTTAGTAAAACTTCTTTTTCATACATTCCATTTTCTTGATTATAAGTCATTAGGAGTTTATGCGACCCCATCAAATTACTAAATCCACCTTCTATATAAACAATTCCATCTTTTATTTCTCTCGATTTTAATTGAAAAAGGCATTTTACATAATCTGCATAAAGTGAATTGGATGGGTTTTCATAATTTCCTATAATAAAACTACCATTTATATCATTTCTGTTGGTGTATGAAAAATAACCTTGGGGGCTCTCAGGGTAACAAACGATATGAGTTATTTCATCTTGTTGATTCAAAATATTAACAAAACTTAATTTTTGTTGAGCACTTCTTAGATCTATTAATCGATATTCATTACCACCTGCAATTAATCCGTCTACACTAAAAAATTGATAAAGAAATTTCTTATCTTGAACGTTATGAATAGGTCTAGGAAGTCGCGGAAGTAGATTTATATTCCCATTCATTTTTCGAATGATAACTTTTAAATTACTTTCATCATTGATGATTAATTCCTCCTTATAGGAAAATCCTAATTGTACGGATTGATGAGATTTTCTGAATTCATTTTGATTAGCAAAATTTATTTTTGCGCCTATGGTTGTAAAATTTTCTAAAACTGAATACCTAATGGCAAAAACTGAATCTTGCTTATTTCTATTTGCATAAAGAAGAGCTACATAATTTCCTGCTATTTTTCCTTTGGGTAAATTTACTTGATAATGATTATATGGTACTTTGGTTCCATAGGAAGTTGTAAATTCTCGTATCGGTTGATCATTAAAATCAACTAAATATTCAATTTCATTCAAATTAGATGGTTTCCATTGATTATCGCAATGGATAATTCTCAAAAAATAATTTTTATAATTTAAATCTAAATCGTCAAAATTTAAGTACCAATTAGATTGCTGTTCAATTGATATGACAGGATTTTGTTTAATTATTTCATTTGATTGATTAGTTGAAATAAATACAGTATGAATACCCTTGTGTTTTTCAAAAATTTTTGATTTGATTTGTCCTACTGCAAAAAAATCAGTTGAGCAAATAAATGAAATAATTAGCGATATTAGGAGAGAAGTTCTTCCCATTGTTCGGTTAAAGTTTGAATTTCTTGATTAATTTCTATCAATACTTTTTCTTTGGAATTTAAAAGAGAAATTTCTCCGTTTTGAGCAATTTCAGCCATTTGATTTTCTAATACCTCTTTTTGATTTTCTAATTCTACAATTTTCAATTCTAATGATTGAATTAGTTTTTCATTTGTTGGCTGAATAGTTTTTTCAATTTTGGTTTCTACTTTTTTTGTTTTATTTTCTACAGGTTGAATTCCTGATTCTTTTTCTTTTGTAGCATACCATTCTTCATATTCATCAAAAGATCCAGGATATTCTTTAATCTCATAATCTTCAATGTACCAAATTTTATTAGCAATATGACTGACAAAATACCTATCGTGAGAAACCACAATGTATGAACCTTCGTATTGTTGCAAAGCTTGTATTAAAATATTAACCGACTGCATGTCCAAATGGTTTGTTGGTTCATCCAGTAATAAAAAATTTGCTTCTGAAATCAATACTTTGGCTAAGGCAACTCTTGATTTTTCACCTCCAGAAAGCACTTTAATTTTTTTAAATACCTCTTCTCCGGAAAACAAAAAACAACCTAGAATACTTCTTAATTCCATTTCGGTTTTATTAGTGCCGGTTTCTTTTAGTTCATCTAATAAAGTGTTATCGACATTTAAACTTTCTAATTGGTGTTGTGCATAAAATGATTCAATTACATTATGTCCAATCCTTCGATCACCATCTATTTTTTCAGTACCAGATATAATCCGAAGTAAAGTGGATTTACCTTTTCCATTTGCTCCAATCAATGCAATTTTATCACCTCGATTTATTGTTGCGGAGGTGTTTTTTAAGATTATTTTTTCACCAAAAGATTTGGATATATGCTCTAAAAATAAAATAAATCGACCTGGTTGGGTACCAAAATTAAATTTAAAATTCACTTTTGCTTTTTCATCAATTACATCTTCAATGAGGTCTAAACGGTCTAAGGCTTTTACACGAGATTGAACTTGTCTTGATTTTGAAGCTTTGGCTTTAAAGCGCTCAATAAATCTTTCAGTCTGTCTTATTTGTGCTTGTTGGTTTTCAAAAGCTCCTTTTTGAATTTCATTTCGAAGGGCTTTTTCTTCCATATAATAGCTATAATTTCCAGGATATAAGGTAATTTTTTGACCAGATACTTCAGCAATATGATCAATTGTTCGGTCTAAAAAATACCGATCATGCGAAACAACTACGATGGCACCTTCGTAATTTTGTATGTATTTTTCAACCCATTCAATTGAAGGTAAATCTAAATGGTTGGTTGGTTCATCTAGAAGGAGAAGTGCTGGTTTTTGTAATAACAATTTAGCTAAAATTACCCTCATCCTCCAACCACCTGAAAATTGTCTCAATGGTTTATTAAGATCTTCTGTATTAAATCCTAAACCTTCAAGTATTTCCTCGGTTTTGGATTGAATGGTATACCCATCTAAGTTTTCAAATTCTTCTTGGTATTTAGCCAATTCATCTATATCTGATTCTTCATAATTAGTTTCCATTTTATGAATTACCTCATCTATTTTTTTTTGAAGTTCCAACTGCCTTCCAAATGCCTGCATGGCCACTTGTAAGATACTATCATCCGTTTGATAGGATAGGAGGTCCTGATTTAAAAAACCAATAGAACAATCACTGGCCTTTGAAATTGTACCGCCATCGGGTGAATATTCTCCTGAAATCAGTCGCAATAAAGTTGATTTACCTGTACCATTGGCCCCAATTAAACCAATTTTATTTTTAGGTTTGATATGTAGATTGGCACCTTCGTAAAGAGCTCTGCTACCGAAGTAGAAATTTAAATTTGAAATGGATAACATTTTGCAAATTTAATCAAAAATGATTTCTTGACCCAATTCCTCCAAGATTTGGACAATTAATTAATTCTTGAAATCCATTAAAATTTATTTTTGTTTTGTGATATCCTAGTGATTTTGATAATGCAAGTGTTCGGTTATTATCACCCATAGAAAATTCAATATCATCCATGCTTACTTCACAAGGATGTTCATACCCCATTGCATGTGTTATTTCTGTAATTTCTTTCACGAGTGTATAATGATATCGAAAAAACCGTTCACTTTTTAAAGTAACATCAATACCAGCTTGTAACCATTTACTTGAAGTAGCAATACCAGTTGGGCAATGATTTGTATGGCATTTTTGCGCTTGTATACAACCTAGCGACATCATCGCTTCTCTTGCGATATTTATGGAATCAGCACCCATTGCAAAGGCCATTAATGCTTTTTCTGGGAAGCCAAGTTTTCCAGATGCAATAAAAAATAGCTTGTCTGCTAAATCTTCTCTTTGGAAAATTTGATATACTTTGGCAAATGCAAAAGTAAATGGCATGGAAACATGGTCTGCGAATGCATGAGGGGCAGCACCTGTTCCACCTTCTCCACCATCTATCGTAATAAAATCAGGTCCTTTACCTGATTTTTGCATATACTTTGCCAATTCTTCCCATTGCTCTAACTTACCAATTGCTGATTTTATTCCAACAGGTAAACCAGTTGCATCTGCAATTTTCTCAATAAAATCAACCATTTCTGGAATCGTTGAAAATTGTGAATGAAAGGCTGGTGAAAATGCATCCTTTCCAACCTCTAGTCCTCTAATGGCCGCGATTTCTGCATTAACTTTATTTCCTGGGAGCATTCCACCTTTTCCAGGTTTTGCTCCTTGTGATAATTTAACCTCAATTGCCCTCAGTTGAGGTAATCGGTTTACTTTTTCTAATAGTTTTTCTATGGAAAAGCTTCCATCTAAATTTCTTACACCAAAATAGGCCGTTCCGATATTTAAAACGATATCGGCTCCAAATTCATGATATGGTGAGATGGAACCTTCTCCGGTGTTATGATAACAGCCAGCTAATAAAGCACCTTTATTTAAAGATTCAATTGCTTTGGCAGACAAGGAACCATAACTCATTCCAGATATATTAATAATTGAATGTGGCCTAAATGGTCTTTTCCTTTTATGAAAGGATCCAATAATTTTCGCAGCAGGAATAATACCTGGATTAATTTTTGAAAAATGGTTTTTGGGAGGATTAAAACCAATCATTGCGTTTTTAATAAAGATATAGCCTGGAGAATTGAAATCCTGGTCACTTCCAAATCCCTGTAAATTATTTTCATTTTTTGAAGAAGCATAAATCCAAGATCTTTCTTGTCGGTTAAATGGTAATTCTTCCCGGTTGTTAGCTACAATGTATTGCCTTAATTCTGGCCCAATTTTTTCAATCCAGTAGCGAATATGTCCAACAAGTGGATAGTTGTGTGTAATGGTATGGGATTTTTGAATGAAAATATCACGTATTGCAATGAACAAAATAATGAAACTTAACCAGAACCAATAGGATTCAAATAGATTTGTTGAAAACATGATTTTTATAGTTTTGTTGATGATTAATAAAATACAAACGTAAAAAGTATGTTATAAATTTTATTCCTCTACTTTATTTATCTTTGTATTTTAAAACAAATATGCAAGTTCAATATTTAAAATTAAAAACTTTTGTTTCACAAATTTTTCAAGCCATTGGTTGTGATGAAAAGGATGCAAATCTTGCGGCTGATGTTTTAGTTTCTGCTGATTTAAGAGGAATTGATTCCCATGGAGTAGCACGATTGGCAGGTTATGTTCGATTATACGACAATGGTCGTTTAAACACTAAACCCGAAATAAAAATTTTACATCAAACTCCTTCAACCGCTTTAATTGATGGGGATAAAGGTTTGGGCCTTGTTGTTGCTCCTTTTGCCATGGAAATAGCCCAAGAAAAAGCCAATAATGTGGGTACAGGTTGGGTTGCAGTTCAGAATTCAAATCATTTTGGTATTGCAGGGTACCATGCGATGAAAGCATTAGAGAATGGAATGATTGGCTGGGCTATGACACATGCTGCCCCCTTGGTAACGCCAACATTTTCAAAAGAAAAATTATTAGGTACAAATCCAATAGCAATTGCCATTCCGGCCAAAAAAGAACCTCCCTTTGTAGCAGACTTTGCCTCAACAGCTGTAGCATATGGAAAATTAGAGATTTTACAAAGAAAAGGATTAAATACTCCAAATGGTTGGGTTCAGGACAAGGATGGAAATCCGTCGAATGATGCCTTTGCAATCAAAAATGGCGGTGCCCTCTTGCCTTTAGGAACAGATCGAGAACATGGTTCACACAAAGGCTATGCTTTAGGAGCCATTGTGGATATTTTATCAGGTGTATTATCTGGTGCCAATTTTGGTCCTTGGGTGCCACCCTTTGCAACAGCAGGATTTATGTCTGCTGTTGAATCTGTTGGCAATGGAACAGGACATTTTCTAGGTGCCATGCGAGTAGATGCTTTTCGACCGGTTGACGCCTTTTTAAATGATATGGATAAATGGATTTGTCGATTTAAAAATGCAGAATCCATAGATTCAGAAAAAGTATTAGTTCCTGGAGACCCTGAAAGAATGTTAGAAGCAGAAAGAAAAGTAATCGGAATACCTTTATTAGAACCTGTTGTAAAGGATTTAGAAAGTTTAGGTAAACGATTCGCCGTAAATTTGAATTTTTAATTATGACTAATAAAAATATTAAAATAGTAATATTGTTTTTTGCACTAATTAGTGCAATGTTTTCTTATTATGCTTGGCAAATACTTAAAACTCCAAATTTTAATGTAAAAAAGGGTGAGTATTTTGAATTATTAATTCCTCAAAATTCAAATTATCAAACTTTGCTAGATAGTTTGAATAAACATCAAATGATTTCAGATCAATTATCGTTCAATTTTTTGGCCAAACTGGTTGGTGTTCAGGCAAAAGTAAGACCTGGAAGATACTTGATCAATGACAAAACAGGTAATTGGGAAATTCTTAGAAAAATTAGAAATGGTCGACAAGATGCCATTAAAATAGTTATAAATACTTGGAGATTAAAGGAGGATATTGCTCAAAAATTAAGTACTTTTTTACCATACGATTCTACATATATTTTCAAGAGGTTAGATTCAGCCCAATACTTGTCAAATTTAGGCTTTTCTAAAGAAACAATTCCGAGTATTTTTATTCCAAACACCTATGAAATATATTGGACATCAAGTTTTGATGACTTCATGTTAAAAATGAAAAAGCAATATGAGAAATTTTGGAATGAAGATCGTAAAAGAAAAGCAAGTTTATTAGGATTAAATGAGTCTCAGATAGCCACTTTAGCATCTATTGTAGAGGGTGAAAGTAAAAAATCTGATGAACAATCAAGAATAGCTGGGGTGTATTGGAATCGAATTCAAAAAAATATGCCTCTTCAGGCAGATCCAACAGTTGTTTTTGCATGGAAGGATTTTACAATAAAACGCGTAACTGGTAAATATACTAGTATTAATTCTCCTTATAATACTTACAAAGTTTTAGGTTTGCCACCAGGACCAATTGCTATTCCTAATCCTTTGGTTATTGATAAAGTGTTGTCTCTTGAAAAACATGATTATTTATATTTTTGTGCAAAGGAAGATTTTTCTGGCTATCATTCATTTGCAATAGATTATCAAGAGCATCTAAAAAATGCTGACGCCTATCAAAAAGCATTAGATAAAAATCATATAAAGTAATGATACATTTTGAAATCCCTTATCGAGTTTGTTACGCCGATACTGATAAAATGGGATATATGTACTACGGTAATTATGCAAGATTGTATGAAATCGCCAGAGTAGAAATGTTACGCAGTTTAGGTATTTCTTACAAAAAATTAGAGGATGAAGGAATTGGATTGCCCGTTGTAGAGAATTTTTCTAGATTTCATTTACCCGCTAAATATGATGATTTGTTAACAATTACGTGTCAAATCAAAGATTTGCCTAATGTTCGAATAATATTTGATTATTTGATTTATAACCAAGACCAAGTTTTGATTCATGAAGGAAAAACGACATTGGTTTTTATGAATATGGTTCAACAAAAAGTGATTAGGATTCCTGAAATAATTCTTCTTGCAATGAAAGATAATTTGAAATGAAAAGAAAAAAATTGCTTCATGAATTCAAGCTTTTTTATAAAGAATTAGAGGAACATTATGTCTTTTTTAGAATTATTAGAATTCTTTACAGTAAATTATTTTTAATTGATATTGATGTAAGGGCTGCTGCTGTTGCATATAATTTTACGCTTGCCGTATTCCCAACCATCATATTTTTGTTTTCTTTATTACCCTATTTACCAATTGAACATTTTGATCAAAAGGTAATAAGTTTTTTAAAAACAAATGTTCCTCCAAATTTAAGAAGTGATATGATTTCGCTTGTTTTAGAAATTATTACTAAAAAAAGGGGAGGTGTTTTGTCCTTTGGTTTCATTTTAGCTCTTTATGCCAGCACAAGTGGTATTATGGCATTGATAAAGTCATTTAATCTTACCTATAAAACAAATGAAAATCGGGGTATTATTAAAGAAAGATTAATAGCCATTGGTTTGAATTTTTTATTAACATTTGTTTTAATAATTGCGATATTAGTTTTCATTGTAGGAAATTTTATTGTCAAGTATTTAGCCCAAAAACAAATCATTACTTATGATTTTACGTATTATTTAATTACATCCATTACTTATTTTGTAACATTTTCTGTTTTCTTTTTTACAATTTCAATTATCTATTATTATGCTCCGGCAATTCATAAAAGATGGAAATTTTTTAACACAGGATCAATAACAGCCTCTGTATTAACCATTTTAATTACCAACCTTTTTTCCTATTATTTGGTAAATTTTGCAACCTATCATAAGGTTTATGGTTCAATTGGTTCTTTAATTGCACTTATGGCATGGTTGTATTTTGTAGCCTTAATTTTAATCGTGGGCTTTGAAATTAATGCTAGTATCGATCAGGTAAAAGAGGAAGATAGAGAAGAGGAAATGATTACGGAATATTTTCAAGAAAATTAATGGAAGTAATCAAAATATATCTCAAAAATAATAGAGAAGAGGTTATTCAAAAAATTGTTTCTGCTTTAGAAAATAATGCTGTTATTATTTATCCTACAGATACAATGTATGCAGTCGGTTGTTCTATTAAGTCTGTATCAGGTGTAAATAGAATATGTGATTTGAAAAATATTAAAGTCAATAAAAATAGATTTTCATTTATTTGTTCCGATTTGAGTAATATTTCTCATTATGCGAAAGTTTCCAATTTTGCTTTTAAGATTTTAAAAAAATATTTACCAGGTCCCTATACTTTTATTTTACCATCAAGTTCTGAAGTACCTAATATTTTAGTTCAAGGAAAAAAGACAGTAGGAGTCCGTATTCCAAATTATGATCCAATTTTAGAGCTAGTTGATAGATTGGGTTGTCCTCTAATTACCACAACCTTACCTTTTGAGGATATTGATCTTGAATATTTTACTGATCCAGAATTAATAAAAGAAAAATATGGTCATCAGATTGATTTGCTCTTAGATGGTGGTATTGGAGGATTTGAACCATCTTCCGTAATTGAAATTGTGGAAGAGGAATTCTCTGTTATACGAGAAGGTGCAGGAGATTGCTCGGAATTTTATTAATCCCACTTTAATTGAGCTCCAATTGGTTTTTGATGTTTCCAACGTCTATGAGACCAAAGATATTGATCGGGATGATTTTCAACAGATTTTTCTAATTTCCTGGCAAATCGTTCGATTATTTCTCCTTTAGGAATTGTGTCAAATGGCAAATCGGCGATTAATTCATATTTTAATTGATAAAAACCTCTTTTTGTTCGGATCAATTCTACATAAAATACAGGATATTGGTATTCTCTTGCAAACCTTTCCATACCTGTAAAAAAGGCAGTTTCTTGGTTTAAAAAATGAGTCCAATAAGCACTTTCTGGCTTTTGTGGTGCCTGGTCTGATAACAAACATATGGCTCTAGGAATTTCTTTTCGATCCCTTGTTAATATCACGGATTCTCTTTTTTCCAATAAATTGATTCCTTTGAATTTCGTACGAATTGCATAGGTAAAATCATTGAATTTTTTATTACTTAATTTTTGATAGATAATATCATTGGTATAATTTGTTAAGGCCAATCGATGAATAGCCCATTCCCAATTACCTTGATGGCCAGCTACCAGAATTACAGATTGATTATTTTTTAATCTATTTTGAACTTCTTGATCTCCAATAAGTTCAATTCTTTTCAATATTTCTTTTTTAGTAATGGAATACCCTTTAATGAATTCGATAAAGGTGTCTGTAAAATAGGCATAAAACTTATTTCTTAATTGTAAAATTTCATTTCTTGATTTATCGGGAAAACTATTAGTTAAATTTTTTTCGATGACTTCATTCCGGTAACTGTATAAATGAATCAGAATAAATTGTACAAAATTTGAAAAACCATAAAGCATGGAAAGAGGTAGCTTACTAACTATTTTAATAAGGTTTATCATTTTGTAATTTGAATTATTTTGAATTACAAATATCCAATTTATTTTTGTGAATGCATATTGAAATTCATTATTTACCATCTATTGAATATATTTCATTATTAAACCGATCAAATGGAATAATTTTTGAACAATTTGATTCTTTTACTAAACAAACCTATCGTAATCGTTGCACTATTTTAACAGCTAATGGAGTTCAAAATTTAGTTGTTCCCATTCAACATGGTAGTGGACAAAAAATTCAAGTTAAAGATATCCAAATAGATTATTCTCAAGGATGGCAAAGACAACATATTGGTGCAATTCAGTCATCATATGGTAAATCTGCCTATTTTGAGCATTTTGCACCTTTATTTTTTGATGTTTATCAAAAAAAATCAAAATATTTATTAGATTTAAATATTGAATTTATTGATTTGGTAAATAAAATATTGGGTTTGAATTTTACTTATAATTTATCTAATGATTTTTTGTCCGAACAATCTATTTATTTTAATTTAATTTCGCCCAAAAAGGTGCTTAAATTGAAAAACAAATATCAATACAGACAATGTTTTGGCTCTGAATTTGTTGGAGGTTTATCTGTTTTGGATTTATTGATGAATTGCGGAAGGGAAGGTATTCAAATAATTTCAGGCATTGAATTTGAACAAATTTAATGTTTCAATTGTTCTGATTTAAAAAAATTAATAAATATGGAAGCGAAATTTTCCAACAAAGTAAAGGATGTAATTTCATACGCAAGAGAAGAAGCGTTAAGGTTAGGGCATGATTATATTGGAACAGAACATCTTATGTTAGGAATGATTAGAGATGGAGAAGGGCCTGGTATTAATTTATTGCTTCGAACTGGAGTTTCTTTAGAGCAATTGAAACAAAACATTGAAAATTCAACACTTTCAACAAGCAAAGGAGTTGATGAAGCTAAGCAACTTCAAAATATTCCATTAACAAAGCAAGCAGAAAAAGTACTTCGTTTAACTTATTTAGAAGCAAAGTATTTTAAAACGAATTTAGTCGAAACTGACCATTTATTGATGGCAATATTGAGAGATGAAGATAATGTAGCTACTCAAATATTAGAAAAATACCAGGTTTTTTACGATCAAATAAAAGAAATGGTAGAGTTCCAATCTGAAAATAGACAAGACATGCCCAATGCGTCTATGGATACAGATGACAATGATGATGACAGTAGAATGTATTCTGCTGGAAATACCTCAGGAGCTTCTTCATCTACAAAATCGACCGAAAAAAGTAAAACTCCAGTTTTAGATAATTTTGGTAGGGATTTAACAAAAATTGCAGAAGCTGGAAAGCTGGATCCGATAGTGGGAAGAGAAAAAGAAATTGAGCGAGTAGCTCAAATTTTATCTCGTCGTAAGAAAAATAATCCAATCTTAATTGGAGAACCTGGCGTAGGAAAAACAGCTATTGCTGAAGGTTTAGCACTTCGTATCGTACAGAAAAAAGTTTCAAGGGTTTTGTTTGGCAAACGTGTGGTAACTTTAGACATCGCTTCTCTTGTTGCAGGAACAAAGTACCGTGGACAGTTTGAAGAGAGAATGAAAGCGGTAATGAATGAGTTAGAAAAATCTACAGATGTCATTTTATTTATTGATGAATTACATACCATTGTGGGTGCAGGTGGGGCTTCAGGATCATTAGATGCTTCCAATATGTTTAAGCCAGCATTGGCTCGTGGTGACATCCAAGTAATTGGTGCAACAACATTAGATGAATATAGACAATATATTGAAAAAGACGGAGCATTAGCAAGAAGATTTCAAACTGTAATGGTGGATGCGACATCTGTGGAGGAAACGATTGAAATTTTGCACAATATCAAAGACAAATACGAAGATCATCACCATGTTAATTACACGGAAGGTTCTATTGAAGCGGCTGTGAAATTATCTGATCGTTATATTTCAGATCGTTTTTTGCCAGATAAAGCCATAGATGTTTTAGATGAGGTTGGTGCTAGAGTTCATATTTCTAATATTCAAGTTCCAGAAGATATTGTAGCTCTTGAAGGACAAATTGAATTAGTTAAAAAGGAAAAAAATCAAGTTGTAAAATCTCAAAAATATGAGGAAGCAGCACAATTAAGGGATAGAGAAAAGAAGTTAATGGATGAATTGGAGCGTGCCAAACAACTTTGGGAAGAAGAATCGAAACAAAAAAGATTTACGGTAGACGAAGAAAATGTTGCTGAAGTAATTGCTCAAATGACAGGCATCCCTGTTAATCGAGTTGCAACTAAAGAGGGAGAGAAGTTATTGAATATGGAGTCTGAAATGATTAAGCATGTGATTGGTCAAGATGATGCCATAAAAAAATTAGTGAAAGCTATTCAAAGAACTAGAGTAGGCTTAAAAGATCCCAAAAAACCGATTGGTTCTTTTATCTTTTTGGGTCCGACGGGAGTTGGAAAAACTGAGTTAGCAAAAGTCTTAGCAACTTATTTGTTCGATAAAGAGGATGCGTTGGTTCGAATCGACATGAGTGAGTATATGGAAAAATTTTCTGTTTCTCGCCTTGTTGGTGCGCCTCCAGGTTATGTTGGTTATGAGGAAGGAGGTCAATTAACGGAAAAAGTACGAAGAAAGCCATATGCAGTTATATTATTAGATGAGATTGAAAAGGCTCATCCTGATGTATTTAACTTGTTATTACAAGTACTTGATGATGGTATTTTAACCGATGGTTTAGGGAGAAGAGTAGATTTTAGAAATACGATTATAATCATGACCTCAAATATTGGTGCAAGAGATTTGAAAGATTTTGGTACAGGTATTGGATTTTCAACAAAAGCAAGAGTTGAAAATCAAGATGAAATTGCAAAATCAACCATTCAAAATGCGCTTAAAAAAGCTTTTGCTCCTGAATTTATTAATCGTTTGGATGATATTATTGTCTTCAACTCTTTAGAAAGGTCAGATTTACATAAAATTATAGATATTTTATTGGTAAAATTGAAAACTAGATTGCAAAATCTTGGATTTGAAATTCAATTAACAGATAAGGCGAAAGATTTTCTCTCAGAAAAAGGTTATGACCCTCAATTTGGCGCAAGACCATTGAATAGAGCCATTCAGAAGTATTTAGAAGATCCTCTTGCGGAAGAAATTTTAAAAGGGAAATTGGCTGATGAATATATATTAGCAGATTTCGAAGAAGGTGAAGTATTAAATTTAAAAAGAATTAAAAAATAATTGAATGAAATTAGTTGAGAATCAAGTTGTTTTAGTGACGGGGGCATCAAGGGGAATTGGTAAGTCAATTGCCATTACATTTGCGCAAGCTGGAGCGCATGTAGCGTTTACCTATCTTTCTTCTGTAGAAAAAGGCCAAGCCTTGGAAAAGGAATTAGAAGCTTTTGGAATTAAGGCAAAAGGGTATCGTTCTGATGCTTCAAAATTTGATCAGGCAGAAGAATTAGTAAATCAAGTTGTAGCAGATTTTGGACAAATAGATGTTTTAATTAACAACGCTGGAATTACAAGAGATGGTTTATTGATGCGAATGAGTGAAGAGCAATGGGATGAAGTTATTAATGTAAATTTAAAGTCAGTATTTAATCTTACCAAGGCTTGCATAAAACCTATGATGAAGGCTAAATCTGGCTCTATAATTAATATGACTTCAATTGTAGGAATTAAAGGCAATGCTGGGCAAGCAAACTATGCTTCATCCAAGGCTGGTATTATCGGTTTTACTAAATCTGTTGCGCTGGAATTAGGATCAAGAAATATTCGTTGTAATGCAATAGCGCCAGGTTTTATTGAAACCGAAATGACTGAAGAATTAGATGAAAGTACAGTGGAGGAGTGGAAGAAAAATATACCGATGAAAAGAGGTGGAGATTCAAAAGAGGTAGCTAATGTTTGTTTATTTTTGGGTTCGGAATTATCATCTTACGTAACTGGTCAGGTAATTTCTGTTAATGGTGGTTTACTAACATAGATATATGAAAATCGATTTATTTCCCAGACTTTTACTCGTTATTAGTCTGGGTTTTTTATTGTTTTTAAGTTCTTGTAAATCTAGGCAAGTACTAACAGGTTTTACTAAACCAGTCTTTTTTGACAATATTATTGAGATTCCTAAATCATCTATACCCCTAAAAATATCTATTCCATATGATTCAATACTTAAAAGGTTAAATTATTCTAAAGGAAGGCTAATTATCGATATTAAAGAAGATAGCGGTAAGGATCCATTGACAATAGAAATGTTAAATGCACCGGAATTAAGCTTTATTAATGGTCGGTTTGAAATTAATAATTGTAAAATTAGGTTTAAGTCTAGACCTAGTATTTCAGGCATAAATGCAGGTTGGTTAGAAGGGATGTTAAATGTTACTATTAAATTACCAATTCAAACCCCATTTTCACAAGAGATTAAATTCACTTCCTGTGAATTTAAATATGATTGGGTAGAAAAACCTAAAGTAAAAATGTTAGGTATGGGAGTAAACGTATCACCTATTTTAGATAAATATATTCAATCAAATGAACAAAAAATTAAAGAATTATTTTTGGTTGAGATAAATTCAAAAATAGCCAGCTCAAATTGGTTGCCAACACTTAAAAATTCCTTTTTGAATATAGAGAAGGGCGCTTTTCAGATCTTGTCTAAACAAATTGAAATGCAAATAACTTCAATTGATCCTCATAAAAATTTTATTTCTCTAAATATGAAAGCTGAAGGATTATTAGGGTTAAAATTAAAAGGAAATAAGCCTATCAGATTTAATCAAATAGGTACCGAAGGTAATCTTTTGTTGCTATATGCTGATAAGAATTCCATTAAAGAAATGATTGAAAAATTGTTAATGCATAAAAATAATCAGTTTAAAAACACTCAATTTGAATTGAAATATTTAAGTAAAGAAGGAATTAATATTGAAACAATTGGCTTATTTGGTAAAAAATCAATAATAAGTTTTGATTGTCAATTGTATTCAAATGATTCAACATTAAAATTTTCAAGTTCTAATATTCAATTACATAAATTAAAGTTCCCTTTTCAATTTATAAAATCTCCGTTAAGAAGAAAGATTAATAAAAATATTGCTCAGGTATCCATTGATATACCTTCAATGGTAAATGGAATTAATACTATACCTGGTTTAAATGATTTACAATTCAAAGAGATTCGAATGAATTCAGATGGGATCCTATTAATAGGGAAATTTATAAAACCAATATTGGAGATTTATCCGTAAATTTGAATTGGAGAAAATAAATGGTCTTATCGCTTTTTAAAGAGGAAAGTCCGAACAACACAGAGCGACGTGCTTCCTAACGGGAAGGGGATACTG
>JACCDK010177986.1_pt1 | contig 15109 bp, 15 predicted proteins | sample 7445871 | NCBI WGS metagenome assembly JACCDK01 (sample SAMN15323436, study PRJNA562643) | freshwater metagenome | isolation source: river surface water | place: USA:Blue River Watershed | collected 2017-08-15 | reverse complement strand
CTAGGAAAATCAAGTATTTTCTCATAAATTTTCACTATTTTTCAGCAGGAATATTGATATATTTCAATGATAAAATTGGTAAAAATTTATGAGAAAAGACGAAGTATTAGCCTAAGTCTTTTTATAAAGATTTAGCTATATAACGGCTTTGATGTAATATCAGTTGCAAAACAAATTCCTCACTCATTTATCTAGTTATGGAAGAGGTATATTTTCCTTGTGTAAAATATATTTTGTTGTGGGGGTTGAAAACTAGAAAAAAATGTACTATATTGTTTATATGAATATTGCATAGAACATTTTAATTTGAGGTAAAATCATGCACCAATATAAACAATCTTTTACAACCTCTGCTCAAAGAGCAGATTATGACGTGGGTTTAAGATCCTATATGCTCTCCATATTTAATTATATGGGTGTTGGTCTTGCAATTACTGGCATAGTATCGTTTTTAGTTTCTAGTTCGCCTGCAATGATGAATGCTATTCATGGTACAGGGCTTAAGTTTTTAATCATGTTTGCACCTTTAATTATGGTGTTTTTTCTTTCTGCCAAAATTACAACTATGTCATTACAAGCTGCGCAACTTGCATTTTGGAGTTTTGCTGGCGTTATGGGACTATCTTTGTCTTACATATTTGCTATTTATACTGGGCAAAGTATTGCGCAAGCATTTTTTGTGACTGCATCGACATTTGGTGTAATGAGTATATACGGATATACTACTAAAAAAGATTTGACATCTATGGGATCATTTATGATGATGGGCTTGTTTGGTGTGATAATTGCTTCATTAGTTAATTTATTTCTTCAAAGTCCTGCGATGCATTTTGTAACATCCATCTTATCAGTTATCATATTTGTTGGTCTTACAGCATATGATGTGCAAAACATTAAAAACACTTATAATAATTTTGTTTCAGATGCACAAACATCTGGTAAAATTGCTATATACGGTGCACTTACACTTTATATGGATTTCATTAATTTATTTTTAAGTATATTGCACATTATTGGGGATCGTAAATAAGTGCGATTTTTTATACCATTGAGTACTAAGCGTTATGATTATATATTGCCCAAATTGTGAATCTAGGTTTTCTGTCCCAGATAGTGCATTGGGCAATATAGGCAAGCGTTTGAAGTGCTCTGTATGTTCTCATGAGTGGTTTGAATTTAAGGATGATGAAGATGTTGGTACAGTAGTAAGCAAAAATTCCTACAGCCGTACTAATGTCCAAAAAGCATATGAACACAAATCAGCTGAAAGACATGATATTGACGATATCATGAATATTATAGGTGATGATACTGCTAAGAACAACAAGGTTGGTGATGCATTAGAAGGTGGTGCTAGCACTTCTGATGTATTAGCTCAACATAATCAGCATGCTGGGATGGATGCAATGCCTGCAGCTGAGGATGGTGCTAAATCCGCAGAAGCCGCATCAAGCAGCAATTTTTCTAGCAACACAAATGCTGGTAATCATTCAGATATCGAGCAAAATATCTCTTCTGATATGGAGGTAGCAGAATCACATGAAGCTGTCAGTGTGAGTGTGGAATCACAAAGTGTTGATCCTGATGCTAAAGACGATTTGATACTAAAAAGTGATGATGATAGATCCAAGATAACGAACGTGATGTCATGGGATGTTGATCATAATGATTCTATGAAAAGCGGATATTCAGCTTCTGCTATATTTTTTAAAATTATTTGGATTGCTTGTGTAGTATTGATGCTATTTTTTTATATTATATACAATAGGAATGCATTACTCCCGCAATCAGATTGGTGGCGTGAGATATATAATAAAATTGGTTTGCATGATCACAGTAATATAAAGTTTGAATCTATAGATGTGGTATTGGCAGGAAATGAGAAAAAAGCGTTGAATTTGAGGGTGTCTGTCAGAAATATTGCGCAAAAAGAAGATTTTATCGAGTTTATCCGCTTTGTTTTTTTGGATAAAAATAAATCTAAAACTGGTGAGCATATTATGCCTATTAAAAGGGCCATCAAGAATGGTGGTTCTGAAATAATAGAGGGTGAACTTACTGATATTGGTAATAATGCTGTTTTTATGATTGTCTCTATTGGAAGTAATGCAGAATTAAAGATGTTAAAAACTGCTTATATCTCTGATTTTTATCATCACAATAAGTAATCTTCTAAGGTGTAAGTATATGGAATTAGATGATAGTACAAGAAATCCGTTGATTCAAGATGATGAAAACGAGGTAGGGATTAGGCCGAGTGCTATTGACGAATTTATAGGTCAAGAGGCTTTAAAATCGAATTTAAAGATATATTTAAATTCTGCAAAAGTGAGATCTGAACCATTAGATCATGTTATTTTTTATGGACCTCCTGGACTTGGAAAAACAACTTTATCGCAGATAATAGCTAAAGAGATGGGTGTTAACATTAAAATAACATCTGGGCCTATTTTAAGCAAATCTGGGGATTTAGCTGCAATACTGACTAATTTACAACCAAAAGATGTGTTATTTATAGATGAAATACACAGACTGCCAGCTGCTGTTGAGGAGGTGTTATACAGTGCAATGGAAGATTTTGCGCTTGATATTATGATAGGGGATGGTCCATCTGCTAGATCTGTTAGGATTACACTGCCAAAATTTACGCTAGTTGCTGCAACAACGCGGTTAGGGCTTTTGAGCGGGCCTTTAAAGGATAGATTTGGCATACCTATAAAGTTAGATTTTTATACTCAAGCAGAGCTTGCTGTGATTATAAAAAGAGGCGCTATAATACTGGGTGTTGATATATCTGAGGAAGCAGCTAATAAACTTGCTATTTGCTCAAGAGGTACACCAAGAATTGCATTGCGTTTATTAAAGCGTGCAAGAGATTTTGCAGTTGTTGCTAGCAGTGATGCTATAGATTTAAAAACAGCTTCTAGCACACTGACAGCGCTAGGTGTGGATGATAATGGTCTAGATAAACTTGACTATAAATATATTGAGTATATAGAAAAATTTTATAATAATGGGCCTGTTGGAATAGATACAATTGCGGCCGGAATAGCTGAAGATAAGCAAACAATAGAAGATATTATTGAGCCATACTTAATGCAAATTGGTTTGCTGCATCGCACTCCTAAAGGCAGGGTGATTGCCAAAAAATTTGGTGTATAGCAATTCACCCCTATGATGTTTGTAACTCCACTTGCCTTGATATTCTCGAGATTTTCAGCATATTTAGAGAAAATATAAGTTTAATCTCTAATCAACAGAGATGATAATGTTTGCTGCATAAAGTTATAAGAATTTCTAGTATTGTTTGCGATATACTCTGAAGCATTGAAAGCGCAACTCCTTGTAAATCTTGCGGCATCATTTAGCATACCAACTGGCATGTATGTGCTCAATGCTCCTCTATTAATAATGGGTACAGCAATTGCAATGGCTGTAATTACTGATAACACACTGGTAAGATACATATCATTCCTTCTATCTTTTTGGAGTTGCTCGTTCTCGATTCTCTCTTTTTTTAATCTCTTCTGTCGAGTTTTATCTAACTCATCCAACTTTGATACCATAATTGTGATCATATTATTTACAAGAGAAGTCTGCTCATTTCCTGTTATTAGATTGGGTTTTTGCAATTGTGCAAAACAACACTGCTTTGTATCATTATCATAATCATAAGCTGGAGAATACCAACACAATTCAGAGGCTATCAAGTCTTCTTGAATGTTATCAATCATCTCTTGATGAATGGTATATAACTTGTTAGCTTTATCCTGAAGATATCCCACATCATTCACATTATTATTATTAATTTTAGCATATTCTGCTTTCAGAATATGCTCAATATCTGGAAAAAATGATCTAAACCCACCATTTGCATGATATATATAACCTTTATCTAAAAGCATCTGTAAGATTGATTTGATTTCACCAATATGCTCGCCTTTTAAAATAGCTTTGTCTAACTCACTATTTTTAACAACATACCACTGTTGATATATCTCAAACATCTTATCTACAGAAACTTCAGTACATTGTATGCCATTTTCTTTATATTCCATGTTCTCCAATATATCATTGATAAACATAATGTATTTGTCATACTTCTTGGCTGGCTGATTTTTATAACGACTTGCACGACTGGCGTCATTTTCATGGTGCACTTGTTCAAGCGCTGAAAAGTCTTTGATGCTTTTTACTTGAAAGTCAATTAGAGCGTCTACTAAATCTCTATCACAACCTTTAGCTTGCTTTGCTTTTGCTTCCAGCTCAGCCTTTTTACGTGCATCTTTTATAACCTTCTCTGCAGCCTCTTTCTCAAACTTCTCTTGATGTTCTTTTTTAAGCCGCGCTTCCCGCTCATCCTGTTTCATCTTTTTGTACGATGGGGCAGATACAAGAAAGTCTTCATATCTACGCTGCATTTTTCTGGGGTCAAAACCAAAATACTGACCGGAGTTTTGTATCAATGTCTTAACATTTTCAGATTCCATTTCAGGATCAATGCCTTTTTTATATTCTGCAGCTAATATTTGATCAAAATATGCATTATATGTAGCTGTGTCATAAGATTGACAACATTTTTCTACTGAACCATCCTTTATCGTCACATATCCTAATTCTAAGAGGCGTATAGTCGCACCGATTTCTTGCTTGCTTACCGAGGATCCAAACAGCTTATAAAGTGAGGAGTTGGGGTCAATTTGATCAATATCCTCGGTCTTGCAATCCAATTTGGAGAGATCATGTCTTATCGCGTTAATCAGATCTTCTGTTGTAGTTATTTTGTTGTCCTTATTTACGTCATTGATAGAGCGCACATAGTCATTGAAATTATTGCGTGTTGGCAATAACACTTTTTCTTTCTGCAAAGTGAGGATTTGATGTATAAAATTAATATCACTATATTCTGTTTTCTCTGTTTTCATCCTTAATTATGCTATATGATATCTCTTGTTGTTATCATACCATAATCTATGCTAAATGTCAAGCATTTGGCTGAAAAAAAATAGTGACAAAATTTATGAAAAATGCTTGATTAGCTATTTTATCAGCGGTTTAGCTATATAGTTTCAATCCATCCTTCTCTTACTTTGACATATAAAAAAAGTCTCACCTTTTTTCCTGTCAACTTGGCAATTTCTAGCCTTGATTTTTGACCTATTTCTTTTATTTTTTCACCGTTTTTCCCAAGTGTGATAATTTTTTGAGACTCTTTATTCACAAAGATAGCTTGGTATATAATAATATACTCATCATCTTCTTCCCACTTCTCAGTCTCAACCTTTATTGAATATGGTATCTCTTGATGCAAAAAAATCAGCGTGTATTTTCTAGTTATTTCTTCGCATATATTCTTAATAGGCTGATCTGTTATATCATCTTCTGCATACATCCATTCGCCTTGTTTTGCATATCTTGTGGTGATATCAATAAATTTATTGATATTTAAACCTTTTTTGGATGATATAGGTATAATTTCATCAAAGATTTTTAAATCGTTTAAAGACTCTATCATCGGTAATAGATAATTTTTATTAATAAGATCGATTTTTGTGATAAGCGCGATAATTGGTTTGTTAGAGTTTTTAAAAAATTTTAATATATTTTCGTGCTCTTTTCTTTTTATTACATTAACATCAAATAAAAGGCAAACAATATCAGCTTCTTTGACACCCTCTACAGCATTAGCGCATATAAATCGCTCTAAAGTTCCTTTTGGATCAAAAAGACCAGGTGTGTCTAGAAATACCATCTCAGTATCGCCATCATGTATAATGCCCCTTAAATTGTGACGTGTTGTTTGTGCTTTGTGTGTGACAATTGAAATATTCAATCCTAATATAGTGTTCATTAAAGTAGATTTTCCAGCATTTGGAGCGCCTGCAATTGCTACAGTGATTTTTTTATGCATTTTCAGTTTTAGACTCATTTAAATTATTAATAATAAAAAAGTTTTCAGCAGCTTTGTTCTGAGCCTTTTTAATTGATGTGCTTTCAGCAGAAGCTGGCATATAACCTGCGACATTGACTTCTACATCAAATTTTTTGCTATGTTCCACTCCAGAGACAGAGAGCAGAGTGTAATTAGGTAAACCCAATTTATTTCTTTGAGACCATTCTTGCAACATGCTTTTTGAATCTCTTTGTAATATATAGTTAGTGTTTTGCAAAAACTCTTTCCACAAATGCAAAAAATGCTCTTTGACTCCATCTAAGCCTTGCTCTAAATAAACAGCCCCAATTAATGCTTCTAAGCAATTTTCAAGATTTTTTTTATTGCTTCTTCCGCCAGAATTTTCTTCACCTTTGTCAAGTATCATTGCATCATTTAAGCCTAACTTCATTGCAATTTGCCACACTGTTTCAGTGCACACCATATTCGCTTCGATTTGAGATAATACACCCTCTTCAAATGATGGAAATTGATGAAAAATTTCATCAGATATCATCATACTTAATACATGATCTCCAATCCATTCTAATCTTTCATAGTTTTTTTTATTACTATCACCTTTAGATATGCTTGGATGTGTAAGGGCTTCTTTTAATAGGGATGGATTAATAAAATTATATGTAAAATTTTTTATTTTCATATTTGTATATAAATAATATATTCCTTACTTCGCTAGCGAAAACATTCGGCCAAACTCAAATTTCAAAGCATCCTCAAGAGAATAGTCTCCAGCAAATGCAACAATTCTAACCTTGCTGACTATGTTCTCAATTGGTATCGTGCCCATATAGTTAAACCTGCTGTCACCAGAATTATTTCTATTGTCACCCATCATAAACAAATGTCCATCTTTTACAATGAATTCCTCAGTAGTATTTGGGAATTCATAGTAATTAGTATAATAGTCTTGATATATTCTATACTCCTTCTCATCTGATATTTTTTCCAAAAACACATCAAACTTTCTCATTCTACCATCAAGATTAAACTCTACAGTTTCAATGTGGTCTCTTGTAAGTGGATTTCCATTGATAAAAATCACGCCTTTAGTTAATTTGATTTTATCATTTGGCAATCCTATCACTCTTTTTACATAAAATTGGTGCGGATCATTTGCACCTTTAAAAATGACGACATCGCCTCTTTTGGGTGTGGAAGAAAATATCCTGCCCTCAAAAAGTGGGGGACTGAAAGGCAGGGAGTGTTTGCTATAACCATATGTATATTTTGTTGTAATAAGATAATCACCGATTTTTAAACCAGGATACATTGAGCTGGATGGAATACTAAATGGTTCAAACAATAATGTGCGCAGTATTAATGCAATAATTATTGCAACAAGCAAAGATTTTAAAGATTCATTGAAATTATGTTTTAGAATCTTAGAAGTTATTAACAATACATAACGTTTGAGGGCACTGAGCATTTTCTAGTTTGTGTGATTATTTTATCCAAAAAACACTATATTACATAAACATTATTAAGTCATCAAAAAAATATAGTTTCGCTACTTGAAATCTTGTGATGTTGTAACTATATTAGTGTGTATAAATAATCAATCTTGAGTTTTATTGTTTTTATGCAGTTGATGAAGTTACTATGTTTAGTTATATTTACAGCCAATCTTGCAGCATGTGTGCCGATGATAGTAACAGGGGGGGCAGTTGTTGGCAAAAGTATAGCAGAAGATAGATCTGTTGGTGCTAGAATAGATGATAATGTGATTGAATTAAAAGTTCGTCAGTTAATCTTAGAAAAGGATGCTTCATGGATTACGAATGTGTCTGTTACAACGCACGAAGGAAGAACATTGCTGACTGGTATTGTTCCAACATCTGATATAGCAAGCCAGATAGCAACGCTTGCTTGGACTGTAAAAGGCGTAAAAGAAGTGATAAATGAGATTGTGGTAGGCAACAGTGGGGTGATGGATTTTGCTAAAGATACATGGATTGTAAGTGCCATCAAAAGCAAAGCTGTGCTTGACAAAGACATAAGGTCGGCTAATTATGAAATAAAGGCTTCTAATGCTATTGTATTTTTGCTTGGCAAAGCAGATAATCAAGCAGAAAGAGATAAAATGATTGATGTTGCTCGTAATATAAAAGGTGTAAAAAAGGTTGTAAGTCATATAGTTTTACGTTAATTAATACTTGCATATAAATTGAAAATTTAATTTTAAAAAAAGAAGAGAGAATAGGGAAATGAAAAATAATCCGATGTTAAAGAACTTTGCCACTTGGTTTGCAATTTTTCTTGTTGCAATAATGATGTTTGAATTAATAGGGAGTTTTTTGGGTGTGGGCAATAGATACCCATTTTCTGAATTTTTAAGTGCTGTTGAGTCAGGTGGTGTATCAGAAGTGGTGTTAAGAGGGGATATTATTGAGGGAACACTTGCTGATGGTAAAAAATTTTCTACATTATCTCCTACTGGGTATTCGGATAAAGTCACAGATAAGCTGATTCAAAATCATGTAAAATTTGATGTTGTATCCTCAGAAAGTGCTATGGGCGGGTTTATAGGGATGCTTTTTTCATGGATGCCTCTGATATTGCTTTTGGGAATCTGGTTGTTTTTTATGCGTCAGATGCAAGGTGGAGCTGGGAAGGCTATGGGTTTTGGCAAATCTAGGGCTAAAATGTTGATGGATAAAAACAACACAATCACATTTTCAGATGTTGCTGGAATTGACGAATCTAAGGCGGAGCTTGCTGAAATTGTGGATTTTTTAAAAGACCCTGGGAAATATCAAAAATTAGGTGGGAAAATTCCAAGAGGCTGTTTGCTTATAGGGTCGCCTGGTACTGGCAAAACGCTTTTGGCTAAAGCTATTGCTGGTGAGGCAAAAGTTCCATTTTTCAGCATTTCTGGATCTGACTTTGTTGAAATGTTTGTAGGAGTTGGTGCAAGTAGGGTGCGAGATATGTTTGAGCAAGCAAAAAAACATTCTCCTTGCATTATTTTTATTGATGAAATTGATGCTGTAGGAAGGCATAGGGGGGCTGGTTTAGGTGGTGGTAATGATGAAAGGGAGCAGACTTTGAATCAGTTACTTGTTGAAATGGATGGTTTTACTGGCTCTCACGGGGTAATAGTTATAGCTGCAACCAATAGACCGGATGTTTTGGATCCTGCGCTTTTAAGGCCAGGACGTTTTGACAGGCAGATAGTAGTTTCTCCCCCTGATATTAATGGTAGAGAAGAAATTTTGAAGGTTCATGCATCTAAAGTTTTAATAGCTCCGGATGTTGAGCTCAGAGTCGTTGCACGCGGGACACCTGGATTTTCTGGTGCAGATTTGGCAAATTTAGTAAATGAGGCTGCACTTTTGGCTGCTCGTAGAGGACGTAGTTTAGTGACTATGTCTGAATTAGATGAAGCAAAGGATAAGGTGATGATGGGGCTTGAGCGCAAGTCTAAAGCTATGTCTGATGATGAAAGAAAGCTTACGGCCTATCATGAGGCGGGTCATGCAATTGTATCGTTAAACATGCCGGGTTGCTATCCAATACATAAGGCAACCATTATTCCAAGAGGTATGGCATTAGGTATGGTGCTAAGTTTGCCGGAAACAGATCCTTATTCTGTCACAAAGGAGAAATTGCTCAGTGATATTGCAATGGCAATGGGAGGGAGGATTGCTGAAGAAATTATCTTTGGACCATCGCATGTAACAACTGGTGCTTCAAGCGATATTAAGCAGGCAACATCTAAAGCACGTAAAATGGTGACTCAATGGGGTATGAGTGATAAAATAGGTGCTGTATTAGTTGCTGATGAGCAAGAAGAGGTGTTTTTAGGGCATTCTATAGCAAAAGGGGATAGTAGGCGGTCTGATGAGTTATCTTCAATTATCGATAGTGAAATTAAGTTGATTATTGATAATGGCTGCAGTGAAGCAAGGCGTATTTTAACAAAGCATAATCGAGATTTACATCTTCTTGCAACTGCTTTGCTAGAATATGAAACCTTAACTGGAGATGAAATCAAGCAATTATTGCGTGATGGTGTATTGGATAAGGAAAAAGCAGTAGAGCCAAATACAGCTAATATTGTAAATGAACAAGAGAGTGTATCGGGCGGCAAGAGAAGGAGGAAAAAAGCTCAGTAGACTGGTTTAGAAACTCTGCTACAAATGGTAATTTGGTGAGCGTTCAGGGAATTTTTATAGTAAGGCCTGAAGTTCAAGGAAAGGGTTAAGGTTTTGAAGTTTAGCAGAAGCAAAAATGGACTTAGCCTTTGCATAGACTTGATGATCGTTGGTTGTAGTTCGCTACAGGCCCTTTTTGTTAAAGGTGGGTGCCATATTGTGCAATCTACCCCAAAGCAAATCAGGATATCAAAATCACAAGGGACGGCTCCCTATAGCATTTGTCATAGGCCCCGGGAAATCATACTCCTTTCTCGAATCACCAAGTCTTGGTGCTAATAATAACATATTTAAAAAATTATTGCAATACCGCTCTTGACAAATTATAATTGCTATGTTATCATGAACTCAGTAACAAGAAGCACACTCTTTTTAAATAGTATTAAAAAGATATCTTGTGCCTCAAAGGCATGAAAACCAGTAAAAGCCCGCGTGATGGAATGGTAGACATAACGGACTTAAAATCCGTGGAAGCTTGCTTCTTGCCGGTTCAAGTCCGGCTGCGGGTACCATTCTGAGGCTTCTTGTAATGAAAATGAAAACAAATATTATACCAGGCAAATTAATAGCTGATAATCTTTTGCAAGACGTAAGACGGGCTGTGCTGGATATCAATAAGTCTTATGGTGTAATTCCACATCTTGCAATACTTATGGTTGGGGATGATCCTGCTAGCTTGCTTTATATCAAAAAGAAGATGGAAGCAGCCGAGTGTGTGGGGATACAGGTTAGTTTGTTTAGGTTTGGTAGTTTTGCAACTAAAGAGGAGATTATTGGGTGCATAAAAAAGCTCAATAATGCTGAAGAAGTGCATGGAATATTAATACAGCTTCCTCTGCCATGCAAAGAGATTACGCAAGAAGTGATTGAATGCGTCAATTATTTAAAAGATGTTGATGGTTTTACGGCTTTAAATTCTGGTTTATTAAATTTAAAGCAAGATTGTTTGTTGCCTGCAACGCCTAAGGGGTGTTTAAAGCTTATCAAGTTTTGCTTAGGAGATGATATATCTGGGAAGAAAGCAGTTGTATTGGGTAGATCTCAGATAGTGGGGAGGCCAATGGCATCTATGTTGGTGAATGAAAATTGCACAGTGACTATACAGCACTCATTTTCCAGGAATATAGAGGATGAAATAAGAAATGCTGATATTATAGTCTCAGCAATTGGGTCGCCAAATTTCTTAAAAGGGGACTATTTAAAAGGTGGGGTATGTGTGATAGATGTTGGTATTACGCGCATTGAAAATGCTGTTGTTGGGGATGTGGATTTTCAAAGTGCAAGTAAAATAGCAGCATTTATTTCGCCAGTTCCAGGTGGTGTTGGTCCCATGACAATTGCTTCTATGCTTGAAAATGTGGTTATTGCATGCATAAATTATTTGAAGAAACGATAAAAGAGATAAGATGAAAAGGATATTCATAGCATTAATAAATTCTATATATGACATGGTAGCCCATGATGGCATTGAGTATGCTGGGTATTTGTCATTTTTAATAATGCTTTGTTTTTTTCCATTTCTTGTTTTTATGACTGCACTACTTGGAGCAATTGGAAGTCATGACTTATTTGTTGCATTAGTGGATATAATTATAGAAAGTCCTTGGGCAAGATTTATTGATGCATTAAAGCCTAGAATTGTTGAAATTACTTCATCGCCACCGCAAAGATTTTTAACAATTGCGGTTCTTGGTGCGTTATGGACTGCATCTTCAATTTTTGAAGCTATCAGAATGATTTTAAACCGAGCTTATCGCATCACAACAATGCCAAGTTATTTGTTGAGAAGGGTTGTCAGTATTCTCGAGTTTTTGATAGTAATCTCAGTGACTATCAGTATGCTTTTGATATTGGTCATTTTGCCATATCTTATTGGGATAATGCAGTCTTTTGCAACATTTTTGCCAGATATTGTTTTGCAACTATTTTTATATCCATCAGGCAAAATTATTAGGACTATTATATTGGTGATATTTAGCTTTGTAGTGCTTGTGGGAATTTACAGTAGAGTGCCAAGTAAAAAGGTGCCAATAAGAAAGGCAATGCCAGGTGCGATTTTCGTGATATGTAGTTGGTGGGCAGCATCTGCTATTTTTAGGTATTACATATATAATTTTCCGCAAGTAAATCTTATATATGGCAGTATAGCTGGGGTGATTATAGCATTGCTATATTTTTATATTTGCAGTATTATTTTCATCATCGGAGGAGAATTTAATAACCAATATTATAAACAAAAGAGGTGAAAAATGATTATTTTTATACCAGTTAGACTGGGCTCAGCAAGACTTCCAAATAAGGTGGTAGCAGATATATCTGGCATTCCAATGATGATTCGAGTTGCCCAAAGAGTTAAAGAGGCAGATGTTGCAAAAGTATGCTTTGCTTGTGCAGAGCAAGAATTAGTTGATATGGCAAATGAGTATGGTTTTGATGCAATTCTAACAGATCCAAATCTGCAAAGCGGTACTGATAGGGTGTATGCAGGGTATGTGGAGTCTAATGCAACTGATGAGCATGTCATCAATGTGCAAGGGGATATGCCGTTTGTGGACCCTGAGGCAATTAGGGCTGTGGCAACCACAATGCTTAATGATACTTCATATGATCTGGTGACCCCAATTACAGAGTTAAATGATGCTGCTATGGCTGAAAAAACAAGCACAGTAAAGGTTGTGAAAGATAAAAATAATAGAGCCATATATTTTTCTCGCACACCTAATTTTCCATATGGTAGTGGTCCAATTTATGGGCATATTGGTATTTATGGATATAAAGCAGATTCTATGAAGAGGTTTGTATCATTGCCAAGATCTTACCTTGAAATAAGAGAGAGTTTGGAGCAATTAAGAGCGCTAGAAGATGGTATGACAATAAAAGTGGTGGAGGTTTCTCATTATCCACAAAGCGTTGATACACCTGATGATTTATTAGCGGCACGCAGTGTCAAAGTATAGGTGAATGGTTTTACTGAGAAAGTTTGATAATTTCATAGATTATCATCAAATAGAAGCTGAAATGAAAGAAACTGCAAATTATTGCAGCATAAATAACTTGCCTGGAGAGGTGTGGGTGTTACAGCACCCACACGTTTATACAGCAGGTTTGGGGCAGGAGATAGCGGATTCTTACATCTTGCATAATGATGTGAAGGTTCCGTTATATAAAGTTACAAGGGGCGGGAAAATGACGTATCATGGGCCAGGTCAGATGGTTGTGTATACAATATTAAATTTAAAAATTATTTATGGAGGGAAAATTGATATCAAGAAATTTATTAGGGATTTAAGCAATTGGTTAATAGAGGCTTTACAGGTAGTTGGTGTCACAGCATCTTTAGATGATGAGCATGTTGGGATATGGGTGGGGAGAAAAAAAATAGCTTTTATAGGGATAAAAATAGCGAAATGGGTGAGTTATCATGGTGTAGCTTTAAATATATCAAATGATCTTGAGATGTTTAAAAATATTGTGCCATGTGGCATTACTAATAGGGATGGAATTTGCTCTCTACGGTCTTTGGGCAATAGTGTTACGATTGAGGAGTTTAGTGATATATTAATGAAAAAATTTGAAAAAATTTTTGGATTTGTTTTAAATTATGAGAATAAAATTGGAGATGAGATCTAGATATTGTTTTATTGCTGTAGTGATTGCAGTTTTTGTATGCATTATCTTTGCGTATTCCTTGATAATAGGCGAAGTTAATAATGAATTGCCTAAATTAGAGGGTAAATTTTTGGATTTAGATGCTATTGTTGATAGTAACAACAATATTGTGAATCTCAATAACTATCCTCAAGTTCTAGTGCATATATATCTGCCTTATTGTCCCGCATGCCATCATGATCAGGCTTTGCTGGAAAAGCTCAATTCTAATAACTGCATGCCTTTCATTGGGTTGCAATGGGCTGGAGATTTAGACACTAATTCTATGACATATAACCAATTTTGGATTGCTAAAAATAGTAGTGTTTTTGTAAAATTGGGCATGGTGACTGCGCCTATCACATTGATACTTAATAATAATGGTCTAATTACGCAATCTCATAGAGGTAGATTAAATGAGGATGTAATAAATAAAATGCTAATGAGTTGCAATAATAAATGATGAAACAAGAGATTTTTGATGAAAAAGTGCGAATAAAGCGATTAAATCAATATAAAGATATGAGGCTTTCAGATCCAATATATCAGAGGGTACAAAGTATATTGCAATGCAGTTATGATGATATAACAACAGTGTATCATAGGAATTTTGAGAATGTACTCACAATATCAGATGATAGATATAGCACATTTTGGCAAGAGTATCCACAATCATCATTTGATGCAATTATTTCTTGTATGCATTTGCATTGCATCAACGATATACAGCAATATTTAAGGCATTGCTCTAATTTATTGCAATCTAATGGAGTCTTTCTGTGCTCTTTTTTAGGCAATGATACACTTAGCCAGTTGCGGAAGGCTTTTAGCATCGCTGATTATAGTGTGTATGGTGGTTTATACCCACGTATTATACCTATGATAGATGCCAAAACTGCAGCTGCCTTGCTTTCATCATGTGGTTATCAGCAGGTCGCTGCCAGTACAGAAGATGTTGATGTAGTATATGATGATTTTCATCAAATGCTACGGCATATAAAGACGCTAGGAGAGTCAAATAGCATGCTGCAAAGAAAACAATCAATTTGTGGTAAAATGCTGTTTCAAGAGGCTGAAAAGGCATTGCAAGGCCAATATATTAGCACATTTTCAATTGTCACCATCAGTGGTTTTAAACCTATAGCTAAACCTTTATAAAAAGACTTGCGCTAATACTTCGTCTTTTCTGATAAATTTTTGCCAATTTTATCATTGAAATATATTCACAGCAGGGCCATTAAATTCTCGATCGAAAAAACGATCTGAAGGCTTGATAAGTCTAAGGATTGCGCTATTTTATAATTTCAGTAAAAACAAAAAAATAGCGCTATGAAAAATATACTATATTACTTTG
>JACCDK012039317.1_pt1 | contig 15111 bp, 14 predicted proteins | sample 7445871 | NCBI WGS metagenome assembly JACCDK01 (sample SAMN15323436, study PRJNA562643) | freshwater metagenome | isolation source: river surface water | place: USA:Blue River Watershed | collected 2017-08-15 | reverse complement strand
TTTCTGAATAAACTTCAATTTGGCAGTTTTATTGCAATCAAAAAAATTAATAATTGTTAAAGCGATAAATTTCGTGTCGAAATATAAAAATTTTATCTTTACAGAAGTTTTATGTCCATGTTAATAAGCAATCCAATTCAATTTACCAGAGAAGCAAAAGAATATTTTATACATATGCTTCAATCCAATTCATTTCCAGAACCATTTGTTCGAATAGGAATGAATGGTGGGGCCTGCGGAGGTACTTTTGTTTTGGGATTTGATGCGAAAACAGAATTTGATGAGGAATATGAAATTGATCAAATTCCAGTGATTATTGATCGTCGTCAATTATTGTTTGTGATGGGAACAGAGGTTGCTTTTGAGTCTAGAGCAAATGGATTTTACTTACATAAACCGTCGAAAATATGAAATTTGCAGCCATTGATATAGGCTCTAATGCCGCTCGTTTACAAATATCTAGTGTGTTAGAAAATGCGGGACAAATGTCATTTAAACGAGTGGAATATGTACGTTTTGCCTTGCGTTTGGGTCACGATGTATTTACCACTGGTGAAATATCTCCCGAATCAGAAGTACGTATTTTTAAGTTGCTTCAGGCGTATAAGCTATTAATGGATTTGCATGAAGTGCGTGATTATGCAATTTGTGCTACATCAGCCATGCGAGAGGCTTCTAATTCATCTCAAATTGTCACTCGAATCCAAAAGATTTTAGAGATGAAAATTCATATAATTGATGGAAGTAGAGAAGCAGAATTGATTAATGATGTGGTTGTACAATCGTTACATCCTACAAAGAATTACTTGCATATCGATGTAGGTGGTGGGTCAACTGAATTAAATATATATCGAAATCGAGAGAAATTAGCATCCAAATCTTTTAAGATTGGCTCAGTACGACTCTTAGAAGGGAAAGAAAAGGAGGGAGATTGGGAAAAGATGAAAAAATGGATCGCATTACAAAAAGAAGTTTTGACAGGTCCTATTTTAGCTGTTGGTACTGGAGGGAATATAAATAAATTGTATAACCTTTCTGATCATGCAGATGACTCAAAAACCATTGGCTTCAAAGAGCTAACACAAATTTCAGAATTTGTGGCATCGCATACCTATGAGGAACGAGTTCATAAATTACGATTAAACACTGACCGTGCTGATGTAATTGTTCCTGCTGCATCTATCTATTTAACTGCCATGCAAGAGGCAGGTTGTCAAGAAATCTTCGTTCCTGATCTTGGATTAAAAGATGGTATTATACAGTTGTTGTATGATCGATACTTGAGGAAGTTGAAAGTGGAGAGTTGAAAGTTAAAAAAAAACTTAGCTTCTTAGTTTCTTAAAATCTTAATTAACTATTCTATACAAAAACCCTAAACTAATAGCTTGAGAAAACTGCCATTTGGGGTCTTGGTCGCGATCGCGAAGGAGGATAGCTTGAAGATTAGCATTTACATATTTATTGACTTTCATGGAGATGGTCGTGTCAAATCGATGAACATATGCTCCAGGATAACTTAATCTGAAATAGTCAAATAAGCCAGAATATCGAGCTTTTAGATTGATGTTTTCAAAAATATCTCGATCTATATTAAAGATTACTTGAAACACAAATTGGTTACGTATATTATCACCAGGTTTTTCTAGACCATAAAGTCCAGCATTTGAAATGCGTTTATCGAGAACAAATGTTTGGCGTAGGGAACCAACACCAAATCGTGAAAAGAAATTTTTGTTCGGATGAACCTCAAAACCTAGAGAAGTTGTTAGGTAGGCTGGTGAAAATAAACTAGATACTAAGGAATCTACAGGAACTCCTAAATAATTCTTCTTACCGTATTCATAACCCGTTAAAAATTGAGTTTGGAAGTTAGTTGAACCGAAAAAATCCCATTTATCGCTTATTCGATAACCAGCTTTAAATTCATAAAAAATACGATCGACGTTTTTACGTAAACTTTGGGTTTTGTTTTGTAAGAAACCCAATTGCATATTTAAATCACTGCTCAAACGCCATCCTGCATTGTCGAATTTTGCATTATGCGTTAGGAACCAACCACCTGCAAATGTATTTGATCCACCGGCTTTCCAATTATCACTGAAAGATGATTGGTTTAAATTAGCACCTACTTGAAAATCTTTTTTCCATAAACTAACAGGTATAGGTGCTGGTGCTAATGAATCAGCTGGCGATTCTATAGCGAACGCAATACCTGGAATTAAGCAAATAAGTACAATAAATGGCACCAAAAACTTCATGTTGCAATTTACAAATTTTAATTTGAAAATTAGTTTTGTCCTATTTCTGAAAGACTAATTTTTATGCCTCCTTCGAAGCTTTTTTGAGGATCTAGTTCAATCAAGCCTTCAAATGTATTAAAACAATCTGTGTTTCCTGTCATAGGTTCTAGGGCAATACATTCTTTTCCTTCCGGACAAAATGCAACGAAATATGGAAACTTTTCTGAGCTAAAAACCAAGGATAGTGCCGCCTCCATTCGATGGTTTTGCAAAACTACCTTTGTTTGTTCTTTTTGTATTAATAAATACACATTATCTGGCTTTTCACTCGCTAAAGTCATTCCATTTTGAGCTAAGAATTTTTCCGCTTTTAAAGGGATCATTTGGCTGTCTGATAGGTATTTTTCAATTGAGTCAAAACATAACGTCAAATCATTTAAATTATTGCCAAGCTGAAAATAAGGATGCCATCCAATGGCAAATGGCATAGGGCTAATACCTGTATTTTTTCCAGCCAAGGTGAAGTTAAAATTTCCGAAAGTGTCTAAGCTGTAGGTTAAATAAGCCTCAAAAGGGAAAGGAAAACCTTGGTAACTCCCATCAAATGTGTATCCTAAGGTAATGCTTGCCTCACTCTCATTTTTCGTTTGTTGTAAAATACGAAAAGGTTTTCTTGCCATAAAACCATGAATTGCATTTCCCAAGTTATGTTCGTTTATAGGTAATTGATAGTTTTTTCCCAAGTACGAATAATTTCCGTTTCTTACTCGATTAACCCATGGCATTAGTAATCCACTTGGATAAAAAGGATTTTCGGATAGCTGATATTGTTCTTGGTAGGGAATAGCAATGATTTCTTCCATTTTTCCATGACAAGCTAATTGTAGGGAGATAAGTGTACCACCAATACTTGCATTAATTTTGGCACATTCTTTTTTCAAAGGATTTACAATGGTTATAATTTGATTCCCATTGATATCTTCAATTTCTATTTTCATCATTTCTTAAATTCTTAGTTTCATAGATTCTTAGTTTCATAGATTCTTAAATTCTTAGTTTCATAGATTCTTAAATTCTTAGTTTCATAGATTCTTAAATTCTTAGTTTCATAGATTCTTAAATTCTTAGTTTCATAGATACTTAAATTCATATTTTCTTAGATTCCTAAATTCTTCGATTCAATCCCTAAACCAAATAATGCAAAATCATATTTAACAGGATCATTGGAATCTAGCTTTTTAAGTACATTTGTTAATTCTACAGCCAAATTCCAAGAAGCTGGCGCTGATGGAATAAGTCCTAATAGTTCTGCTTGTCGTTGAACATGCACATCTAATGGACAAATTAATTGATTTGGTTTAATGGTATTCCATAAACCTAAATCTACTCCTTTTTCATCTTTTCTAACCATCCATCTCAAAAACATACATATTCGTTTACAGGCCGATTTACTTGCTGGTCGAGAAATGTGTTTTTTAGTGCGTGGTAATACCCATTCATCATTGAAAAAATACTGATAAAAATTGTTTAATGCTTTTTCAACATTAATTTCTTTTGAGGAGAAATCAATAACAAAAGCCGACTCAAGGCTTTTATGTTGTTTGTAATGTCTTTGAAAAAAATGTAAAAAATAGAGTGTATCTGGATATTGAAAAGTTCGGTGTTTGAAGTGTTCAAATCGCTTCAAATCTTTTTCCTCAAATTGTTGAATAAATTGAAAGGGATTACCATCCATTAAATCAATTAATTCATGTGCTTTATTTAAGATGGTTTTTCTTTGTCCCCAGGAAAAAATTGCTACCCAAAAGCCCATGATTTCCTGATTTTCTTTTCTAGAAAATAAATGTGGAATACTAATTGGGTCGTCTTTAATAAAGTCAAACTGATTAAATTGTTTGAATTTGACTTCTAACAATTTTTGAATATCAGTTTTCATTTTCTACCAAAGAAGAACGAAACCATTTTTGACAAAAGGGAAAAGAACCACACTAAGATGGTTGAAACCAATGTGAAGGCCGCAATAAATGGATATGATAAAATAAAAAATATCTCAAATACTACTTGGCCAGTGGTGATGGGTCTTTTTTGTCTAGGCATTTTATTGAATCAAATAACTTATCTCAGCACGAATTCTTTTATCTACTGCATTTAATTTTTCAAATGCTTTAGGGGAAATTTTAATAACTACTTTGGGGTCTGTGTTGGGTAATCTACCAACTACCTTCACCCAAATACTTTGATTATTTGCTAAATTTTTAACTAAAACCAATGTTCCTATTGGAGCAGATTTGTGTAATGCCAGATATTTTCCAGAATTATCTGGTACATCTATTAATTCTGCAATACCTGTTTCAATTGTTTTTTTAATGCCTTCAGATGTCGGAGCACTTTCTGATGGTTTATTAGAATTTTCCGTTGGGATACTTGTATCTATTTTACCTTCTGGTTTTTTCTCCGGTTTAGTTGCTGGTAATGTTGGTGATATGGTAATTTGCTCAATTGCAGGTTCTTTTACAACTAAGCGTTGACCTTCTTGCAATTTATCAGATTTCAAATTGTTCCATTTCCTTAACTGTGCCATCGTTACTTTGTATTGATTGGCAATGGTCAATAAACCTTGTCTTGGTAAAACGATATGTATATTATCTGAATTTGTTTCAGTTGGTTTTGCGGCATCTTTATCCTTCTCTTTTACTTCAGGTTCTGGATTGCCTGCTACAGGCTTATCAATATTTTTTAAAATACTTGGACTTTCTTCCAAATAATGAAGCGGAATATAAACGATTTCGCCTGTTTTTACAGGGATATCAGTTTCTGGGTTCACTTGTTTAAATTCTGTTAGAGAGAGGTTGTATCTCTTTAAAACAGAAAATAGTGTTTGTTTAGCGCCTAATTTATAAACGATAAACGTTTTGTTATTTTCTTTCTTTAAGCCTAAAGAATCTACTTTGCTAGCAAAAAGCGGGGCACTAAGGCATAAAAAAAGGAGGAGGTATGCGTAAGACTTATTCATTGTCTAATATAATCAGTTCAGTTTTGTTCTTGGTGTAAATAAGTAAATGATCAATTACTTGAAAAGTTTGGTGACCAATTAAGTCGTTTGATTCAATCAACTCATCCCATAATATTTCAAACGACAAATTACATACTTTTAGTCTATTTACCCAAGTATTTTCAAAAAGATAATAAGAAAAAATCAAGAAATCCTTGCCTTCCAAATAATCAATTCCCTTGTCGATTTGTTGATTGAATTTTTGTTTAAAAAATTTGACAAAATCCTCGAAATAAGAATTTTCTTTATGATAATGTACAGGATGTTGAATGGAAAAAATTTCTTTTGTAGATTGATTTGATTTCAAATTTTTAGAAAAAATATCCATTTTTTCTAAAACCGTTCCGGTTTTAAGGTCAACACAGAAAACACCAATTGGTTTTGGATTTTTGCCTTGTTCAATAACTGAAAAATAACCCGTATCATTTTTTGCCTCCATCCAAGTGTAAACATAAGTTTGTTGGAATGGATTAATAATTTCAATTGTTTTGTTGGATTTTACATCTACTGTAAACCATTTTTTTTGTCCATTTTCATTAACATCAACCCATATATGAAGATTGTCTTTCGTTCCGAAATAGGCAATTTGTTGTATATTTCCAGGAAATTTGTGTTGAAAAATGGGTTTCAAAATGTAATTGTTGAAATTTATATGCAAATTTGGTGAAAATTGTTCATTTAAATGAATTCTCAACTTTCAGTTTTAGCAATTATTCCTGCACGATTTGCCTCTACTCGTTTTCCGGGAAAACCTTTAGTGGAGATTTCTGATAAATCAATGATTCAGCGAACTTATGAACAAGTTTGTAAAGTGGGTAATTGGGCAGATGTAATCATTGCCACAGATGATGAGCGAATCAAATTAGCGGCAGAGAAATTTGGAGCGCGTGTTATGATGACTTCTAAGGATCATATGACGGGGACTGATCGATGTGCGGAAGTTTTGGCGACATGTAATCTGCAGGTTGATTATGTCGTTAATATTCAAGGAGACGAACCATTTATAGATCCCAAACAAATTCAAGCTTTGATTTCTGGATTTTCCAATCGTCCTGAATTGGTTACATTAATAAAACGTATTGCCGATCTTGGTACTTTGTTTAATCCAAATTCTCCTAAGGTAATTGTTGATGCCCAAAAGCAGGCTATTTATTTTTCGCGACAAACTTTGCCTTATTTGCGCAGTGTTCCACAAGATCAATGGTTGAATAAAGGAGTATTTTATAAACACATTGGTTTGTATGCCTACAGAGCTGATGTATTACCTACACTTGCTAAGTTACAACCTAGTCCATTAGAGCTTGCTGAATCCCTCGAACAATTGCGTTGGATTGAAAATGGGTATCAAATTCAAACCGTTGAAACCAATATTGAAACCATTGGAATTGATACACCAGAAGACTTAGAAAGAATCAAAGAATTGGGTTTAATTTCTTGATTTTATCCTATTATTTTTATCAAAAAGCCGTAACTTTGCTCTATTATGCAAAAGCCATCGGTTAGAGAAGTTTTAAAGGAAAGAATTTTAGTTTTGGATGGAGCCATGGGTTCTTTAATCCAAGAATATAAATTGTCGGATGCAGATTATCGTGGAGAACGTTTTAAAGATTTTCCTCATGAAGTAAAAGGAAACAATGATTTGTTATCTTTAACGCGTCCGGATATTATCCAAGAAATTCATAAAAAGTACTTTGAGGCTGGTGCAGATATTGCTGAAACCAATACGTTTTCTTCCACTTCCATCGCCATGGAAGATTATCACATGGAAGATTTGATATATGAATTGAATTTTCAATCTGCTAAAATTGCCAAAAATGTTGCTGATGCTTTCACGCTAAAAAATCCAAATAAACCTCGTTATGTTGCAGGTTCAATGGGGCCAACCAATAGGACACTTTCACTTTCTCCAGATGTGAATGATCCTGGTTTTCGTGCCATCACTTTTGATCAGTTGGTAGAAGCTTACACGGAACAGGTGAGGGGTTTAGTCGATGGTGGAGCTGATTTGTTATTGATTGAAACTGTTTTTGATACACTAAATGCCAAAGCAGCTTTGTTTGCTATTGATCAGTTCTTTAAAAATCATCCGGAAAAAGAATATTTGCCAGTGATGGTTTCTGGTACAATAACTGATCAGTCGGGTAGAACCTTGTCAGGACAAACTACGGATGCATTTTTAACTTCCGTTTCTCACATGCCATTATTAAGTGTGGGAATCAATTGTGCATTAGGTGCCGATTTAATGCGTCCTTATGTAAAAACTCTTTCGGATAAATCGCCATTTTATGTTTCTGCACATCCCAATGCTGGATTGCCGAATGAAATGGGTGAATATGATCAAAGTCCAGAGGAAATGGCAGAAATTATTGATGATTTCTTAAAGAATGGTTTAGTAAATATCATTGGTGGTTGTTGTGGAACAACCCCTGCGCATATTGCAAAAATTGCTGAGGCAGCTGCAAAATATAAGCCACATCAAGTACTTGAACTCAATGATCATCAGAAATTATCAGGACTTGAACCTTTAGAAATTACTCCACTGACTAATTTTGTCAACGTCGGTGAGCGTTGTAATGTAACGGGTTCTAAGAAATTTGCTCGTTTGATACGTGAAGAGAAATTTGAAGAAGCAATTCAAATTGCTCGCGATCAGGCTGAGGGTGGAGCACAAGTATTAGATATCAATTTGGATGAGGGAATGATTGATGGGGTTGCCATGATGCCCAAATTTTTGAATTTATTGATGGCCGAACCTGATATTGCTAAATTACCTTTGATGATCGATTCATCGAAATGGGAGGTTATTGAGGCCGGATTAAAATGTGTTCAAGGGAAATCAATTGTAAATTCTATTTCCTTGAAAGAGGGAGAGGAGAAATTTATCGAATTGGCTCATAAAATCAAACGATATGGTGCATCTGCAGTTGTGATGGCATTTGATGAGCTTGGACAGGCTGATAATTACCAAAGAAGAATTGAAATTTGTTCAAGAGCCTACAAAATTTTAACAGAAAAAGTTGGATTCCCTGCACAGGATATCATTTTTGATCCCAATATTTTAACAGTTGCAACGGGTATTGATGAACATAATAATTATGCAGTAGATTTCATCCAGGCAACTCGTTGGATCAAAGAAAATTTACCACTCGCTAAAGTTTCAGGTGGTGTTTCCAATATTTCATTTTCTTTCAGAGGTAATGAACCCGTTAGAGAAGCCATGCACACGGTGTTTTTGTATCATGCCATCAAGGCTGGTATGGATATGGGAATTGTGAATGCTCAACAATTGGGAGTTTACGATGAAATTCCACAACCTTTAAGAGATTTGTGTGAAGATGTATTGCTGAACAGAAATGCTGAAGCTACCGAAAAATTAGTTGCTTTTGCCGAAACTGTAAAATCTTCTGGTAAAGAAGTGGTGGTTGATTTAGAGTGGAGAAATTTACCAGTAAAAAAGCGTTTAGAACATGCTTTGATTAAGGGATTAACTGAATTTATTGATGAAGACGTTGAACAGGCTCGTTTGCAAGCAAACAAGCCTATAGAAGTGATTGAAGGTCCTTTAATGGACGGTATGAATGTGGTGGGTGATTTATTTGGGGAAGGTAAAATGTTTTTACCCCAGGTAGTGAAATCAGCCCGTGTGATGAAAAAAGCCGTTGCTTATTTGTTGCCATTTATTGAAGCCGAAAAAGAAGGAACGGGTAGTTCTTCTGCCGGAAAAATTTTATTAGCTACAGTTAAAGGGGATGTGCATGATATTGGAAAGAATATTGTGGGCGTTGTATTGGCTTGTAATAATTACGAAATCATTGATTTGGGTGTAATGGTGCCGTGTGATAAAATTTTAGCGGCAGCAAAAGAACATCAAGTAGATATCATTGGACTTTCTGGATTAATTACACCAAGTTTAGATGAAATGGTGTATGTGGCCAAAGAAATGGAACGACAAGGATTTACAATACCTCTTTTGATAGGAGGGGCAACCACTTCTCGTATTCATACAGCGGTAAAAATTGATCCGCATTATAATGGACCGGTCATTCATGTCTTGGATGCCTCAAGGTCTGTGCCCGTGGCTGGTCGTTTATTACAAAGTGAATTGTCGCAGCAAGAAATATTTAAGGAGATTAAAAAAGAATATGCTGAGCTTCGCGAAGCACATGCGAATCGTCAGCAAGATAAAAATTACTTGAGCCTTCAACAAGCAAGATACAAGCAAAAGACGATCGATTGGACTGGTTTTAAAGCAAAAAAACCTTCCTTTTTAGGTTCAAAATATTTAAATGATTTTCCATTAGAGCAAATTGTTCCTTATATCGATTGGACACCCTTTTTCTCTACTTGGCAATTGTCTGGTAAGTATCCAAAGATATTTGACAATGAAGTAGTAGGTAAAGAAGCTCGCAAATTGTTTGAGGATGCTCAGGAAATGTTGCAAAAAATTGTCCATGAAAAATGGCTAACAGCAAATGCAGCTGTTGGGTTTTTCCCAGCGAATTCTTTTGGAGATGATATTATTATTCATGATTTTATCGCAAAAGAACAAACTGTTGCTTGTGAAAAACATGGGGAGCATCAGCATGTAGCCTATGAAATTCTTGCAAAGGATGAGCATTCAGATTCCACAAAATGGTTACATCACCTTAGACAACAAGGTTTAAAAGCAAATACCTTGCCGAATTATTGTTTGAGCGATTTTGTAGCTCCATTGGGAAATGAAGTTGATTATATTGGTGCATTTGCAGTAACCACAGGCTTAGGAATTGAAAGAAAGCTAGCCGAATTTGAAAAAGAGCATGATGATTACAACGGTATTATGTTGAAAGCATTGGCAGATCGTTTAGCGGAAGCTTTTGCTGAATTGTTACACGAAAAAACTAGGACAGAATATTGGGGCTATGCTCCAAGCGAAGATCTTTCGAACGAGGAGTTGATCAGTGAAAAATATGTAGGGATTCGTCCGGCACCTGGTTATCCAGCTTGTCCGGATCATACAGAGAAAACCCGATTATTTGAATTATTAGAAGTTGAAAAACATACGGGGATCTCTTTAACAGAAAGTTTAGCCATGTATCCAGCTTCTTCGGTATCAGGATTTTATTTTTCTCACCCGAAAAGTACGTATTATGGTTTGGGTAAAATAGCCAAAGATCAAGTGGAGGACTATGCAAAACGCAAAGGAATGAGTGTGGAGGAAGTAGAAAAATGGTTGAGTCCAGTCTTGAATTATCAATAAATTGAAATGACAAAAATTACCGAATATTTCAAGCAAGCAAATGGTAAGACCTTATTTTCTATTGAGGTCATTCCACCCATGAAGGGTCAAAATTTTGGCGATTTAATGGGTCATTTGGAATCATTGATGGAATTTAAACCTCCATTTATTGAAGTGACCTATCATCGAGAGGAATATATTACCAAAGTAGAAAATGGTGTTGTAAAACGAATACCAATTCGGAAGCGTCCGGGAACCTTAGGGATCTGCGCAGCTATTATGCATCAATTTAAAGTGGAGGCTGTGCCTCACGTAATTTGTGGCGGATTTACCAAAGAGGAAACAGAGGATTTTTTAATTGATTTACATTATTTAGGGATAGAGAATATATTGGCATTACGTGGTGATCACGAAAAAGGTCAAGATTCGTTTATACCCAAAGATGGAGGGCATGCATTTGCGAATGAATTGGTGGCTCAAATTAATGAAATGAATCAGGGTAAGTTGTTGTATGAGGAAACTGAATCATTTCCGACTAATTTTTGTGTTGGTGTTGCCGGATATCCTGAGAAACATTATGAAGCGGTAAGTTTAGATGTAGATTTAAAATATTTAAAGCAAAAAGTAGATGCGGGGGCAGATTATATCGTAACCCAAATGTTTTTTGATAATAAATATTATTTTGATTTTGTTGAAAAATGCAGATCAATTGGTATCAATGTGCCGATTATTCCAGGTTTAAAACCTTTATCTACTGCTAAACAAGTTCAAATATTACCTGAAATTTTCTTTTTAGATATTCCAGAAGTGCTTAAAAATGAAGTACAAAAATGTACATCAGCAGAGCAAATTAAACAAGTTGGTATTGAATGGACGATCCAACAAGGAAAAGAATTAATGAAGGCTAATGTGCCAGCACTTCATTTTTATACAATGTCAAAGTCTGACAGCGTGAAAGCAATAGCCAAATCACTTTTCTGATTTGGCTTTTTCAATTATTTCATCAGCTCTATTATGAGCATCTAGTAGTAATTTTGTTACTTTTTTATCTGCTTCCTTTTTTAATTGATCCGCCAATTTTTTAGCAGCAAACTTCGCTAACGGATTGCCTGCTTGTTCGACTAATTTATCTGCTTCAGCATAGGCTTTTGATTTAATTTCTTCGGCAATCGCTTGTGCCTTTTCTAATTCTTCATCTGCTTTTTTCTGAGCCTGCTCAAGTGCCAAATTCTTTTGCTTTTTGATTTCTGTTTTGATAACTTCTTTGGCAGCTTCGGTTGCGGATGAATTGCCAAATATGCCAACTTTAATGAATGGCTTTGTAACAGTACCTGTAATGTTAAACTCTAATGGTATTTTACTAATGATGCCTCCGATGGACGAGAGTGATGTTTTTATCTGATAGTTTAATGTTTGATCTAATCCATTGCTTCCAGAGACAGCAAATGTTCCGATGCTGGTAGGTAGATTAAAAGGTTTGAAAATTAAACGGCCATCTTGAATGACAAAATTAAATTTGCTTGCTTTAAGCGTTAATTCGTTGGCTCCTTTCCATTTTGCTGTTTTAAGCAATTGATTAAAAATTGCGGATCCGCTTCCATTAATATCAGACGTTTGTAGAATTCCTTCTGCAGAAACAGACGAAAGATCTACATCAAATACTTGATTGAAATTTCCTTTGAACGTAAACGAAGGCGAAATGGTACCAATTAAATTTCCAGCAATTGGTAAATAGGTCTTTACAATAGGGAAATGTTCAAACGCTTTTTTGATGTCTAAGTTTCTGATATCTAGTTTTAGATTACTGCCTAAATGTTCTCCGTGTAGAAAAAATCCGAATACATTGCTTATTCCTCCTTTTACTTCAAAAGGTGTTTCTAAGTATTGAAAATTCGATTGAACTTGAAGATTATTGGCATTAAATTTTCCTTCTATCAAAGGCATTTGAATCGATTTTTCTTGAAAAGTGCCAGCGAAATTTCGAACGTTTGCAATTCCTTTTACATGGCCTTTACCAGCTTTCAAAGCATTCACTGTACCTTTAAATTGCATATCTGCTTGAAGATTTCCTGCATAGGAAATTCCTTCCTGTGGAAAGAGTTGTGAAATGGTTTTTAATTGAATGTTTCCTTTTATTCCTCCTTCAAGTGCTGGATCACCCATTGGGTTTTGAATGAACAGATGAGATTGAATGTTTTCTTGATTGATAGAAAAATCAAAAGGTTGTATAGAAATTGTTGTTGCTGAAGTGATACCTGTTTGATTTTGGATTTTCAATCCAAGATATAATTCATGGATTTTTTCGGGTTTGTTTGCATAGCTAAAAGATCCGTTTTCAATATGTAATTGCATGTCAAATGTTGGAATTCGAGTGTCAGTAAGCTCACCAGAAAGTTTACCTTTTAATGATGCATTACCAGCTGCTTGTAATTCATCAAATTGCTTGGAATAAAAAGATGGAATTAATGAAAGGAAATTTTTTACTGTTGCATTTTCAGTTGTAAAGTTTAATTCCATGTTCATGGAATTTTTGGGCATGGCTAATCGATAGGTGAAATGAATGGGAAGTTCATTTAATAGTAACATATTTTTTTCAAACGTAAACTCCATTTTTTTGAAATTCATAACAATAGGAGCTTCAAGGCTTGCTTTTACATTGCTTAATATGGGTTTACCAAGGAAACTAAGATTCCAATTTTCCACTTCCGTTTTACTATTCAATGTAAATAATTCCTCTTTGAAATTTCCAGAACCTGTGTGTTGTACGCCTTTTAAATGGGTGAAAAACCTTCTCGATTGGTCATTATAAATGATTTCTGTATTTTCCAATTGGTATTGTGTCAATTGTAAATCAAGCGCTTTTGATTCACTTGTTTCTGATGCCGCTGCTGATGGTTTTATGATATCCCAGTTTGCTTTGCCATCAGGTAAAACCAAGGCATTTATTTTGGCATTTTTTATCTGTAAATCGTTAATTTGAATGGTCTGAGAAGAAATATATTTCCATAAAGAAATACCTAATTCAATGGATTCAACTTTAGCCAAAGTATCATTTTTAAATTCATCTTTTCCAATAATGTGCAATCCTTCAACCTTTAATTCTGTTTGTGGGAAACTGGTAATTAGACTTAAACTTACGTTCTCTATATGTACCCTTGCATTTATTTGCTCATTTGCCTTTGCAAGTAATTGTTTTTTGATTTCGTCTTGATAAATCCAACTTAACATGAAAGACAAAGCAAAAAATCCTGCTAAAAAAATGATGATATATTTTGCTAATTTTGATTTCATACGAATAATTCCCATTAAATTTATAATTCATTAACGCAATTATGAGAGTTTTGGTTTACGGCGCTTCTGAAAATCCTGAAAGATATGCCTATAAGGCGACTTCATTATTATTGGAACATGGACATGAAGTGATTTTGGTTGGGCATCGGGATGGTCAAGTTTTTGGACATCCAATTCATAAACAAAAGCAGTTTGATCCTATAGATACAGTTACGTTATATGTGGGACCTAAAAATCACGAGGGCCTTTGGGATTATTTAAAAGTCTTGAATCCTAAACGGGTCATTTTTAATCCTGGTACAGAAAACCAAGATTTAGAAAGTGAATTAGAACAGTTAGGTATACAAGTAGAAGAGGCCTGTACACTTGTATTATTGCACACAGGCCAATTTTAAATTATTGCTGGATTAATTTGAAATCAAATTCTTCCATGATAATATTTGCCAATAATTTTTTGCAGGCATTCGTAACAATTTCACTTGCTTCTGCCTCTGAATTTGCTTCCACTTGTAATTGAATGTGTTTGCCAATTCGTACATCAGCTACTTGATTGATCCCTAAATTTGCAAGACCAATTTTTACAGCTTTACCTTGTGGGTCAAGGATTTCTTTTTGAGGCATTACGTTGATTTCTGCTAAAAATTTCATTTTTTAAGACTATTAAAGATAAAAATAACTCCAGATAAAAGGATGTAACTAATCACTATTAAGGGAATAGCTACAAATTTAAGCAATATTAAGTTGATGACACAGAAAATCAGAAAAATGTATCGCATTTGATTTGCTTTCCATTCAAATGATTTAAATTTAAAGGCCATCAAGGGTAATTCAGAGACCATTAAATAACTCATGATAATCGCATAAATTAATAGTCCATTAAAATGTAAAAAGTAGCTTGCAAATTCTGGTTGAAAATGTAAAATAACCGGAATGGAAGCAATGAATAGTCCATTCGCTGGTGTTGGTACACCAATGAATTGATCTGTTTGTCGAGTGTCAATATTGAATTTAGCTAATCTATAAGCTGATGCTAAGGCTAAAGCAAACACCATATAAGGTTTATAAAATCCTCCTAATCCGTAATAACACAAACTTGTACACGATTTTTCCACTAAATGCAAAAGCATAAAACTTGGTAATACTCCAAAAGAAACCATATCTGCTAAGGAATCTAATTGCTTACCAATTTCTGAGTAGGCGTGAAGGAGTCTGGCTAAAAACCCATCAAAAAAATCGCATACCAATGAAATTCCAATGCAATAGGAGGCCCACAATAGGTTTCCTTGCATGACAAAAACAATGCCTATACA
>JACCDK010469612.1_pt1 | contig 15117 bp, 14 predicted proteins | sample 7445871 | NCBI WGS metagenome assembly JACCDK01 (sample SAMN15323436, study PRJNA562643) | freshwater metagenome | isolation source: river surface water | place: USA:Blue River Watershed | collected 2017-08-15 | reverse complement strand
TTTTGACTGCCTTTGAATCTGGCGCGTCATTTGTCACTATTTCAATATGGGCATGGGCATCAACGGTGGGAACTGGTAGCGGCTCTGGAAGTGGAGCAAGTTCGCGATCAATATCGCGGTTGTGGCGATCTGCCATAGAAAATTACTCTTTAACTTCTAACCGCGGAAAAAGAACAGGAGTTTTAGTCACCGTAGCTCCTGGTGGTAGTTGACCCCAATGTGCAACGCTACTAATCGTTTGGCTACCAATTTCTCCTAGGGCAGCCTTAGCACCAAGAGATTCCCAGAGAATCTCAGTTGTTGCAGGCATTACTGGATGCAACAACACCGCTAGCGCACGTAGGGATTCGGCCGTGTTGTACAAAATTTCTTCTAGAGCCTGTTGATTTGCTGAATCTTTAGCAAGAATCCACGGCTCTTTTTCAGTGACGTAGCCATTTACGCGTTTACAAAAATCCATTGCAGCATTAATGCCACCTTGAAAATCTAAAGCCACCATCGCAGCATCTGCCTTTGCCACGGCTACAGAGAGGGCCTTAGAAAGAGCTGCATCTTGGGCAACTGCTGGAACTTTTCCAGCGCAATACTTTTCAATCATCGCAGCTGAGCGAGATGCCAGATTTCCAAAGTCATTGGCTAGCTCTGAGGTGTAGCGCGCACTCATATCTTCCCAGGAGAAAGAACCATCGGAACCAAATGGAATTGCGCGCAAGAAGTAATAGCGGAAAGCATCAACACCAAAATAATCAGTGATATCAGAGGGTGCAATACCTGTGAGTTTTGATTTGCTCATCTTCTCACCACCAACTAATAACCAACCGTGAGCAAATACTTTCTTTGGAATTGCGATTCCTGCTGCCATCAGCATGGCTGGCCAAATTACTGCGTGAAAGCGCAAAATATCTTTTCCAACCAGGTGGACATCCGCTGGCCAAGTCGAGGCAAATTTTTTACCACCTTCTGAGTCAGGTGCATCAGTGAGTCCAACTGCAGTTGCGTAGTTAAGAAGGGCGTCAAACCAGACATAGACAACTTGATCCGTATCCCATGGGACAGGAATTCCCCAATCAAAGGTAGAGCGGGAAATAGATAGATCTGAGACCCCACCCTCAAGGAAAGCGATAACTTCATTACGTGCACTCTCTGGTTGACATGCTTCTGAATTTTTCTTGTAATGATCAAGTAGTGGTTGTGCAAACTCTGAAAGCTTGAAGAACCAGTTGTTCTCATTGACCATTTCAATGGGTTTACTATGTATTGGACAGAGTTTTTCCCCATCAGCGTCAATCAGATCACCAGGCAATTTAAATTCTTCGCAACCAACGCAATAAGGTCCCTCATATTTACCTGCGTAGATATGGCCAGAATCTTTAAGTGACTGCAGAAACTTCTGTACACGCTCAGTGTGACGAAGTTCGGTAGTACGAATGAAGTCATCATTTGCGATATTGAGAGCGGTCCAATTGGGTTTCCATGCTTCGGCAACCAACTTATCAACCCATGCCTGAGGTGGAACGTTATTCTGTTCTGCAGTACGCATTACCTTTTGACCATGTTCATCGGTGCCAGTTAAGAACCACACTGTCTCTCCGCGCTGGCGATGCCAACGGGTGAGAACATCTCCAGCTACCGTTGTGTACGCATGCCCAATATGGGGAGCATCATTTACATAGTAAATAGGCGTAGTCAGGTAGAAGGACTTCATCGGCTCATCTTATTCGCATCGACAACTGCTGCATAAACAATCTTCTTAGGCAGGCTAAATTCCTCAGCTACCGTTGCAATAGCAGCCTTACGATCCATACCTGCATGCTCATATTCACGAACTCTTGTGACTGCATCATCAGCGCTACGACTCTGACTACCCTCTTCAACGCCGGCTATCACTAAAGTTATTTCGCCGAGAACTTCATGCGAGCTGGACCATGCAATTAACTCTGCAAGTGTGCCACGAATTGTTTCTTCATAGGTCTTCGTCATTTCGCGACAAATGGCGGCCTTACGATCGCTCCCGAGAATTTCAGCGGCAGTGGCTAGTGATTCATTTAGCCGATGCGGTGCTTCGAAGATCACCATGGTTCGCTCTTCAAATCGCAACTTTTCATAGAAAGTTTGTCGCGCACCTTGAGCACGTGGAGCAAACCCCTCGAAAGTAAAGCGATCTGTAGGTAAGCCTGAAAGTGCAATTGCCATCATGGGAGCGCTCGGTCCAGGAATTACAATTGTGGTGATATTTTCAGCGATTGCGTCACGCATCAGACGAAATCCAGGATCACTTATTGTTGGCATTCCAGCATCTGTAACTACAAGAACTTCTTTTCCTTCACGTAATAGAGAAAGAATTTCAGCTGTGCGATCAGTTTCATTGCCCTCAAAGAAAGATAAGATGTGAGCAGTAAATGTAACTTCTAAATCTGCAGCAAGACGATGAAAACGTCTGGAATCTTCAGCTGCGATTATTTCCGCACTTTCGATGGCTCTCTTGAGTCGAACACTGGCATCGAGCGGATTTCCAAGTGGAGTCGCTGCGAGTACTAGTGTCATACGCTCATCCTCCCATATTCTGTACACATGGCTGCAGGTATCGCTCCGATACTCATCGCACTGGCTTCATTTTTCCTACGGCTGTTTCATCTTGGAAATATCAAGACTTTTATCTTTGATGAGGTCTACTACGTTGATGGTGCCCGTGACCTTTTAAAGTACGGAGTTGAAGTTTCAGGAAATGAACCAGAATTTGTCGTTCATCCACCAGTGGGCAAATGGCTTATTGCCGGAGGAATACAATTTTTTGGCGATGATGCATTTGGTTGGCGTATAGCCACCGCCGTGGCAGGATCAATAATGATTCTGCTGGTAGCACTCATCGCTCACCGACTGTTTAGAAATAATATCCTCACTGCATTAGCAAGTGCTTTGATGGCAGTTGATGGGTTGGCGCTCGTACACTCGCGAACAGCGCTGTTAGATAACTTTCTAGCACTCTTTATTCTCATCGCCACATACTTTTTCCTTAAGCGTCAATATTGGTGGACTGCAATAGCGCTGGGGTTAGCTCTCGGAACAAAATGGAGCGCTCTTTATTTCATTGCAATATTTGGACTTATTGCAATCTATCGCGTATTTACCCATAACAGTGGTAAGGCACTTCTACGTCCAACACTGGTACGAATTACACAATTTTCAATTATTCCCCTTTTTATTTATTGTTTTTCTTGGATTGGTTGGTTCCGCTCTGATCTTGGCTGGGCTAGACAATATTCTTCAAACGTATTTTCCTCGTTAATTCACTATCACCAACAAATTCTTAATTTTCATACATCACTAACCGAAAAACATTCTTATCAAGCCAATCCATGGAGTTGGTTGATTATGGGTCGACCTACATCCTTCTTCTACGAATCACCAAAAGATTGCGGTGCGCAAAACTGTTCGCAAGAAATTTTGGCGCTTGGGACTCCTTTGTTGTGGTGGTTGGCAACAGCAGCTTTATGTGTGGCCGTAAGTCTCTGGATTCGTGGAGCAGTTTTTCGCCATTTTGATCCTGCTCTCACAATAATTGTTGCTGGAATGGCTGCAGGTTATTTACCTTGGTTCTTCTACCAATCAAGAACAGTATTTACCTTCTATGCGATTGTCTTTCAACCATTTCTCATTCTGGCGCTGGTGTACTGCGCACAGCTGCTACTTACTCAATATGGAAAACGGGGTGAAATGCTGATTGGAGCCATTTTTCTATTGATTTTCCTGAATTTCATTTACTTCTTGCCAGTGTATTTGGGCGATGTAATTACCTACGATTCATGGCGAGCAAGGATGTGGTTTCCAAGCTGGATTTAGAACTTACTAGTGCGGTGAAGCGCGGCTATTCGTTGGCAGCGCGACTGTCGCGTAGTCGGCGAACTGCTTCTTCAGCCAACTGTTGATCAAAAATCTCATCGCGCGAAGGTGCAGCTGCTGCCAGCGCTTCACGTTCAAGACGCTGTTGCTCCTCGCTCCATTTGCCTGGCTCAGTCAGATCGATGATGCGTTTTGCAGGAACTGCCTTTGGTGCATTGACATAAGTTGGGAGTGGAACGTCATTAGGTTGCCATTCGGCCCTCGCTTGCGCAGTACCTTTAGGAAGAAGTGTCACTCCTGAAAGTTCACGATCTGAAAGTGGCACCCAATGTTCTTGATGAATAACCGGAGCATGATGAGATTTAGAAGTGACAACATCTGCAAGATTGGTATGTGACACGCCTTCTGTTGTTCGATGAAGTTGATCCACGCGACGTCGCTGGATTCGCTCAGCATTGACTTGACGACGAACATGCGCAATATATATGAGTAACGCAGTAACGGGAATTGCAATGGAGATGTAAGCAAGTGTTTGCATAATTGCACCTACAGTCGTGAGGATGAGAGTTGTAGTAATGAGAAAAAAGATTATTCGGCGACGCATTAATTGCTGAGCAACTCGTCCAGCGCGATCAACATCTGTGTAAATAACCCCCGAGTTGTTGAGTGAACCGGGATTCGCACTGGCAACTACTCGAAGAGCACTCTTATATTTTTCAACGCTCTTACCTGAGAATTCATTCTTGTTATGCACCCAGCGTGGCAAGAAATAGGCAACCCACATGCCAATAATTGCTAGGTAGATAATTCCTGAAGCCATGATGGGTAAAGATTAAGGGTGAGCCCCAGCAACCCTGTGGATTTCAAGGGGGGTTTATTCAATTAATTCGTTGTACTTTACGAAGCAAACGTGGTCACGCCAAGCCCCATCAATATGCAGAAAGGCTTTGCGATGACCTTCAAAAGTAAAGCCAGCCTTCTCGGCTACCTTGCATGAGGCAGCGTTTTCGGGGCGAATATTAATTTCGATACGGTGCAATCCCAACTCAAAAAATCCAAAAGATGAGAGAAGCACTACCGCCTGAGTTGTATATCCGCGGTTTGCGTAATTCTTATCAATCCAATAACCAATATGGCCAGCGCGCAATGCACCATAGATCACTCCACCCAATGTGATCTGTCCAATGAGGTTTTGACCCTTCCAGATGAGAAAGGAATAAGAGCGGCCAGCGCGGGCTTCGCGATTGAGGGCGTGAACCATTTCATAGAAAGATGGCCTTTTTGAGATGAAATCACTTGCAGGTGTTCCTGCTGGAACCCGAGGAAGGGTTGCTTCCCACGGGCTTAGCCATTCCTTGTTCTCAGCCCGAACAACGTTCCATCTATTACGATCTCGAAAACGTGCTGGACGGAGAATTATTTCTTCTCCATAGAGCACTTGTGGCCACATTGCTATAGGTAACGTCGTTCAAGCACGACCACTGTCACTTGTGTGCCAGCAGATAAATTAGTTTCACCTTCTGGAACTGCAATAAAACAGTTCGCATCCGAAAGCGTTGCTTGTTCATCCTGTGAACTCAGTGGAACAACCGACTTTCCATCTTCACTCAGAACTGCACGGACATACGACCTCATTCCACTTAAAGAGGTAAGAGCTTTTTCCAGTTTGGCCTTCACCGAAGGTCTATGGATTGTTGCAGTGCCCAGCATTGTTCGAATCATGGGGCGAATCAGGAGCTCGAAAGAGATATAAGCTGCGATTGGATCTCCGGGAAGGGTTACTACTGGCGTCTTATCAGGCCCGATAGTGCCAAAGTTGTGGCGGCCACTTGATTCAATTGCAATCTCGACCGTTTTAATTTCGCCGATTTTCTGCAACGTTCGAGTGATGAGATCAAAAGAATCATCATGGCGTTCTCCAGAGATAATAATCAGGTCTGCTCGAACTAGTTGGTCTTCGATAACGCTCTGCAGCTCGTTTTCATCATCTGGAATGGAGTGCACGCGATAAGCAACTGCACCAACTTCACGAACAGCAGTGGTGAGAAGCCAAGAATTAGTCTCGTACTCTTCATCTGATTTAAGCGGTGTTCCAGGTTCAACTAAATCTGGCCCTGCTGAAATCACAACTACACGTGGGTGTGGACGAGTCGGTAAATGATCAAGCCCAATAGATGCAGCCAATCCAATCTGTGTTGAGCGAATTCGACTGCCTGCCTTCATCACCAATCGCTCACCTGCGTAGATATCTTCTGCAAGGGTCGCATCATGGGCATCAAGAAGTGGCATATCGAATGGCTCTAGCGGTTGGCAAAGCTCTAGAAGTGAGGTTAGTACTTCATCTACGCGCGCACGTTCTGACATAATCACCAACCTTACTTGCAGAGTACTTATTTCGAGGGGATTTAGATGGGTATCGCCGAAGAAAAAGCTGCACTACGTACCCGATATCGCCAAGAACGTAATGCGCGTTACATTGAACATAACTTTGAATTTTTGGCGACTTCCCGTGAGTTTGCTTCCGCCGCTGTGATCGCAAGTTACCGCTCGTATGGGGATGAACCAAGTACAACTGCTCTCAATAAGAAACTTATTTCTCTTGGTAAGAAGCTTTTGTTACCAAGAATTGATGGATCAGTTTTGCAATGGATTGAATGGAGCGGCGATGAGGCAAAGCTTTCGAAAAGAAAGAAGATTGAGGAGCCAATTGGTAACCCAATTAATGATTTGTCATCCATCGACCTCATTATTGTTCCCGCTCTACGTATTGATCGTAGTGGCTATCGACTAGGACAAGGTGGTGGATTTTATGACCGCGCTCTCAAAGATATTGCAGCGTTTTCAATTGGATTAATTCACCCAGATGAAATCTCGAGTGAAGATTTACCTCGCGAGGACTGGGATGTTCCTTTAAACGCTGCAGCAACTCCCGATTTAGTCTTGCGCTTTAACCGTTAAGTTACGGAAGATTACGGGCAATAACAATTCTCTGGATCTGATTAGTTCCTTCATAAATCTGCGTCAACTTTGCATCACGCATCATCCGCTCGACTGGATAATCTGATACATAACCGTAACCACCAAGAATCTGAACTGCATCAGTAGTTACTTTCATCGCAACATCTGTCGCATAAGTCTTGCTAGCCGCAGAGAAGAACTTGAGGTCTTTATCTAAGCGCTCACTCTTGGCGGCCGCAGCGTAGGTAATCTGACGAGCAGTTTCGACAGCAATTGCCATATCTGCCAGCATAAATTGCACACCTTGAAAATCAAAGATTTCTTTGCCGAATTGCTTTCGTTCGTGCGCGTACTTTTTAGCAAAATCAAGTGCACCTTGTGCAATACCTAATGCTTGAGCGGCAATTGTGATTCGAGTGTGATCAAGGGTATCCATAGCTAACGCAAAACCCTTGCCAACTTCGCTAATCCGACGGTCATCTCCAATTTCAACGTTATCGAAATAAACTTCTCGTGTCGGAGAACCTCTAAAACCCATCTTCTTTTCAGGAGCTCCAAATGAAACACCTGGATCAGATTTTTCAAGTACGAAGGCAGTAATTCCCTTCGAACCTAACGCAGGATCTGTCTGAGCAATTACGGTGTAGAACTCAGATACTCCAGCGTTAGAAATCCACTTCTTGCTTCCATTAATAACCCAACCATCACCTTTGCGTTCGGCCTTAGTTTTCAAAGCTGATGCATCAGAACCTGCCTCTGATTCAGATAGGCAGTAGGAAAATCCTTTTCCATGAGCAAGGGGTCGCAACCACCGTTCTTTCTGCTCTTTATTTCCACTCAAAATTAGAGGAAGAGAACCTAATTTATTAACCGCTGGAATCAATGAGGCAGATGCACATACGCGTGCCACTTCTTCAATGATTAGACAGGCCGCAAGTGCATCAGCGCCATCGCCACCAAATTCTGTAGGGACATGCGCAGCAAAAAGCCCTGCCTTCACCAGCGCATCGTGCGCTTCCTGTGGATAGCGGTGATCTGCATCTACTGATTGTGCAAATGGAGCAATCTCTTTTTCGGAGAGCGAACGCAAACTGCTCCGTAACTCGTTATATTCAGCAGGCAGTGTAAAAACATCTTCAAGACTCATTACCTGCCTCCTTTTTCATCACGTTTCTGCAGTTGGCTCAGATAATTATTGTATTGTGCTAATTCATCCGGTTCACCCATGGCAGCCATTCGGGCCTCATTTCGGTCGATGCGCTTAGTTTCTCGTTTGTCATCCCTCATCCACTGAATAAAAGTGGCAATGAGGGCGAGGATTATTGGAATTTCTCCCATAGCCCAACCAATAGAGCCGCCAGCGTTTTGATCGGCCAATAAATCTCCAAGCCATGGAGTCTGTAACGAAGCGTAGTAACCACCATCAACTAATGTGGTTGAGGAAATCAGAGCGATAGAGAAGAATGCATGGATACTCATAGCAGCAAAGAGAATCACTATGCGAACAATGTATGGAATCTTCCTTGGATTTGGATCAATCCCAATAATCACGTGGAAGAAGAGAAAGCCTGCTAAAAAGAAATGAGCATTCATTAAAAGATGTCCTACGTGGGACTGCATTAAATTGCCGAATAAATCAGTGAAATACAGAATAAAGAGCGATCCATCAAAGAGTGCTAGAGCAGTAATAGGGTTTGTCAGAATTACTGAATACCGTGAGTGCAGAAGCGTAATAAGAGCACCTCGAACTCCGCGTTCTTCAGGTGTTCGACCTTGCGGAAGTGCTCGTAAAGCCAAAGTAATTGGAGCACTTAAAACAAAAGCAATTGGCGCAATCATGCCAATCACCATGTGCGCAATCATGTGATACTCAAATGAGAAGAGGGCATAGACACCCAGCCCACCACTAGTTGCAAAATCAAGAGCGGAGATACCGAGTGCGAATGAGATGGTTCGGCCGACGGGCCACTTATCTCCGCGTCGAGCAAGAACAACGACGCCTTTAATGTAGAGAGCAACGAGAGCGATAAGAATTCCAATAACAAGTGCATCCGGCTGGTAAGCAAGTAGAACTCTTGTCAGATTTGGAGTCTCTGGCGTAGCAAATCCCACAATAGAAAGGGCTGGAGAAATCGCGATTTCACCTCGTGATGGTGGTTCCGATTGTGAAAGCAAACTACCTAATACAAGAAGAGTTCCCATAATCACGGCCTCAACGAGAATAAATCGTCCCAACATCTGGGCGCCCTTTATCTGTCCGCGTTGCAACGATCTTCGGTTGAGATAGCCGAGGAGTAACAATCCAAAGGTGAGTGCAACTTTAATCAGCACTATTCGTGCATACCCACTTGACCATGCCTCAGAAAAATTTAATCGCGTCCAAGCATTCATCGCTCCACTTATTGCTACGGCAATCGCAGTCCATAGGGCAAGCTGGCTAAATCTGGGAAGAGCAAACTTACGATCTGCGTCAGGCAAAGTTACGATTGCAAAAACTCCACCTACCCAGAGTGAGATCGCAACCACGTGCACTACGAGTGAACCAATAGCTAACTGGTGAGAACCACTTGAGGCGCTGTGGCTTTGAAACACTGGGATAGTAAGAATGACGAGTGAAGCAAGAAGAATGATCATCGCGGCTAATGCAGACTTGATAAAGCGCAGGAAAATTCCAATTACAGCAATCGCCAATGTCTGGACTGCAAGATATTGACCCAAATCAACTTGGGTAAGAAATGATCTCAGACTATTTTGGTCGAAGGCGTCAGAAAATGAGGTACCCAGAATGTTTGCCAATGTAGAAATGATGTAGGCGATGCTTGCACCTAACCAAATAACTGCGAAGAGAGATGCACGCTTTCGGATATGTAAGGCGCTTGATTGTAACTTTCCATTGTTTTCAACTAAGAGAAAAGCCATAGCCAGAAGTGCACCGATGACCATAAGCGCTGAAAAGAGTGTGAAAAATTTAGTAAGTGTTACTAGTTCACTCATCGATCTCGATAGAGCTTTCGGGCATATAGCGAAAGTGCAATTGTGACAATAATTGCAGCAGCTAATAGGCCTAAGACAAAGATGGTCGTTCCTAAATCATTTCCTGAGGGAGTTGGAGTCATTGAAGGTTTTGGAGCGGGTGTTGCAATGACTGTTGGCTCTAAGAAATTAAATGTGTAACTTCCCATCAAAGGGACATCATTTTCAGCGAGTAGTGAGTAATTGACTGTATAGATTCCAGTCTTTACAAGTTGCTTTAAGCCAATCACTGCGTTTACGCCGTCAACCATGAGTGCACCATCGTCAACACGGACTCCAGATGGATCGGTGACAGTGATCTCGTTTCCAGTATCCATTAAAGGAAGTTCAGTGGTAATTGAAACTGCACTAGGAGCGCTCTCCAATGAAGCACCAGGGATAGGTGAAGTTGCTACTAATGTGTTTGCAGATGCTGGAGATACAGTCAAGAAAAGAAGTCCAACAACAATTGCAACAACTTTGGCCCGCTTCATTTATGCCTCTTTCTTCACCGCGCTTGCGCTGAGAAATCCTGTGGATTCGCGCCTATCGTCTCACTTCTTTAGACTAAGGGATAGATAACCCTCACGAGAAAGGTCACACACTTTGCCTACATACCAATATGCATGCATCGCATGCGACCACGCCTTTGAGGCTTTTCAGTCATTTTCAGATGCACCGCTTACCGAATGCCCTGAATGTAAGGGTGAAGTCCGTAAGGTGTATTCCACAGTCGGAGTTGTCTTTAAAGGTTCTGGCTTTTACAAAACTGATTCCGTAGCCAAACCAGCAGCACCCGCCAAAACAGAGACTTCGAGCAACTAGTCGTGGTGTGGGGGCTTGTCGCCCTTAATTTCAGCTTCACGACGAGCATCTTCATTCAGATCTTCGCGGGGATCACGTTCATCTTCCGTTGTTGCAGGAAACACATCGCTCATGCGTGCAATCTCCTTCTCTGAATTAGAACCGATAGAACCAATCCTACATACTTACCCCTATGTTTGAATCCCTTGGCCATGTCTTAGTGAAATATCGCAAAGCTGCTACAGCTTTATTTGTGATTGGCATTCTTGTTGCAGGAGCAGTTGGCTCGCTTATCTTCACGCGGCTTGATTCAGGTGGATACTCAAATCCAAACAGCGATTCTTATAAGGTTTATGAATATCTCACGAATGAACTCAAGATTGAAGACCCTGCAGTTGCTGTTGTGATTGATGCCGGTAATCGCAGTGTTGATGACCAAGATGTAGCAGCAGGCGCGATTGCTCTTGAAAAGAAGATGGCTCAGGAAAAAGGTGTAACTAAAACTCTTTCTTACTGGAGCTCGAACGGTGAAAAGACGCTGAAGTCTGCAGATGGCAACGCTGGCTTTGTCCTTATCTATGGTGAAGGTGAGGCGTTTACACCGGAAAATCAGGATCTCGGAAAGATCTTCTTAGAAAAGTACAACGGTGAGATTAATGGTTTCACTCTTTATGCAGGTGGAGTTGGAGTTGTCGGTCACGCAATCACCAAAAAGATTTCTGACGATCTAAAAATCGCTGAGGCAATCTCTATTCCATTAACTTTCATACTCTTAGCCTTTGTATTCGGAGCACTCGCTGCCTCGGCGATGCCTCTGATTGTTGGTGTTTCCGCAATTCTGGGAGCTTTTTTTATTCTCTATTTGATTTCGCTCTTCACAGAAGTGAGCGTCTATGCCCTCAATCTCACAACCGGTATGGGTTTGGGGCTTGGCATTGACTACGCACTCTTAATGGTGAACCGTTTCCGAGAAGAAATTCATCACGGAAAAAGTGTTGAAGATGCAGTAGTCACAACTATGGCTACTGCCGGAAAAACTGTTTTTTACTCAGGCATGACCGTACTTGTAACCATGGTTTCGCTTACCTTCTTTCCGTTACCGTTCCTTAAATCCTTTGGTTATGCGGGTGTCTCTGTAGTCGCTCTCGCAGTTGTGGGTGCAATTTTTGGTCTTCCACCGATTTTGGCATGGATGGGGAACAGAATTGATAAAGGTGTTATTCGCAAATCTGCAATCACGCCAAAGGAAGATGGCCGTTGGGCAGATACTGCTCGTTTCGTTATGAAGCGCCCCGTACCTGTAGTTGTTCTTAGCCTGATCATTCTCGCCATTATGGCAGCGCCTTTGGGCAACATTAAGTTCTCACAAGGTGATGCACGTATGTTGCCGGCCGATAATCCCGCCGCCGTTGCAACGATGATTCAGGCAGAACGTTTCCCAGGACAAACTGGCACACCTATTGAAATCATCATCTTTAATGGTGCCCAGAAAACTGAAGAAGTTGCGCAGTACGCCGCTCGTGTTGCCAATGTTGACGGAATTGTTGGAGTTGTTCCTCCACAAGTAATTGGTAGCGATGTTCGCATCGTCGCCTATCAAGAGATGTTGCCGCGTACACCTGAATCGCAGAAGTTAATTCATGATGTTCGTTCTGTAAAAGCACCTGAAGGAACTTTGGTGGGTGGAGTTGCAGCTGACTACACAGACTCACAAGATGGCATTGCGGACACATTGCCCTGGGCATTTGGATGGATTGCACTGAGCGTCTTGGTTTTGGTCTTTATCTTTACTGGATCAATCATTCTGCCAATCAAGGCAGTACTTCTCAATATCCTTTCACTCGGTGCGACTATGGGTGTTCTTACATGGGTGTTTATTGATGGCAATCTGCAATGGCTAGTCGGTTCATTTACTGTCACAGGTAGTTTGGATACCTCAATTGTAATTTTGATTGCTGTGGTCGTATTTGGATTGTCTATGGACTATGAACTCTTCCTCCTCTCTCGCATTCGAGAAGAACATCTACAGGGCCGCTCAAATGTGGAATCAGTTGCTACTGGCTTACAGCGATCTGCGCGCATCATCACTGCTGCGGCGGTACTGCTTGCAGTAGTCTTCGCAGCCTTCGTTACGAGTGGAGTCACTTCTATTAAGACGATGGGATTTGGTGTTGCACTTGCAGTCATTCTCGATGCAACTCTTATTCGTGCACTTTTGGTACCTGCCTTGATGCGCTTATTCGGAGAGCGCAATTGGTGGGCACCAAAGAGCCTGCAGCGATTTACCTTAAAACACTAGATTCCTTTAGAATCCTCTAATGGATCTCATCGCCTCACTGCAATGTGCAGATCAGCCGGGCATTGTGCATGCCATGACTACTGCAATTTTGAATTGTGGTGGCAACATCATCGAGAACCAGCAATTTACTGATAACCCCACCAACACTTTTGTCATGCGCACACGCTTTGAAACTTCGCAAGGTTTAGCTGCGGCTCAGAAAAGTTTGACTGAAGGTCTCGGCAAATTTTCACCAGCCTTACACGTTCGTCCAACGGCACAGAAGCCAAGAGCGCTTGTACTCGTGACCAAGGAAAGCCACTGCTTGCGCGATTTGATGTACCTGCTGGAACTAGGCGAACTGCCTATAGAAATCCCCCTCGTCATTTCCAACCGTGAGGATCTCAAATCACTTGTGGAATCCCATGGAATTCCTTTCCTCTCTCTTCCTGTGACTGTGGCCAATAAAGCGGAACAGGAAAAGGTCGTGTTGGACAAGATTGCTGAGCTCAAGATTGATTTTGTCGTATTGGCTCGTTACATGCAGATTCTTTCTGCTGGTTTCTGCAATGCGCTCCCTGGAAAAATTATCAACATCCACCATTCATTTTTGCCAGGATTTAAAGGTGCCAAGCCTTACCACCAAGCTCATGACCGCGGAGTAAAGATCATCGGTGCAACTGCACACTTTGTCACCTCTGACTTGGATGAAGGTCCGATTATTGAGCAGGATGTTGCTCACGTAACTCACTCTGCAACACCCGAAGAGATGATCGCTCTTGGTCGAGATATTGAGCGCCGAGTATTAGCGCGGGCAGTAAAACTATTTGCAGAAGACCGAATCTTTATTGTTGGTCATCGCACAGTTGTATTTTCCTGATTCTGACAATCTGTAGCTTCAGGAACAGGACCAAAATTGCGTTCCGGAACTTTTGTCAGATTATTAATCGTAAACGGTATTAATTTATAGGAGATTTTCTTCTCTGGACTAATTCGAATCTTTAGTATTCCAGTTGAGCGATTCTCAACTTTGGAAGAGTAAAAGATGAAATTACCCAAAGAGTACGCGACTAATTTGTTCTCTTCTAATGTAATCGGCTGAAGTGTGTGGGTATGACTTCCTACGATGATGTCCGCGCCTAACGACAGCCATTTCTGTGTGCTTAGAATTTCAAAATTCCGTGGGCAAAAGGATCCCTCTTCTCCCCAGTGAGCAAGCACAATAAGTACATCAGTGAGCTTGCGTAGACGGGTGATTGCTCTCTCTGTCGAGCCCACATCGTAACCATTTGTAATTCCAGGTTTATCTTCTGTCGCGATCGAATCTGGCCCACCATTAACTTTGGCAAAACCTAAGATTCCAACCTTAACTCCATGGACTTTATAGACACGTCCCTGATACGCGCTTTCACTATTTCTTCCTCCACCAACATAACTTATCTCCGCACGTCGCAGGTTCTGTAAAGTATCGAGAAATCCAGAAATTCCGTAGTCGTAGCTGTGGTTATTGGCAACAGTAGCGACATTGAAGCCAATTTTATTAAGTTGCTTTAGAAAAGCCAGATCAGTCTTGAAGTTGTATTCCTTCTCTTGTTTGATAACTTTGTCAGTAACTGCCGTTTCCAAGTTAAAGATATTGAGATCTCCCGACTTGAAGTACTTTCTTAGTTCAGGAAGCACCTCTCGTTTTATTGCACTTTCTCCATGAATATCGCCAACAATGTGGAGAACAACATCTTCATTTTTTGATGAATTGGCAGGATCAGCAAAAAGAGATTGCAAAGAGAGCGCAGCAATTAAAAAGAAAATTGATGTATGCAATCTCATATGCGAATAGTATGTGGGTGTCCCCGGCGGGAGTTGAACCTGCGACCTACCGCTTAGGAGGCGGTTGCTCTATCCACTGAGCTACGGGGACCTAGTGAAATTTTTATTTCAACTTGGCAAAGGTTATCTCTATGGCTAGCCTTGGGCTAACACGCTCAACAACGGACGTGTGAATTAAAGAATGAAAGGCCACCCATGAAAGCGCTCGTTATCGGCGCAGGCGGAGTTGGCAGTGCAATCGCAAATATCGCATCACGTCGATCATTTATCACTGAAATGATCATTGCAGATCGCAATCTGTCACGCGCAGAAGCAGCCGTAACCAAGTTAAAAGACTCTCGATTCTCCGCAGCGGAGGTGAACGCCGCAGAACTTGAAGATGTCCGAGCTCTCATTCG
>JACCDK011119923.1_pt1 | contig 15123 bp, 15 predicted proteins | sample 7445871 | NCBI WGS metagenome assembly JACCDK01 (sample SAMN15323436, study PRJNA562643) | freshwater metagenome | isolation source: river surface water | place: USA:Blue River Watershed | collected 2017-08-15 | reverse complement strand
ATCTACAACAGGTGCTTCATTTGGATGCAGTGCTACCGCTGCTAATACTCTTCCTACAAAAGCCTCCGCACATTTAACAGACCAAATTGATTGCTCTGCTGAATATCCAACTTGAACAACTCGATCTATTCCAACGCTGGCGGCTTCATCTAGAGTTTCTTTTAAAAGTGGTGAATCTGGCTCGCTATTGTGAATTAATTCTAAATGGGCATGCGAATCAACTGTTTTACTATTTAGTGGAGCAGGTAGCGGAGCTGGCTTTCGATCAAGATCGCGGTTATGACGATCTGCCATAAAATTATTTAACCTCTTCTAGTCTTGGGAATAAAACATCTGTTTTTGTCACAACACTTCCTGCAGATAATTGCCCCCACTTTGAGACATCCTCAATTTTCTGATTTGCAATTGGTCCAATGCAAGTATTCGCGCCAAGACTTTGCCAAAGTTTTTCAGTCACCTCGGGCATAACTGGATGAAGTAATACCGCAAGAGCACGCAGTGACTCCGCAGTGTTATATAGAATTTGATCTAACTGTGCTTTATTAGCTGGATCTTTTGCCACTACCCAAGGTTGCTGTTCAGTGACATAGCCATTAACCCGCTTACAAAAATCCATGATTGCATTTATGCCACCTTGAAAATCTAGCGCGCAAATTGCAGTATCAGCTGATTTAACTGTCGCTGCCAGCATCTTTGCTAACTCTTCATCCTTAGCTGGTGCTGGAATCTTGTTATCGCAGTATTTTTCAATCATGGCGATCAATCTTGAAGCAAGATTTCCAAAATCATTTGCTAGCTCGCTGGTATATCTAGCTGCCATATCTTCCCAGGAAAATGAACCATCAGTTCCAAAAGGAATAGCTCTTAGAAAATAATATCTGAACGCATCCACTCCAAAATCTTTAGTGATATCACTTGGTGCGATTCCAGTGAGTTTACTCTTAGACATTTTTTCACCGCCAACTAAAAGCCAGCCATGTGCAAAGACTTTTTTCGGTACCGCAACTCCGGCAGCCATTAACATTGCCGGCCAAATAACTGCATGAAAGCGCAAAATATCTTTTCCTACTAAGTGAACATCTGCTGGCCATGTACTGGCAAACTTTTTGCCGCCCTCTGAAGCAGGATCATCTCCTAAACCAACAGCAGTGGCGTAATTAAGTAAGGCATCAAACCAAACGTAAATGACCTGTTTTGTATCCCAGGGAACTGGAATTCCCCAGTCAAAGGTTGATCTAGAGATTGAAAGATCTCTTACTTCCCCTTCTAAAAATGCGATGACCTCGTTACGAGCACTCTCTGGCTCACACGCCTGAGGATTATTTTTATAGTGATCTAATAGTGGTTGGCGAAAAGCTGATAATTTAAAAAACCAATTATCTTCACTTAACATTTCAACTGGCTTTGAGTGTATTTTGCACTTACCCTCAATTAAATCACCCGGTAATTTAAACTCTTCACACCCAATGCAGTATGGGCCTTCAAATTTTCCAGCATAAATGTGACCGGCATCTTTTAATCCTTGAAGAAATCTCTGTACCCGCTGCGTATGTCGCTCTTCAGTTGTTCTTATAAAATCATCATGGGCAATATTTAAATCTTGCCAAACTGGCTTCCAAGCTGATTCAACTAGCTTGTCACACCAATCTTGTGGCGCTGTGTTGTTACTTTGGGCGGTATTTAAAACCTTTTGACCATGTTCATCAGTGCCAGTTAAAAACCAAACTGACTCACCTTTTTGCCGATGCCACCTGGTTAATACATCACCAGCCACCGTTGTGTAGGCATGGCCGATATGGGGTGCATCATTTACATAGTAAATAGGAGTAGTTAGATAAAAAGATTTGCCAGCCATGATCAGATCTTATCGCCACTCTTATATGCCACCATCGCATCAAAAACTACTCGTTTTGCTACGCCATTTTGCTTTGCAACTTGAGCAATCGCCTCTTTGCGGCTTTCACCAGCGTTTTCCTGTTCAACTACTAATCTAACTAACTCTTCATGCGAAAACTGGCGAGCACCTGGATCAAAGCCCTCCACCACCATAGTTATCTCACCTAAAATATCTTTAGATTCTGCCCAAGTAATTAGTTCAGCAATACTGCCACGAATTACCTCTTCGTAATGTTTGCTCATCTCTCGGCAAATAACACCTCTTCGATTGGCACCAAATGCTGTTTGCGCATCAATTAAGGATTCAACAATTCGATGTGGAGCTTCAAAGAAGATAATCGTCCGCTGCTCTTGTGCTAAATCTTTAAACCATTTTTCTCTAGCTGCTTTTGTGCGAGGTGGAAAACCCTCAAAGCAAAATCGATCAGTTGGTAATCCAGATAATAAAAGCGCAGTAGTTACCGCACTAGGTCCAGGCAGAACTTTAATTTGAATATTTAAAGCAAGTGCTGCTCTAATCAAGCGATAGCCAGGATCGGAAATTCCAGGAGCACCAGCATCGGTTACTACCAAAATATCTTTATTAGAATTTAAAATCGCAGTTAATTCCTCGATTCGTTCACTCTCATTACCTTCAAAGAAAGAGATTACTTTGGCATTATGTTTAATATCTAAATCTGAACATAATCTGGCAAATTTTCTCGAATCTTCGGCGGCAATATATTTTGCTTGCACAATTGACTCAATTAAATGAGCTGATGCATCGCGCACATCACCAATAGGTAGGCAGGCCAAAATTAACATTTGCCAATTCTCTCAGGTTATCTTCCGGTCTGCTCTCACTTCTGTCTTAGGCTGATCCCATGAGAGTTGAGCGCCTACTTCAGTTTGGGCCGATTGCGGCGATTTTTACCTTTGCACTAGCGCTTCGACTTTGGCGACTAAATCTTCCTAGTGGCTATATTTTTGATGAGGTTTACTATGCAAAAAATGCTGCCTCGTTAATTACCGCAGGTGTTGAGTTAAATGATCAAGGAGAATCTGAATTTGTGGTCCATCCACCACTTGGTAAGTGGCTAATTGGTATTGGGATAAGAATCTTTGGTAATAATGAGTTTGGTTGGAGATTTTCTGCCGCCATCTTTGGCAGCTTCGCTGTTCTATTAATTTACTTAATTGTTAAAAAATTATTCGCTTCAGAATTTTTAAGTATTACCGCTGCGCTGCTTTTTGCCCTAGATGGACTTAATCTAGTGATGTCACGAGTTGCACTATTGGATATATTTTTAATGGTATTTATCTTATTAGCTTTTTACTTCCTCTTATTAAACAATTACTTAGCGGTTGGTATTGCGTTGGGCTTAGCTCTGGCTACTAAATGGAGTGGCGGATTTCTAATTCCAGTTTTTCTACTCTTTGTAGTGATTGAAAATAGAGCTAATTTAAAAAATCTTTTAAAGCCAATTGCTCAACTAATTCTGCTACCAGTGGGTGTTTACCTAATCTCATGGAGTGGCTGGATTTTTAGTGGTAAAGGCTGGGGTAGAAACTCAGAATCAAATCTACTCTCCTCCCTTTGGAGTTATCACATGCAAATTTTAAGTTTCCACCAAGATCTAGTTGAGCAGCACTCCTATCAAGCTAATCCATGGAGTTGGCTAATTTTAGGTAGGCCCACCTCATTTTTTTATGAGGACTCTGCAAATTGTGGGCAAGCAAAGTGTGCACAAGAGATATTAGCGATGGGAACACCATTTTTATGGTGGAGTGCAGTATTTGCTGTAGCAATAACTATTGGATTTTTTATTACTAATAAAGATCGAAAGGCAGCCATTATTTTACTTGGGTTTGCCGCCACCTATCTGCCTTGGTTTTTAATTCAAGAACGAACTACTTTTTATTTCTACGCAATTAGTACTCTTCCATTTCTAATTCTGGCAATTATTTATTGTTTTGATTTATTGCTTGAATCAGAAAAAAATAAGAAGTATATAAAGATATATGTAGCACTTGTAGCAATAAATTTTCTTTACTTTTTACCGATTTACCTAGGAATTAGCATCCCTTACTCAGAGTGGTTGAATAGAATGTGGCTAGAGAGTTGGATTTAAGCTACTCGTTTACCGCTCTACCCTCATCTAATTCAGTAATTTGCGATTGATCAAATAAGTCATCATCTCGACCAGATAATGCTTTAACTCTTTCTTGTTCAGCACTCCATTGGCCTGGTGTAGTTAAATCTATGGTGCGCCTACTTGGAATAGCTTTTGGTGCTGTTGTGTAAACCGGCTTTGGCACAGTTGTTGGCTGCCAACCTTTTCGTTCTTTTGGCACAACAATTACGCCAGTAATCTCCGGGCGCTCAGAAAATGGAATCCAATGATCATTGGATTTACCTTCGGTAACTTCTTGGGTGATTATTTCAGTTGGAATTTTTCTATTTGTAATCTTTTCAAGAGCGGCTAATCTGCGCGCTCGAAGTTGGGATGCGACAACTTGTTTTCTAACATTTACAAAGTAAATAAGTAAAGCTGTTAGTGGAATTAAAGTTGTACTCAATGCTAGAAAACCAACAAATGCAAAAACGTTTGAAAATAAATAAATTAAAAATAAAGAAGTAAAAATTAATTTGCGGCGAAGGAATATTTTATTTTTTTCTTCAATATTTATTTCATACTTTATATTTTTATTATTATCCGCCACAACCTGCATTGCATTTTTATATCGTTCAATAGCTTTCCCGGAGCTCTCTTCATGTCTACTAATCCATTGGGGTAGGAAATAGGCAGCCCACATGCCAATGATGACTAAATAGATAAAACCTGAACTCATAAAGCACAACAATAAATGTCAGGTTGAGGATTTTGGGGTAATTAATAGGGTATGTCCTAATTTAATTTTATTTTATTTCTGGGTTCTCTCTAACAAAAGTTATGTGATCTCGCCAATCCCCAGCGATGTGTAGATATTTACTACGTGATCCCTCCAGAATAAAGCCAGCTTTTAATGCAACCTTTTTTGATGCCTCATTCTCTGGTCGTAAATTAATCTCAATTCTATGTAGCTTTAAATCTTCAAACCCAAACTTAGTTAATAATTTAACTGCTCTAGTTGTGTATCCCCGGTTTGAATACCGTTGATCAATCCAATAACCAATATGCGCCCCGCGCATTGCACCAAAAATTATTCCACCCAAAGTAATTTGACCAATTAAAGTTATATTTTTGCCGTTATTAAGCCAGATACCAAGTGAGATTGATCTAAGGGCTCGCATTTCTCGATTTAATTGCATCACCATGCCGTAGTAAGAAGGCAGTGGCGACTTGTTGTCTACATTTGGCCTAGTTGCCTCCCATGGTGAAAGCCAATCTCTGTTTACTGCTCTAACTTCATCCCATAAGTGTTTATCTCTAAATTTTATTGGCTTAAGTGTTAACTCACCATCAATTAGTATCTTCAAAACTATCCCTGGTTAATCATTATTACATTTACCGAATCACCAGCGCTTAACTTTTTATCCTTTTCTCCTAAAGTTATTAGGCAATCTGCTAAGGAAAGTGTTGATATTAACTCCTGATTTTCTAATGGCTCAACACTTCCATCTGAGTTAATTTTGCCTCGAATATAATTAGCCTTTTCTTGTACAGGATTAATATCTTTATTTAACTTAAGCTTCTTTGTTGCTCTATTTATCTCACTCATAGCTAACATCTTTAAGACCATTGGGCGAATAAATATCTCAGCTGATAAGAAGTTTCCAATAGGATCTCCCGGCAGGGTAACGATTGGGGTTTTATCTGGCCCAATCACTCCGTAGTTATGTTTTCCACTCTCAGCAAGATTTGGAATAATCGTAGTCATCTGGCCAAGCTGAGAAAGAACAGAATTTATTAACTCAAAGGATTCATCGCCTGATTCACCACTTATTACAATTAAATCTGCTCTTACAAGTTGATCTTCAACAATTAATTTCAATTCCTCACTAGTTTCTGGAATTGTGTGAACCCGAAAAGCATGCGCGCCAGTCTCCTTCATGAGGGTGGTTAAAAACCAGGAGTTACTTTCAAACTCATCATCTTCACCAGCTAACTTGCTACCTGGCTCTACTAAATCATCACCGGCACTAATAATTACTACTCGTGGGTGTGGTCGGCATGGAAGTCGATCTAAGCCAAGTGAGGCCGCTAGCGCTATTTGAGTTGAATTAATTTTGGTGCCACTTTTTATCACAACTTTTTCATCAAGGAGTAGATCACTTGCCATAGTGGCCCCATGCGCATCTAAAAGAGGTAAATCAAGGGCTGCCAGCGGAGTTGCCAGCTCAAGCAGACGTTCATACATCTGCGCAACTGAGAGAGTTTCTTCCATACCTAAACCCTACTTTGACCTTGCTATAAATTAAGGTAAGCACCATGGTGATTAGGGAAAATAAATCTCAACTGCGTAATAGGTTTCGACAAGAGCGAAAAGAGCGTTTTGTTGAAGATAGTTGGAATCACATCCTTACAGCTACCGAAATGATACTTGCAACAAATATTGCGACCTATATCTCATATGAGTTTGAACCTGAAACTAAGGATTTGAATCAAGCTTTAATCAAATCAAATAAAAAAGTATTTTTACCAAGATTATTACCAAATAATGATCTGGAATGGGTTAATTGGAATGGCTCACAAGAATCTCTAAGTTTAAATGGCAAAGTTTGGGAGCCAGTCGGCCCTGCTATTTCTGATGTAAAGCTTGAGGTAATAATTGTGCCGGCGCTGCATGTAGATCGAGATGGCAATCGCTTAGGTCAAGGTGGTGGCTCCTACGACCGAGCTTTAGCTAGTAGTAATGCTTGGAAGATTGCATTGCTGCATAAGGGTGAGATTACTAATGAGCCGCTACCAGTTGAGCCACATGATCAAAAAGTTAGTGCGGCGGCAACACCAGAGATTATGGTTCGGTTTTAAATAGTTAAGTTATCTAAATTTCTAGCCATAACAATTCGTTGAATTTGATTTGTTCCTTCATATATCTGAGTTAGCTTGGCATCTCGCATCATTCGTTCAACTGGATAATCACTTACATATCCATAGCCACCAAGTATTTGAACTGCATCAGTAGTTACCTTCATTGCAACATCGGTGGCAAAACATTTACTGGCAGCTGAGAAGAAGGTTAAGTCGCTCTCACCTCTTTCACTTTTTACCGCTGCTGCGTAGGTAAGTTGGCGAGCAGCTTCAATTTGCATAGCCATATCAGCCAACATAAATTGAATAGCTTGGAAATCAAATATGGGTTTACCAAATTGCTGGCGTTCATGGGAATACTTTTTAGCTACATCAAATGCGCCTTGCGCAATTCCTAATGCTTGAGCTGCAATGGTAATTCTGGTGTGATCTAACGTTTTCATTGCGAGTGAAAAACCTGTGCCAACCTCGCCTAACCTTCGATCATCGCTTAGTTTTACATTATCAAAATAAACTTCCTTAGTTGGTGAGCCTCTGAATCCCATCTTCTTTTCATGTGCACCAAATGAAACACCAGTATCACTTTTCTCAACAATAAATGCAGTAATTCCTTTGGCACCCTTACTTAAATCAGTACTTGCTAGGACGGTATAAAACTCAGATACACCGGCATTTGAAATCCATTTTTTACTGCCAGATAAAATCCAATTATCACCATCTTTAACCGCTTTAGTTTTCATAGCAGCAGCATCAGAGCCTGCCTCAGACTCTGATAGACAGTAGGAAAATCCCTTTCCAGCTGCTAGTTGAGTTAAATACTTTTTCTTTTGCTCATTACTTCCAGCGATCATTAATGGCACTGAACCTAATTTATTAACGGCTGGAATTAAAGATGAAGAACCACAAACTCTTGCTACCTCTTCGATAATTATTACTGCAGCAAGTGCGTCTGCTCCTTGTCCGCCAAATTCAGTTGGTACATGAGCCGCAGCTAATCCAGCAGATTGCAATGCATCAGCTGCTTCTTGCGGATAGCGAGAGTTCTCATCAACATCATGAGCAAATGGTGCAATTTTTTTAGCGGCCAGTGATGAAACACTTTCGCGTAAATCTTGATACTCCTGTCCAAATAAAGCAGGCATATCTGAGGTAGAGGTCATGGGGTAATTCTATTCTCTAATATCTCTTTGATTTAACTCAGATAGGTACTTGTTGTATTGAGCTAACTCATCATCTTCACCCATAGCAGCGGCTCGATCAGCAGCTCGATCAATCCGATTCGCCTCTTTTTTATCCTCTCTTACCCATTGAATGAAGATGGCAAGCAGTGCCAGCAAGATCGGAATCTCGCCCATAGCCTAACCAATTGATCCACCAAGTTTTTGATCTGCAAGTAAGTCAGTAGCCCAAGGCCGCTGTAGTTGAGCGAAATATCCACCGTCAATTAATGTCGAAGCGGACATAATTGAAATCGAGAAAAATGCATGAATACTCATTGCGGCAAAGATAATAATTATCTTCACCATATGCGGCACTTTTCTTGGTAATGGATCTATGCCGATTATGATTTGAAAAAATAAAATACCAGCTAATAAGAAGTGAAGTGACATTATAAAGTGCCCAGTATGGCCGCCCATAAGATTTCCAAAGATTGGAGTGAAATAGAGTGCAAATAATGAGCCATCAAAAATCGCTAGTGCAACTACTGGATTTGTAAATATTTTGCCAAATCTAGAGTGCAAAACTGCAATGAGAGAGCCTCTAACGCCACGTTCTTGATCATCTCTACCGATTGGCAAAGTTCTTAGCGCTAAAGTAACTGGAGCTCCTAAAACAATTCCAATTGGTGCAATCATTCCAATCACCATATGAGCGGCCATATGAATTGAGAAAGAAAAGTGCGAGTACAGCCCAAGTCCACCACTAGTTGCGTAATCCACCGCGCTAACACCAAGGGCAAATGCAATAGTTCTACCAACTGGCCACTTAACACCCCGCCTGCTTAAAATAATTACACCTTTGATATATAAAGCAACAATAAATATAAGTAGTCCCAGCATTAAACCATCTGGTTCATAAGAGAATAAAAGTCGAGAAAGATTCGGCTCTGGTGGTAGTTGAATACCTGTGACAAGTAACGCTGGAGTTATAGCAATCTCTTTCTCAGCTGGTGCAACCGTTGATAGCCAACTTCCTACAAATATGGTTCCAGCCATTATAAAAATCTCTGCCGTAACTAATCTAAAAATTGATGGATAATCTGATTTAACAATCCACCTTCTATGAATGGCGCCGAAGCCAATTAAAAGCAGAGCTAAAAATATTTTCAAGATTATTATTGCACCATACTTACTTTGCCAGGCTGAAAAACTATCTAGCCTTGTCCAAGCATTTGCCACCCCGCTTGCTGCCACAGCAATAGCGCCCCAAAGTGCAATCTGGCTAAATCTAGGCAGTGCAATAACTCTTTGCTTGCTATCTAATTGAATTAGGCCAAATAAGCCTCCTACCCAAAAACTTATTGCAATCACATGGATTACAAGTGCACCTATTGCTAATCCATGGCTACCAGAGGCGCTGCCATGACTTTGAAAAACTGGTGCAATTAAACCAATTAAAGCTAACCCTAAAGATATATAAGCAGCCATTATCTTTCTAAGTGGAACTGCTAATAGCAATAAAATCACCATGCCTTGAAGCAAATAACTTTTACCTAGCGAGGTTTGAGTCAAATAAGATCGGATTACAGTTATATCTAATGAAGCTAAAATTGATTGATCTAATAAATAAGCAATCTGAATTATTGTGAATATAAATAAAGCAAGTAACCAAAAAATATAGTACTTTTTTATTTTTTTAGTTAGCTCACTGCTTTTAATACTACCTTTGATATCTTTATCTAAAAAAGCAGCCGCAATTATTAGGCCAATACTTAAAACACTAACTAATTGAAGTAAGCCTTTAGCAATTGGGACTAACGTTTCGACCATTTAAGTTACTACTTTAAAAATTTCTTACTGCTACTTGAATTTTTCCTAGGAGTCTTTGGCTTACTTGGCGTATTAAATGTTTGCTTTGCATATCGTGATAGAAACACTAAAACAATAAAAGCAAAAACCATTAGGCCAATTACAAATAAATCAGTTAAACGGTTTGGATTATTTGAGGCTAATGGGTCTTCACTCACAGTTGGGGTTGGTGTTGGGAGTGATACTTCATCAGGGGCGTTATAAATAAATGTAAATGTGCCAGAGGTTGATTCCTCATCAATGGCCATTAATGTATATGAAACTGTGTATGTACCAGAGGTTTGTAGTGGTTTTAATCCAACCAATATAACTTGGCCTTGAATTTGGATTGCACCATCATCAACTCTAATTCCTTCTGGACTAATTACTTCAACTGTATTTGCACCTTCAACTAAATCAGCATTTGCTTTGATTGAAATAGCACTTGGTGAGAGATTCAAAATTGAGCCAGCAGTGGGTGAGGTAGTAATGATTGATGTTGCAAAAGCCGGACTAGTCCCAAGCAGAGAAATTATCGCCAAGCTAATTATCTGAATTAAGCGCTTCATTTCTGCCCAACCTTTCCAGTTAGCCCTTATCTTCCCACTTGCTTAAGATTATCCCCTATGCCTACCTATGAATACCTGTGCAACAAGTGTGAACATGCTTTTGAGGTCGTTCAGTCCTTTAGTGATGCAGCTATCGAGGATTGTCCAAAGTGTGATGGCAAAGTTAGAAAGGTATATAACAACGTTGGAGTCGTATTTAAGGGAAGTGGATTTTATAAAACTGATTCAAGAAGTACTACTCCTGCCAAAACTGAAAGTAAGCCTGAGGTAAAAACTGAAAGCAAGCCTGCGAGCAAACCTGAGAATAAGTCTAAAAATAAAACGGATTAAAAATGATGAGGCGGCTTATCTGCCTTAATTTCATCATCTCGTCTTGTATCAACCTCTAAATCAACCTCATCATTAGTTATTTTAGGAAGCAGGTGATTTATTTCACCAGATCTTTGTTTCCTGGCATCAGTAGATTTTTCAGAATTATCATTGCTACTCATTAGAATATAAGTCTACGCCATAACAACTATAAAGAGTAAAAATTGAGGTTAAAATGTTTGAAAAATTAGGTTTGCTAATAGTCACTCGTAAGAAATTTATTTTTACTCTTTTTATAGCTTTAATACTTGCTGCTGGCGCCATCGGATCATCAGTATTTGGCAAATTAGATAGTGGTGGCTATTCAGATCCAAAGAGCGATTCAGCGAAAGTCTTTGAATACCTAACAGATGAATTTAAAGTTAAAGATCCAGCCGTAGTTCTGGTTGTAGAGACAAAAAATGGCATTATTTCACCAGAGGCTTCTGCATCAGCAACAAGATTAGAAAGTCAAATAAAACTTGAACCTGGAGTTGAATCCACACTCTCATTTTGGAGCTCTGGTGGAGCACCGTCATTAAAGAGCAGTGACGGTAACTCTGCATTTTTATTCATCTATAGCCAAAGCACAGACTGGGATGAAGTACAAAATCTAGGTAAAAGAATGCAAGAAAAATATGAGGGTAATTACGAAACTCTAAGAGTTTATGCCAGCGGAACTGGAGTATTTGCACACGCAATTAACACAAAAATTGCAGATGATCTGAAATTATCTGAAGCCATTTCGATCCCATTGACTTTTATATTTCTAGTTTTCGTATTTGGTAGCTTGGTTGCTAGTGCAATGCCGTTACTTGTTGGCGTCTCGGCAATTTTAGGTTCACTACTTGTTATGTACCTACTGACTTTATTTACCGGCGTGAGTGTCTTTGCGCTAAATCTAATAACTGGACTTGGGCTTGGTTTAGGAATTGATTATTCATTATTAATGGTAAATAGATTTAGGGAAGAATTACACGCTGGAAAATCAGTTGAAGATGCAGTACGAAAAACTGTTAGCACTGCTGGCAAAACCGTATTTTATTCTGGTTTAACTATTGTTATAACCCTTGCTTCATTAATGCTATTTCCGTTAATGTTCTTAAAATCTTTTGGCTACGCTGGGGTTACCGTAGTAATTATGGCTGTGCTTGGTTCATTAGTTGCACTACCTGCCTTGCTCGCAATCTTAGGAACTCGAATAAATAAAGCAGTTGTACGAAAAGGCGCTATCGCTCCAAAAGAGGATGGTAAATGGGCACAAACTGCAAGATTTGTTATGCGCAGACCGGTAGCAGTAGTCACGCTTTCATTAATTTTGTTAACTGTTTTAGCAGCTCCGATTAAAGATATTGTATTTACTCAAGTCGACTCCAGAGTATTGCCAGCTAGCAATCCTGCTGCTGCTGCATCACAAATAATTTCAGACCGCTTCCCTGGCCAAGAGGGAAATCCAATTGAAATTGTTGTGCCAAATGGTGCTCAAATCACCAGCCAGATAGATCAATTCACATCTGCTATTGCAAAGGTTGATGGCATAGTTCGAATCGGACAATTACAAACCTATGGAAATGATGTCCGAGTTACTGCTATTCATGAGATGGGTCCAAGAACACCAGATGCTGAAAGATTAATCAATGAAATTAGAGATCTACCATCACCTGCAGGAACATTAATCGGTGGGGTGGCTGCAGATTATGCCGATACTCAAAATGGAATTGCTAGAACTATGCCATGGGCATTGTTATGGATAGTAATTGGCGTGCTTCTATTGCTCTTTGTTTTTACCGGTTCGATTATTCTGCCAATCAAAGCCGTGATTTTAAATATTCTCTCCTTAGCTGCCACCTTAGGTGCAATTACTTGGATATTTGTGCATGGTCACCTTCAATGGCTAGTTGGCGAATTTACCGTTACAAATGCAGTTGATACTGGGTCTATTATTTTGGTTGCAGTTGTAGCCTTTGGTTTATCTATGGATTATGAACTATTCCTACTCTCCCGAATCAAAGAAGAGCATGATGCAGGAAAATCTAATGTTGAATCAGTGGCAATTGGATTACAAAGATCTGCTCGCATTATTACTGCTGCAGCTGGCTTATTAGCCATCGTTTTCGCCTCATTTGTTTTAAGTGGCGTAACCTCAATAAAGATGCTTGGTTTTGGTGTGGCATTTGCAATTATTTTAGATGCAACTTTGGTACGTGCATTATTGGTACCAGCATTAATGAGATTATTTGGTGAAAGAAATTGGTGGGCGCCAAAATCAATGAAACGATTCACAATTTCCCATTAATTTCTTGCGTCCCCGGCGGGAGTTGAACCTGCGACCTACCGCTTAGGAGGCGGTTGCTCTATCCACTGGGCTACGGGGACAATATTTAATTTTAAAAATGTTTAAAGTTACCTTAATTGTAAGTTAATACATTAATAATTGATAACTAATCACTATTTGTGCGTAATTTGTCTTTAAATTAACGCTGCGATAGACTAACAATAATTCGTTTGGAGTTGAATGTCATGAAGGCCCTAGTTATAGGCGCCGGTGGAGTTGGTAGGGCGATAGCTAATATCGCATCACGCAGATCATTTATCGAATCAATGGTGATTGCCGACCGTACACTTGCAAGAGCAGAAGAGGCTGTGGCGCGCGTAAAAGATCCTCGGTTTTCTGCTGCCATGGTAAATGCTGCTGAACTTGAAGATGTTAGAGAGTTGATTCGAAAAGCAGATCCCGATGTAGTTATTAATGCAGTTGACCCTAGATTTGTAATGCCAATATTTTTAGCATGCGAGATTGAAAACACTAATTACATAGATATGGCGATGTCTTTATCACGAAAACATCCGCATTATCCATTCACCGAAACTGGTGTGAAATTAGGCGATGAACAATTTGCTCGAGATTTCAACTGGGATGAGCGAAAGATCTTTGCCTTAATTGGTATGGGTGTTGAGCCGGGTATGAGCGATATCTTTGCTAAGTACGCTAGCGAGCACCTATTTAGCCGAATTGATTCCTGCACTATTTTAGATGGCTCAAATTTACGAGTTGAAGGATATGACTTTGCACCATCATTTTCGATTTGGACCACAATTGAAGAGTGCCTAAATCCACCAATAGTTTGGGAGGATGGCCGAGGTTGGTATACCACTACCCCATTTTCAGAGCTAGAAATCTTTGACTTTCCGGAGGGTATTGGACCTGTTGAGTGTGTGAATGTAGAACACGAAGAGGTTGTGCTTATCCCACAAAAAATTGATGCTAAAAAAGTTAACTTTAAGTACGGACTTGGTGCTGAATTCATTACTATTTTAAAAACAATCAATATGTTAGGAATGGATCGAAAAGAAACAGTTGAGGTTCAAGGTGTGGCCGTTTCTCCAAGAGACCTACTTACCGCCTCACTGCCAGATCCAGCTACCTTGGGCGAACGAATGCGTGGAAAAACTTGTGCTGGTGCATTAGTTAAAGGTTTAGATAAACAAGGAAATCCAAAAGCTGTTTATATCTACAATGTGGTTGATAATGCTTGGTCGATGAAAGAGTTTGGTGATCAGGCGGTAGTTTGGCAAACTGCAATTAATCCAGTTATTGCTCTTGAATTAATTCACAATGGAGTTTGGAAACCACAAGGGGTTAATGGTCCAGAGTGGTTTGAATCAAAACCATTCCTTGATCTATTAGAGGAGTACGGCACCTCATGGCATATTCGAGATGAGGATATTTCAGGAATTAAGAAGTAATGGCTACAGCATTAATCACTGGTGCTACAGCAGGCATTGGCGCTGCCTATACAAAATTACTTGCAAAAAATGGCTTTGATTTAGTGTTGGTCGCTCGAGATTTACCAAGACTTAATCAGTTTGCAAAGCAGCTAAAATTTGATTACCAAGTAAAGGTTGAGTTAATTAAAGCTGATTTAACCAAGCCAGCTCAATTAAGTAGGGTAGAAAAAAGATTAAAAAATAAATCTAAGCCAATTACAGTGTTAATTAATAATGCAGGCTTTGGTATCAAAGATAGTTTTATAGATTCAAGCCTGGATCGAGAGCAAGAGTTATTAGATGTACTAGTGAGCGCACCGATGCGATTGACTCACTGCGCACTACCTTTAATGGTTGCAAAAAATAATGGTGTGATCGTAAATGTAAGTAGTGTGGCAAGTTGGATTGCTGGCGGTACTTATAGCGCAGCTAAATCATATTTAACTGTTTTTACTGAGTATCTAAATAATGAACTTAAAGGAAGTAATGTAAAGACTTCTGCCCTTTGCCCTGGCTTTACTAGAACTGAGTTTCATCAACGAGGCAAGATGAAAATGGGCGGGCTACCAAATTTCATGT
>JACCDK010121849.1_pt1 | contig 15123 bp, 11 predicted proteins | sample 7445871 | NCBI WGS metagenome assembly JACCDK01 (sample SAMN15323436, study PRJNA562643) | freshwater metagenome | isolation source: river surface water | place: USA:Blue River Watershed | collected 2017-08-15 | reverse complement strand
TGGCTTCAATGTGATCGAGCAATCGGCCGGGTGTGGCCACCAAAATCTCAACGCCTTTTTTGAGCTCAAGGGTTTGGGGCTTCATGTCCATGCCGCCGAACACCACAGCGCTGCGCATTTGTGTGTACTTGGCATACAGTTTAATTTGCTGCGCCACCTGATCGGCCAGTTCGCGCGTGGGCAAGAGCACCAAGGCGCGCACAGGGTGTCGTGCGGGCGACGTGGACGAATTTTCGTGCTTGAGCAAACGCTGGAGCAGCGGCAAGGAGAAGGCAGCGGTTTTACCGGTGCCTGTTTGCGCAGCGCCCATCACGTCTTTCCCAGTCAAGACCACAGGAATGGCCTGTGCCTGAATGGGGGTCATGGATTCGTAGCCCATTTCGGCTACGGCACGTGCCAGCGGTTCAGCCAGCGATAGATTTGAAAAAGAGGCGGTCATTAACCCGCTATTGTCGCACTTTAAGTCTTGGGCAATGTCACGCCCACCTGACCTTGGTATTTACCGCCCCGATCTTTGTAGCTGGTCTCGCAAACCTCGTCGCTTTCAAAGAACAAAACTTGGGCACAACCCTCTCCCGCGTATATCTTGGCGGGCAAGGGGGTGGTGTTGCTGAATTCAAGCGTCACGTAGCCTTCCCATTCGGGCTCAAAGGGGGTGACGTTCACAATGATGCCGCAGCGCGCGTACGTGCTTTTGCCCAAACAAATGGTGAGCACGTTGCGAGGAATACGAAAGTACTCCATTGTGCGCGCCAAAGCGAAACTGTTGGGCGGGATGACGCAAACATCGGAATGAATGTCGACGAAGCTTTTTTCGTCAAAGTTTTTGGGGTCAACCACCGTGCTGTAGATGTTGGTGAAGACCTTGAACTCGGGCGCACAACGAATGTCATAGCCATAACTGCTGGTGCCGTAGCTCACAATTTTTTCGCCGGCGTCGTTTTTTCTCACTTGACCTGGCTCGAAAGGCTCAATCATGCCGTGCTCTTCAGCCATTCGGCGAATCCACTTGTCGCTTTTAATGCTCATCGCTCAGTCTTTCCAACAGTCTTTGAATGCTAGCTCGCATTGTAAAGTGCTAACAGCATGCGGTGCAGGCCACTTGAATTGTGAGCGAATTTCAAGGCCCCTGTGCCCTGACAGCAAGAAAGGGTACAGTGGGTGGGCTAAACTTTGTCATCACTGTTTTCAACTTCTCACCCTTGAGAACCCCCATGAAACGACGCACCCTTCTTCAAGCCAGTCCTTTTTTGCTGGGCTTGCCCGCAGCAAGCGAAGCGCAAACGGCCTACCCCAACAAACCCATTCGCTACATCGTGCCCGTGGCTGCCGGCGGTGGCTCTGACATGGTGGGACGGGCTCTTTGCGAGCGTTGGGCCAAGGTTTTGGGCCAGTCTGTGGTGGTCGACAACATCGGGGGTGGCGGTGGCGTCATTGCGGCACAAAATACCGCACGTTCTGCGGCCGATGGCTACACCCTGATGCAAGGCTATGTGGCAACACACGGCACATCACCGGCCACGCGCAAACTGCCTTACGACGCTGAAAAAGATTTCACACCCATCGGCATGATTGGATCCACCCCCAATGTCTTGTGCGTCAACACCAATTTGCCACCGCAAAACATCAAGGCATTCCTGGACTACGTCAAACAAAACCCGGGTCGTCTCTCTTATGGCTCTGCAGGCGCGGGATCATTGACACACTTGACGGCAGAGTTGTTCAAGCTTCAAACCAACAGCTTCATGGTGCACATTCCTTACCGCGGCATTGCACCGGCCATCACCGACCTCATCGGTGGCCAAACACAAATGATGTTCCCAGGTTTGGCTGCAGCCTTGCCGCACATTCGCAGTGGCCGCATTCGCGCCCTTGCCGTCACAGGTACCAAACGTCACCCTCAAGTCAAGGACATTCCCACTCTGGAAGAAGCCGGCCTCAAAGGCTTTGATGCACAGCAATGGTATGGCGTGGTGGGCCCGGCCAACATGCCGGCCCCCATTGTCAAAGTCCTCAACGATGCCATGTTGAATGTGCTGTCACAACCCGACTTCAAAGAAAAATTAAGTTCAGAGGCCGTTGAATTGATGCCCATGAAACCAGCCGAGTTCGCAGCCTACATGAAGGCCGACTTGGCGCGTTGGACGCAATTGGCCAAAGCTCGCAACATTCAATTGGACAGTTAAGCGTCCCTTATGGCGTGACCTTGCCCACCACGCCTTCGACCAAATAATTCATGTTGAGAATTTGAACTGGCGACAATGATTGACCTGGAGACACCACGGGCTTGCCTTCGTTGTCCCTGATGGGTCCCTGAAAAATCTGGCGTTTGCCCGAGACAATGTCGTTTTGAATCTGCTGAATTTCATTGCGCACGGGATTGGACATCTTGGGGCCAAAATCGCCAACGCGAATCATGCCTTCCTTCAAACCCCCACTGGCATTGCCTGTGCGCCACTGGCCACTTTGGACATCTTTCACGCGCTGCGTGTAGTAGTTGCCCCATTCATGCATCACAGCCAGCAATTGCGCATCGGGCGCCACCTTGCGCATGTCGGAGTGGTAGGCAATGGCCATCTTGCCGCGTTCTTGCGCGGCCACCATGACTGCGTTGGTGGCAGTGTGAAAGGTGATGACGTCCACCGACTGATTGAACAAAGTCATCGCCGCATCGCGCTCTTTGGCAGGATCAAACCAGGCATTCAGCCACACCACCTTGACTTGGGCTTGAGGGTTCACAGAGCGCATGCCCAACGTGAAAGCATTCAAACCCTGTAACACTTCGGGGATGGGAAACCCCGCCACATAACCCGCCACATTGGACTTTGTCAGGCGACCGGCCGCCACACCCGCCAAATAACGACCCTCGTAATAACGGGCGTTGGCCACGGCCACGTTCACATCGGTTTTGTAACCCGTGATCGATTCAAACTTCACGTTGGGGAACTCTTTGGCCACTTTGAGTGTGGGCTCCATGTAGCCAAAGCTGGTGGTGAAAATGATGTCATGGCCTTGCTGCGCCAAATCGCGCACCACGCGCTCGGAGTCAGCGCCCTCGGCGACATTTTCAACCACAGTGGTTTTGACGGCGTTGCCCAAGGACTTCTCTACCGCCTTGCGACCTTCGTCGTGTTGATGCGTCCATCCGGCCTCAAAAACAGGCGTCACATAAACAAAGGCCGCTTTAACGGGTTTGTTGCCAGACGAGGCTGCAGGCTGAGCCGCAGTGACGGAGAAAGAAAAGGGAGAAAAAAAGCAGGCGGCCGTGATCACGGCTGCGAGGTTTTTGTACATGGTAGTCCTCTACATGGCTTCGGTTAAACAACATCAATGGCCGTCGAAGCGCCGTCATTGAAACATCAAAAGCACTTGCAAACGCCTGCAAATGCAAGCTGTATTCTAATGCAGGTGTATAAAGTTCTTTTGTTCAGCAAAGTGTGAGTTCGTCATGCATCTTCGTTTGATTCCGAGCGCTCTTCTGGTCGCTTGCCTTGTTTCACCCGGTGGCACCTTGGCACAAATGACTGCCAGCGCCTCCAGCGCCCCCATCAGCTCACTGAAAGCCGTGGCTCAGGTTGAAGGCATTACCGAATACCGCCTGGCCAACGGCTTGCGTGTGCTGTTGGCCCCCGATGTGTCCAAGCCCACCACCACGGTCAACGTCACTTACTTGGTAGGCAGCCGTCACGAAAACTACGGCGAGACAGGCATGGCCCATTTGTTGGAACACATGGTATTCAAAGGTACGCCCAAGTTTGGCAATCTGATGCAAGAACTCGACAAGCGAGGCATGGATTTCAACGGCACCACGTATTTCGACCGCACCAACTATTACCAAACATTTTCTGCCAATCCCGACAATTTGAAGTGGGCCATTGAAATGGAAGCCGATCGCATGGTCAATTGCTTCATTGCCCGCAAAGACTTGGACTCCGAGTTTTCAGTGGTCCGCAATGAGATGGAAAGCGGTGAAAACAGCCCCTTCATGTCGCTCTGGCAACGCATGACAGCCACCGCCTTCGATTGGCACAATTACGGCAAACCCACCATTGGCGCGCGCTCCGACGTTGAAAACGTCAAGATTGAAAACTTGCAAAACTTTTACCGCAAGTACTACCAACCCGACAATGCCGTGTTGTTGGTCGCTGGCAAATTTGACCCTGTCACCACCTTGGCACTCATCCAAAAAGAATTTGGCGCCATTCCCAAACCCACACGAATTTTAGAACCCACCTACACCCAAGAACCTGTTCAAGATGGTGAGCGCGAAGTCACGGTTCGGCGAACCGGCGACACCCAGCTTTCAGCAGTGCTGTATCACACAGCGCCGGGCAGTCACCAAGACTCAGCAGCACTTGCAGCGCTCTTCGAAGTCTTGGCCGATACGCCCAATGGCCGTCTGCACAAATCTCTGGTTGAAAAAAAACTGGCTGTCAAAATCAATGCCTTGAACTTTGATTTGGCTGAACGAGGATTTGTGATGTTCTTTGCAGAACTGCAAAAAAACCAAAGCCTCAGCCTGGTCCGCAAAGCCTTGCTCTTGGAATTGGAAGGCATTGCTCAAAAGCCCATCACCGAAGCAGAACTACAACGCGCCAAGGCCAGCCTCCTCAGCGCCATCGAGAAAACCATCAACAACCCCCAAATGTTGGCGGTTCAACTCTCCGAGTCCATTGCCATTGGCGATTGGCGATTGTTCTTTTTGTTCAGAGATCGCATCGAAAACTTGACAGTGGCACAACTTCAATCGGTGGCACTCAATTACTTCAAAGCCAGCAACCGCACTGCGGGTCAGTTCATCCCCACCACATCCCCCGACCGGGTCAAAGCACCCGAAAACACAGACGTGGTCAAACTGCTTGAGAACTACAAAGGCAAAACAGCCGTCAGTGAAGGTGAAGTGTTTGATGTTTCCCCCGCCAACATTGAAAAACGCACGCAACGCTTGTCCTTGGGCAATGGCATGAAGCTCATCCTCACGCCCAAGAAAACACGGGGTGAAACTGTCAGCGGCCATTTCACCTTGCGATTTGGCGACGAAAAGTCGCTGTTCAATCAAGCCACCACCGCCAACCTGACAGCCCACATGCTGATGCGCGGCACCGCAAAAATGCAACGAGCTGAAATTGCCGCCAAATTGGATGAACTCAAAACACAGTTGGAAGTCACGGGCGGTGGACAAACTGTCACCCTTCGATTCGACACAGTGCGAAAGAACTTGCCCACTGTTTTGAGCTTGATCAAAGACATCTTGCAAGCACCCTCTTTTCCCGCCAAAGAATTTGAATTGCTGGTGGACGAAAGCACGGCCAGTCTGGAAAGCCAACGCAGCCAACCCAATGCCAAGGGCTCACTGGCAATGGCATTGGCTTTAGAGGTCTACCCCAAAGGCGACATCCGAGCCACACGCAATCTGGACGAATCCATTGCGGCCCTGAAGGCCGCAAAACTGTCCCAAGTGAAACAATTTCACACCCAGTTCTACGGTGCAAACCACAGCGAATTTGCCTTGGTCGGTGACTTCGACAGCGACGCTGTCAAAACGCAACTCCATCAACACTTTGGCCATTGGAAAAGCACAAAGAACTACGCCCGATTGAAGGCCATGCCCAAGCCCGTCAAGGCGCAAGCGATTCAACTCGAGGCACCCGACAAAGCCAACGCATTTTTCATTGCGGGCCTGCCCTTGTTGTTACAAGACACCGATGCCGACTTTATTCCTCTGCAGTTGGCCAATCGAATATTGGGAGGTGGCACCAAGTCGCGTCTCATGGACCGCCTGCGACAAAAAGACGGCATCAGCTATGGCGCTGGCAGTCAGCTCAGTGCCAGCTCTTATGAGCCCTCAGCCATGTGGGTTCTCTATGCCCTGTATGCGCCACAAAACTTGGACAAACTCAAACGAGGTGTTGAAGAAGAATTGGCCAAATTCGTGAAAGACGGCGTGACCGCCGAAGAACTCGCAGATGCCAAAAAAGCCTGGCAAGAGGAGCGCAAAATTGCACGTGCGCAAGATGCTTCGCTGGCAGCAAGTCATGTTGCGCAAACAGCTGCCAACCGCACCATGGCGTTTGCTGAAAAGAACGATGCGCTCATCGAATCAAGCACTTTGGACGAGGTGAATGCCGCCATCCGCAAAGCATTTGATCCTCGCAACTTCCTGAATGTGTATGCCGGTGATTTTGCCAACGCAGTCAAAAACTGATCACCAAGCTGCCACCGAGCCATCACTCCTGGGATCTTCACCCCCTTCAATCAAACCATGGGGGTGAAGGACCAATGCCCCCGCATGCCCCATGCGTTCGTCAAAATCAGACACCACCTCCACGGGGTGGCCCAGGGTCCTGAGCGCTTCGACAATGTCTGCTGAAAAACGCGACTCCAGCTTCAGGGTCGTACTTTGTTCAGCCCAAGTTCTACCAAGCAACCACCGTGGCGCAGCCACTGCACTGCGCACATTGTGTCCACCCCAGACATACCGTGAAAAAACAGCGGCCTGTGTTTGCGGTTGACCTTCACCTCCCATCGTGCCGTAGACCAGCAAGCGGCCATCGTCCAAATGGGCCATGGCGGGATTCAAAGTGTGGAAAGGCTTGCGACCAGGCAACAAGCTTCTCAACTTGCCAGCTTGTAAATCAAATGAACAGCCTCTGTTTTGCCACCAAAAGCCACATTGAGGCAAAACGACACCACTGCCAAATTCAAAGTAAATGCTCTGAATCATGCTAACTGCTCGACCTTGCGAATCGACAACCCCCATCCAAGTGGTGTCGCCATCTGAATGAGGTGCAGGCCATGGACTGGCTTTGCCGAAAGGCACTTTGCTTGCCATTTGATCTAGCATGGCCGGCGTCATCAAATCAAGCGGATCTCGGGTCATGGCTGCTGGATCGGTCACGTAACGATCTCTGACGATGAATGCTTGTTTGGTGGCCTCGACCAAAGCATGAATGCCCTCAACATTGTCCGGGGTCCAGCCTTTTTGACGGATGCGATCAAAGACGCCTAAGATCAGCAAAGAAGCCATTCCTTGTGTCGGCGGTGCCATGTTGTAGACCGTCGCATCGGACAAACGAAGGGACAATGGCGCCTTGACTTGCGCTTGATGATGCTTCAAATCGCTTAAATCTATGGGACTGCCTACCGCCGACAAATCTTTGGCAATTTGCACCGCAAGTTCACCTCGGTAAAAATCGTCTGCACCGGCTTGGGCCAGTTGTGACAAAGTGCGTGCCAATTCAGGAAACGCGTGTTGATCACCATAGCGTGGCACTTCACCTTCGCGGTTCAAAAATGCACGCGCAAATCCAGGTTGCTCCTTCAATTCAGGCAGCTTGTTTCGGGTGTTCGTTTCTTGGCTGTGCGTGACGGGAAAGCCATCACGCGCATAAGCAATCGCACTTTCAAGCAACCTTGCAAAAGGCAGTTTGCCTCCCCAATGCGCTTGGCTGTAGTCATAAGCAGCACCCCAACCCGAAATCGTGCCTGCGACGGTATTCGCGGCCAAGGGGCCTCGCCAAGGAATGCTGGCCATGCCGCCATACAAGTCCCTGTTGACGGCTGCGCCAGCGGCACCACATGCGTCGATGGATTGCATGGCTTGACCAGGCGCATGCATCAACCAGAAGCCATCCCCCCCGATTCCGGTCATGTGGGGGTAGACCACCGCCAGCGTTGCGGCCACTGCAATGGTGGCTTCAATGGCGTTCCCGCCTTCGCGCAAAATTTCCAAGCCGGCCTGTGAAGCCAATGAATGAGGCGCTACCACGGCGCCACGTAGACCAATGAGGGGGTTCATTTCGCATTTCCTCACAATGACAGAAAAAAGCCGCCCCTCTGACGAGAAGGCGGCTTGGATTAACCGATTGAATGAATCAGATCAGTTAGGCACTTTGCCTTCAACGCCCTTGACGTAGAACTTGATACCGCCCAAGAACTTGTCGTCAGCCACTGCATCTTTGGCCAAAACTTCTTTGCCGTCCTGGCCCACGATAGGACCTTTCCAGATCACGAAGCTGCCATCTTTCAGACCGGCTTTGATTTCGTCGACTTTCTTTTTGGCATCTTCTGGCACGTCAGCGGCCACAGACACCATGTCAATGGCGCCTTCTTTCACGCCCCACCAGCTTTGGCCAGTCGCCCATTTGCCTTCGAGGGCTTCACCCACGGCCTTGATGTAGTAAGGCGCCCAGTTGATGACAGCAGAACCCAAGTGTGCCTTGGGACCGTACGCGGTCATGTCGGAATCCCAACCAAAGGCGCGCTTGCCCATTTTTTCGGCCGTTTGCAACACAGCGGGTGAATCGGTGTTTTGCATCAACACGTCAGCGCCGCCGTTGATCAAGGCGGTGGCTGCCTCTGTTTCCTTGGGTGGATTGAACCACTCATTGACCCACACCACTTTGGTTTTCACTTTGGGATTCACGGACTGCGCACCCAATGTGAAGGTGTTGATGTTGCGAATGACTTCAGGAAGTGGAATGGGGGCCACAACGCCCAAAGTATTGGACTTGGTCATCTTGCCCGCAATCACACCAGCCATGTAAGCGCCTTCATAAGTGCGGCTGTCGTAAGTGCGCATGTTGTCGGCTGTTTTGTAGCCTGTGGCGTGTTCAAATTTGATTTCTTTGTTGTCGGCAGCGACTTTCAACATGGGGTCCATGTAACCAAAAGTGGTTCCAAAAATCACTTTGTTGCCTTGGCTGGCCAAGTCACGGAACACGCGCTCAGCGTCAGCGCTTTCTGGCACTTTTTCAACAAAGCTGGTGACAATTTTGTCGCCGAATTGTTTTTCCAGGGCTTTGCGCGCATTGTCGTGTGCAAATGTCCAACCACCGTCACCCACAGGACCCACGTAGGCAAACGCTACTTTCAGGGGCTCAGCCTTGGCTGCTGCGGCAGGCTTGGCCTCTTCTTTTTTACCGCAAGCTACCAAAGCAGCTGCTGCAACGAGGGAGATTGCGGTGATTTTAAGAACCGACCGCTTGTTCAGAACTGTCATGAAATTTCCTTTATGGATGAACGAGGTTGCACGAGAAAAAACATTATGAACCGGGATGGAAGGGTTTGCCTAGTGAAGCAGGCATGTTGATGCGAATCCAAGCCGGATTTCGTGAGATCAGCGCCAGCACCACAATGGTGGCAATGTACGGCAAAGCCGTGAGCCACTGGCTGGGCACTTGAACGCCCAAACCTTGTAAGTGAAACTGAAGCATGGTGACCCCACCAAACAAATAAGCACCAAGCAAAATCCGAGCCGGCCTCCAGGTGGCAAAGGTGGTCAAAGCCAAGGCAATCCAGCCTTTGCCAGCCACCATGCCTTCAACCCAAAGCGGCGTGTAGGCAATCGAAATGTAGGCGCCAGACAAACCACACAAGGCACCGCCTGCAACGACAGCGTAAAAACGAATTCGACGCACCGAATAGCCCAGCGCATGCGCCGATTCGGGAGATTCACCCACCGATCGCAGCACCAAACCTGTGCGAGTTTTGTAGAAAAACCACATCAAACCCAACACGAAAGCCATCACCCCGTAAACCAGAGGGTGCTGCTTGAAAAAGGCAGAACCCAGGAGGGGAATGTCGGCCAAAAACGGGATCTCAAAGCTGGGACGTTGTGGCAACTTTTCTTGGACATAGCCAATGCCCACAAACGCAGAAAAACCCACACCGAACAAACTGAGCGCCAAGCCTGTGGCGTACTGGTTGGTGCTGAGGTAGATCACCAAGAATCCAAAGACCGCGGCCAACAAGGCCCCAGCACCCATGCCCGCCAAAAAGCCGAGCCCATCACTGCCGGTGTGCACCACGGTTGCAAAGCCAGCGATGGCCGCGCACAGCATCATGCCCTCCGCGCCCAGGTTGACCACCCCGGCGCGTTCGTTGATCAACAAACCCAGAGCGGCAATGGCCAAGACCGTGCCTGCATTCAAGGTGGCCGCCACCAACAAAGCGTAGGACTCCATCACACCCTCCTGCTCTGCCAACGCAGGCGATAAGCCACCAGCGTGTCACACGCCAACAGACTGAACAACAACAAGCCTTGGAACACCCCCGTGATGGACTTGGGCAATCCCATGCGCGACTGCGCCAGTTCACCGCCAATGTAGAACATGCTCATGAGCACTGCCGAGAACACCATGCCAACAGGGTGCAAGCGACCCACATAAGCCACAATGATGGCGGCAAAACCATAGCCCGCTGGCACATAGGGCGTTAACTGGCCCAAGGGGCCTGCCACTTCAAGGGCACCCGCCAAACCGGCTGCGCCGCCCGAGACCAACAAAGCCGTCCACAAAGCCCGGCGCGAAGAAAAACCTGCATAGCGCGCGGCGGCTGGTGCCAGCCCGCCCACTTGCTGCGCAAAGCCTGCACGCGTTCTGAACAAAAAGACCCAAACAGCGGCCACGCCGATCAGCGCCAAAATGAGGCCCACACTGACGCGAGAGCCAGACATGAGGCGAGGAATTTGGGTGACTGCTTCAAAGCTTTTGGTTTGCGGAAAGTTGTAACCCGCTGGGTCTTTCCAGGGTCCATAAACCAAGTAACCCAGCACCATGTCGGCCACATACACCAGCATCAAGCTCACCAAAATTTCGTTGGCGTGAAACTTGTCCCTGAGCCAAGCGGTGATCGATGCCCAAAACATGCCGCCCGCAACACCCGCCAGAACCACGGCCACCACCATCCATCGGCCAGTCTCTTTGTCGGCCAGCAAGGCCACGCCGCCAGCTGCCACTGCGCCAATCACAAACTGGCCTTCAGCGCCAATGTTCCAGACATTGGAGCGATAACAAACAGCCAAGCCCAACGCGATCACCAACAAAGGGGTGGCTTTGACCATCAGTTCGCCCAGCGCATAAACCGACTTGAGGGGCTCCCAAAAAAACATTTGCAAGCCGCGCAAAGGATCTTTGCCCAACAGCATGAACAAACCAATGCCCAAGGCCACGGTGATGGCCAAGGCCAACAAAGGTGAGGCATACCGCCACACCTGAGATTCTTGGGGACGCCACTCAAGCTTGAGCATGGGTCTCCCACAAACCACTCATCCATTCACCAATTTGGGCAACGGTGGCATCTTTTCGGTCGATCGATGGGGACAACTTGCCATTGGCCATGACATACAAGCGATCAGAAATTTCAAACAGCTCGTCCAATTCTTCACTGACCACCAAGACTGCACACCCTGCATCGCGCAGTGCCAGTAGTTCGCTGCGAATTTGCGCTGCGGCGCCAACGTCCACGCCCCAAGTGGGTTGCGACACCAACAGCACTCTGGGGTTGGCGTCGATCTCTCGGCCGACAATGAATTTTTGCAAATTCCCACCCGACAAAGATTTCGCAGCAGCCTGCGTGCCGTTGGCTTTGACGTTGAAGCGATCGATGATTTTTTGCGCTTGCGTTTGCAGCACCGGTGTGTGAATCCAACCACTCTGGGACATGGCCTCGCTGCGTGTGAGCAGCATGTTTTGCGCCAAACTCAGCGAAGGCACAGCGCCACGGCCCAGGCGCTCTTCAGGTACAAAATGCAAGCCCGCTTGGCGACGCTGGTCAGGCCCAGACTGGCCCACGGCTTGGCCTAGCAATTGAACAGCTTGGGCTTGTGCACGTGTGTCCTCACCCGACAAGGCATACAACAACTCACGTTGCCCATTGCCAGAGACACCTGCAATGCCCACCACCTCGCCGGCACGAACTTGCAAACTGACTTGCGACAAGTCGACGCCAAATTGATCTTCTTTGGGCAAGGATAAATTTTTGACTTCAAACAACACAGCGCCAGGCTGGCGGTCTTGGTAAGTGAGGGCTGGCGGCTCAGCGCCAATCATCAAGCGACTGAGCGAGGCATTGGATTCTTCTCGCGGATCGCAGACACCCGTCACTTGGCCTGCTCGAAGCACTGTGCAGGCCGTGCACAACTCGCGGATTTCATGCAGTTTATGGCTGATGTAAAGCAAACTGCAGCCTTGGCTGACCAATTTTTTCAGCACCACAAACAATTTGTCCACCGCTTGGGGCGTGAGAACTGAAGTGGGCTCATCCAAGATCAACAACTGAGGCTCGGTGAGCAAGGCCCGAATGATTTCAACCCGCTGCATTTCGCCCACACTCAAAGTGTGCACGGGACGAGACGGATCAATGTCCAAGCCATATTCGGCGGCTTTCAAACTGATGCGCGATGTGACCTCTGCGAGTTTGAGCGACTTGTCCAAACCCAACCAGACGTTTTCAGCCACGCTGAGGGTGTCAAACAAACTGAAGTGTTGAAACACCATGCTGATGCCCAGCGCGCGGGCTTGCTGGGGGTTGCGGATGTGAACGACTTGACCGTTGTATTGAATTTCACCCTCATCCGGCTTCACAGACCCATAGATGATCTTCATGAGGGTCGATTTGCCAGCGCCGTTTTCGCCCAACACGGCATGTGCTTCACCCGGCCTCACCGACAAGGACACCGAGCGATTGGCGACCACGCCAGGGTACCGCTTGGTGATGTTGGACAGTGACAGTCGCGCAGGCTCAGGGGAATGCATGGAATTCTCAAAGTTCGATAAATTCTATCGATCTTTGAGACCCCCACCCTGCCTTGGTCTTGAATCTTTTCAAATACCGGCCAAGGACTGCAAACCCGTGGGATCGAGCAAGTTCAGCACCCTGCCGCCGCCACTGATGAGCTTGCGCTCCCTCAAATGCTTGAGCAGCCGTGAGAAAGTTTCGGGGGCGATGCCCAACTGTGCGGCAATGAGCCGCTTGCGGTCACGCAAGATCACCGCCAAGCTTCCCTGGGCATCGGTCGGTTCTGCGTGTCGCAGCAACCACTCCGCAAAACGGGCATCGGCGTCCTTGGCCAATCGGCTCACGGCCACCTCGGTTTGTTGCCTTTGGGCTTTGGCCAAATCCAGCATGAGGGTGTGCACGGGTTCGGGCAAGTTCTTCAAATGACTTTTGAAATCCCCCAAGGTCATGGCCTGAAGGGAGACCGAACTTTCAGCCAGTGCATCCACAGCATGTGAAAGTCCCAACAGGGCAGCCGCAGCCTCCAACCAAAAAGGACCTTCCACCACCCCCAGTTGATGCACCATTTCACCGTTCTCAATCACCCCGAACGCCACCCGGCCACGGCGCAAATGCAAAGCCTGTGTGGCCACCTGACCTCGACGCAGCAAGACAGTGCCTGCTGGCAAGTCTTCAGCGGGGGTGTGAACGGGATTCAGGGCGCGATTCAACATGCGCCAAATTTGCCAGAGCCTTGGCACGGCCGTGTTGACGCACATCAAGCATTTGTCACAACACCAAAATGGCGCGGAAGTCGTTCACATTGGTGTGCGTGGGCCCCGAAAACACCAAATCACTCAGGGCCTGGAAATAACTGTAAGCATCGTTGCAAGCCAAATGCTCATCCAAATTGACGCCGGCCTGTTGCGCCCGAAGCAAGGTGTCTGGGGTCACCATGGCGCCAGCGTTGTCTTCCACCCCGTCTATGCCATCGGTGTCTGCGGCCAATGCCCATACGCCAGTTTGCGCTTGCAGTCCCTGTGCCAATCCCATGCAAAATTCGCCTGCACGACCACCGCGTCCTTCACGTGGCTTGGCGCCGCCTTTGCTGGCGTTGCTGCGAACCGTGACCGTGGTTTCACCACCGCTTAAGATGACGCAAGGCTTGATGAAGGGACTTTTGCCATGCGCACTGGCGCGTGCCAAGGCTGCATGGACTTTGCCCACTTCGCGCGATTCACCTTCAATTTCATCGCTCAACACATAGGCCCTCAAACCTTTGGACTCTGCCAATGCCGCGGCGGCCATCAACGATTGTTGAGGGGTTGCAATGAGGTGAACCGAGGTGTTGGCAAACATGGCATCCCCTGGCTTGGGAGATTCCCAGGCACCACTTTCCAAAGCTTGTTTGACCGCAGCTGAAATTTCGATGTTGTAGCGCTGCAATATGGCGAGGGCATCTTGGCACGTGGTGTCATCGGGCACCGTGGGGCCGCTGGCAATCACGGAAGGGTCATCACCCGGCACATCGCTGATGGCCAAGGTCACCACTTTGGCTGGTGCGCATGCTGCGGCCAAACGCCCCCCCTTGATGCGGGACAAGTGTTTGCGAACACAGTTCATCTCGCCAATGTTGGCACCGCTTTTCAACAACCCCTGATTGATGCGCTGTTTTTCTGCCAGGCTCAGGCCCTCGGCCGGTAGCGTGAGCAAGGCAGAGCCACCACCAGAGATCAAACACAAGACCAAATCATCCTTCGTCAAACCTTTTGTGAGCGTCAGAATTTCTTCGGCGGCAGCCAAGCCAGCGGCATCAGGCACAGGGTGCGAGGCCTCGACCACTTTCAAGCGCGGCAAGACGCCCTCAGGGCGTTGAGGCGTATGCCCGTAACGGGTGACCACCATGCCCGACAAAGGCGCATCTTGGGGCCACAAGGCTTCGACCGCATGCGCCATGGCACCGGCCGCTTTGCCTGCACCCAAAACCAGCGTGCGACCCGGCGGAACAGCCGGTAAGAACGCAGGCGTGTTTTCCAAAGGCAGTGCCCTGGTCACGGCGGCGTCAAACAATTGACGCAAAAAAGTACGAGGGTTGGAAGCAATGTCGGGGTGAATTGAAATGGGGTCACGCATGCAGCAGAGTGTAGTGTCTGTGTGGCGTTCATTCAATTTCTTCGTGCAAAATCATTGCCATGACCACCTTGCTCATCCACAACGCCCACACCATTGCCACGCTCAACGACGCAGGCGATGAACTTCGCAACGCTTCCATCTTGGTCAGAGACAACTGCATCGAAGCCATTGGCCCCGCCAACAGCTTGCCCCGAACGGCCGACAAAGTGATCGATGCCCAGCACCATGTCGTCATTCCGGGCATGGTGAACACACACCACCACATGTGTCAAAGTTTGACGCGCGCCATTCCAGCCGTCCAAAACGCCGAGCTGTTCAGCTGGCTCACAGGCTTGTATCCCATTTGGGCAGGTCTTCAGCCCGAGATGATTTACGCCAGCACGCAAACCGCCATGGCCGAATTGCTGCTGTCGGGTTGCACCACCAGCAGTGATCATTTGTACATCTACCCCAATGGCGTGAAGTTGGACGATTGCATTGCCGCTGCCCAAG
>JACCDK011454804.1_pt1 | contig 15124 bp, 17 predicted proteins | sample 7445871 | NCBI WGS metagenome assembly JACCDK01 (sample SAMN15323436, study PRJNA562643) | freshwater metagenome | isolation source: river surface water | place: USA:Blue River Watershed | collected 2017-08-15 | reverse complement strand
TTATGAAGAAAATAAGGAAATTTTAAACAAAGAAAGAGTCGAAAGAGGACGAAGACAAAGACAATTTGCGCAAAATATGATAGAGGTGAGTGAAGCATTAGGACCAAATAATATGAATGCGGGTCCTGATGCTTTTGAAACTTATGTTCCAAGTCACGGAGACGATGCAAATTCTAGTTTTTATGAAGATAATTTTAGTGATATAGAAGAAACAACTAACACGAATGCTGGTTATGTGCCAACTCACGAATACGATGCAAATTATAGTTTGCCAAATAATATGAATACTGATCCTGATGCTTTTAACACTTATGTTGCAAGTCACGGAGACGATGCAAATTCTAGTTTTTATGACGGACTTCTTAGTGACATAGAAGAAGAACCAATTGAGGACTTGAATGGCGGAAGAAAGACCCGCAAGCGCAGAAAAACCTTGAAGCGCGGGAAAAAAAACCGTCACACGCGTAATAATTCTAGAAAATAATTATTCATCGGCAGTAGGTGGTGGCAGTTCTAAAATTTCTTCTGAAATTTTTTTTTTAATTATTTGAACACTATCAACATAGTGTTCAAGTGTATTGGCATCATTAGTAAAATTACCCATTTCAAATCTAAATACAAATACTTCTTTTTTTTGACCGATACGATGGCATCGTGCGACTGCTTGTTCTTCTATTGCGGGGTTCCAGTGAGGACTAATAAAATATACTTCGTTGTAATTTTCCTGTAAATTAAGACCCTCGCATCCGGTTTGTATTTGCAAAATCAATACATCATTTTGCATAGTTAATATTGTATTGCGCATTTTGTTATTTACGCGTCCATCAAAAGTGGCGATTTTTTCAATACCGCCTTCGTGTAATCGCTGTTTAATTGTGTCCATTTCTTCTCTAAAATGGCAAAATATGATTTTGCCGTTTCCATTATCTTTGCGTTCAAGTATTTTTTTAATAGCAGCATCCATTTTGCTATTTTGTTCTAATGCTTTGCGATACTTGTCAATATTAATAAATTCGAGTTGTTCTGGATCATTTTTGCAATATGATTCCAGTTTTTCTATAGCATTTTTCATTAGATTGGGCAAAACACATAATTGGCGAGACCGGATATAAATTGGTAAAGGACCTTTATCACTATATAAAATACTGCACAAGTATTTGTCGCTGCGCATAGGAGGCATATTAGGACATCTTAACCACGAGTGTAATTCTTCCGATAATTCTTTTTCCTCATAATTATTCCAATTAACTATTTGTTTTTCATTGTATTTGTCAGGAATAATAATTCCTACTTCTTTTTTAGTGCGTTTTAAAATAAAATTTTTTCTAATAAATTGATAATCTTTTTTGTAAACTGTGGGAGGAATTTGCAAAATAGAGCATAAATTATAAAAATCTCTCTGACTATTTTGAATAGGCGTTCCAGAAACTAACCAACAAATATCCTTGTTTAACAATTTTACACTTTTTGAACGCGAATTAATATTTCTTAAATGATGCGCCTCATCAAATATGATACGAGACCAATGTATGTGGTGCAGTTTTGTTAGATGTTCCGATTTTTCTTTATTTTCCGAATTTTCTTTAATAGATAGCAATTTGTTTTTTGCTATTGTGATGCCACCATAAGTTGTGATTACAACTTGGGCGCGCATTAATTCTTCATTTGATATTTTTTTTTTATTTGTTCCGTGATAAACAAGCACACTATTTCCAGTAGTGCGATAAATTTGATTAACCCATTGGTCAATAAGAATTGGCGGCAAAACAATAAGTGTTCTGCGCACGGGGTTACACAGCATTAGACCAATCATCATAATAGTTTTTCCTAGACCCATTTCATCTGCAATGAAACCGCCTTTTGCAATAGTTGAAGACTTACCTGAAGCAAGTATAACCGGATTAAGTTCATTTTTTAGACACCATTTTACTCCATCGTATTGATATTGTTTTTTATCCATATTACTGTATTCCAAATATTCATCGAATATATTCATTTTACTCTCAATAACCTGTTCCATTTTTTCTTCCATAATTGTTTTTGTTGCATTAATGTTTGTGTTTATTTCTTGCTTTTTAAAACAAAAGGCAAAAAAAGAATCAATTTTTTGACGATGCGATTATTTGCGCCCTTGTAAAGAATATAAATAAAATAATATATGCATTATAAAAATGGAAGGCACAATCGCATTAATAAAACAGAAATATATGATTTTAAATGACAGACATCACTTATTAATGACAAACATATGCAAAACAATATTGCCAAATGACAAGGTTCAATACACAATAAATGAAAATAATATGATAGAGATCCAATCTCTATTGGACCGCGCCCCCCAAATACATTTGGGAATTGTAAAAGAAATTGCCAGTGGCAATATGCATCTAATTGTGCCCGGATTGCCGAAATATGTGGAAATAATTTGCCCTACAATAGAGGATGTGAAAATCAGCAGCGCGTGCATAGTAGAATTCACACTGTATGAAACGAAAATAATAAAACATTATGATGATGTAAGAAATAGAGCAAATGACAAGGATTTATTTACCACTCTGTATGAAATGTCCAATAGAGAAAAAATCACACCCATTTACAAAAAGGAAACCCCATATATTGATGTGGAATCAATAAAGGATTTGACGCAGTTGAATACAATAACGGTGGACCCGGTGGGTTCAAAAGACCAAGATGATGCAATTAGTGTGTTGGATAATAAAATATATGTGCATATAGTGGATGCGCATAGTCAAATAGAACCATCATCAGAGGAGGATGTGAATTCATTAAATAAGAGTTTCACACTATACTTGTCTGAAAAAATCACCAATATATTGCCGGACAAAATGGCGGAGGATGCATTAAGTTTAAAACAGGGGACACATCGCAAAACGATTACTGTGGAATATGAAATAGACCCAGTCACATATGACATTTTGAATACACACATTTACAGAGGAATGATAGAGGTGAAAAAACGGCACAATTATGAAACCTATATGAGTGAATTGGACCCATTATTGGTGGGGTTTTGCAATCATTGGAAATATAATTCATTGCCATTGCCAAATGTGGTGTATGATGTTGACAAAGAGACGGGCGAATTGATAGAGACACGATGCGTTTATAATAATGATATAGCGCACAAAATCATAGAGACGCTGATGATAATGACAAATTTGACAATAAGCAAATATACAAATTCCACAATACCGCAACGGTTTCACGACAAAATAAAAAAAAAGATTGATGTGTTGAAATATACAAACAATGAGGCGATAAATGCATTATTATCAATCAAGAATTACAAAACGGCAGTGTATGATGATTTGCAAAAGGGGCATTTTGGATTGGGATTGGACACATATACGCATTTTACATCGCCGATACGAAGATATGCGGATGTGGTGGTGCATCGTTATTTGTGTGGGATGGGATATGGCAATTTGCAGGAGGTTTTAACACACATAAATAAACGCGAAAATATGGTTGAAAAAATAGTGGAAAATTATCGCAGAGTGAAGTTGATGAGTTATTTTGAGAAAAATAGAGAAAGGGTGTGGAAAGGATTTGTGTTATATATGACACAAATAGGTGCTTGCGTTGTATTGGAAGAGAATTTATTTGAATGTTTTGTTTTTATAAATGAAAAGTATCAAACAGGAATGAGAATGAGTGTGAAAATAAATGCAGTGGATTGGATTAATTTGAATGTGAAAGCAGTAAAAGTGGAAGAATAACATAGACAATTGATTAGTGTATAAAACATTAGGTTTCCTTATTAAGGGAAGGATCCTAAGGAAACATTAGGTTTCCTTATGTATATATAGATGCCGAGTAGTTATAAAAAACGAAGAATACATAAAACAAAACAAGAAGAACCAATAGAGGAATTCACAGAATGTGCGATCTGTTATGAAAAAATGAGTAAAGAAACAATGAAAACATTACCGTGCAATCACAAATTTCATACAAAATGTGTTAATAAATGGTTGCAAAATAACACAACCTGTCCATTGTGTCGCAACATAGAAATGCCATTATTCAGAAAAAGACGAATAGAGGTTGAAACAGCAGAGAGACAAAGAGGCATTGTTCCATTTTTAGGAGTGGTTGTTTGTTACAAAAACAAGATAATCGGCAAACATTTGAATACAGAGTTGAATTTAAGAACAGAAAATACATTGGGAGATTTGCAAAATGCAGTAATAGAGAAATATCAAGAATGGGCAAATTCGGGTATTTGTCAAAGAGTGGCAGGCAGAATCACCAATGCCCTGTATGGAACTAGCAAAAACAGATTTAGTTGTGTGCCAGTGGTTATGCGTTTATATCAGGGCACCCCATCAAATTGTAATTTGATGACTTATGGAAGTATTTATAATGTGGAAACAGAGAATGATGTGCCGTTGCACATTGATTATGAATTATATCAACACAATGCGATGGAAACATACAATAATAGCATTTCGGCAATTGAGAGAAGAAATGTTGGAAATGTATTGATGGCGCATTCAGATGGAGATTATGAATTTGATTTTTTCTATAATGAAAACAATCCAATTGTGGCAGAAGAAAATAGAGACCACGATGCTGTTGAGTATGCGATAGAGAATCCAGATGTGGCAGATGTGGCATTAAGATCAACTACACATTCATTGTCGTGGATTGTAATTGAGTTGGGATATAGGAATGAAAATAGAGGTGGCAAAAGACGACGCACACGAAAAAATAAAAGGCGAATGTAAATCACAATCGCGGGTTATTTTAATTGTAGTTCTCATTGCAGTAATAGTTGCCATCATCTTTGTATATGGCACACGATGCACAAACCCAGTGTCCGCAATGGTTGCATTCGGTGCCTTCTTCTAAGTTGTCAATATATTCACAAGATATGCATTTGCCTCTTATGGTGGGGTCTCTATTTCTGTAGCATTCGTCGCAGAGAAAAACGTCTATTTGTGCGGCATAATCAACTTTATGAATCCAACAATTCTCGCAAATAAAACAGTCGCAATCGGGGCATTTAACATTTGTGACGGTTTCGCAACAGCATACTTGTTCGGCATCCTTTTCTATTGTATCATTAATCATCTGTTTGAGATGTTCGATTTGTGTTTTTAGATTTTTGTTTTCGGGTTCAATATCATCAAGTTGATTTTCCATAATATGAATAATATGCATTGTTATATTCATATTATTGCACAATAATAGTTTTATTTATTGGGACATTAAAATATTTAGTAGACATTTTTTATTTTTCTGCATTGTCTACAATATATAATATGTATTAAATGTATAATGCCATTTTTTGGAAATGATGAAAAAACAGTAGCAGCAGAGGCGCCTGCAGAGGCACCTGCAACTGCACCTGCACAAGCAAATAATTCGAATGCAGTTGATAACAGTGCATCTGAAAATACAGAAACAGATAAAATTGTGAATTATCTTATTAATTCAGAAAAAATATTACACAAGTCAAAACAAATATTAAATAAAACAGTCACTGATTTGTCTGATGAAGATGCACAAAAACAAGTTGAAGAATATTTAGAAATTGATCCAGGCAATTTGAAAACTGAAATTGATAAATTGTTAAAAGAAGATAGTCTAGATGCAACGACGAAAATTCAAGATATTGAAATAAAAATTAGAGAAAACGTAAAACAAATGGATAAATTAATAAATAATATTGAAATCAACGACATTTTGCAATATAGAATTTTAGTAGATGTAATTAAAATAGCAAATGATCCTACGAAAGATGATGGTTTTAGAAATTTTATAAAAAAAGAGATTACTGGAAGAGACTATGATGATGAATTAACAAAAACTCGTGCTGCTTGGGAAGCATATATGGACAAAATATCTGATAGAGGAGAATCCAAAGGAGGATCCAAAAGAAAAACCAGAAAATCTAAGAAATCCAAGAAAGCAAGAAAAAGCAGAAAACACTAATTAGCATATGTGTTGACACTAAATGAAATAACAATATATTCAACACACATTATAGGACAAATGGCAGATCATCGCGCACAAAGTGTGCTTCGCCTGCAAGGTTCCATTCTATAACCAATGTAATAATTTCCACACCTGCTTCGTGTGCAAGTTTAACTGCTTCTTTATATTCAGGGTCTAAATCAGACGGTTGAAAGGCATCAACATCGGTTCGTTGTATAACATAGCACATTATGCAACGAATATTATCTTTATCTTTGCGGAGCAAGGTTAATTCGCGAGTGTGTTTGAGGGCGCGAGGACTAATGGGTTCGGAAACTTTTTTGCGATGTCCAACAGGAAATATGGCGGTGCGAGATAGAGAACCGGTCCCAGTTAGAGGGACATTTTTCACTTCCATAATAAAGGGAATGTCATTGGCGTCGACGCCGGTGAAATCAAACCGCGAGTCATTAATTTTGGTTTCTCTGCGATAGGATTTTATATTTCGCAAGGTTGTCAAACAGTTATGTGTGAGTGCACTTTCGGCAAGTTTTTCGGCAGATTTGGGGTGAATGCCGATGACTTGTGTATTATTGACGGAACAGTGAATGGTGTGTGAGCATTTATCGGAGGTGCTGGGGCACATAAGTATGGTTGCGCCGGCATCAGAGAGACCATTGCAACCTAATGCGGGGGCGTGACCGAGGATTTCTTGGTCGCCATATTTGACATCAGCAACATAGGGCGATTTAATAAGTTTGGAAGGGCGTTTTACAATTTGTCCTTGGACAAGATTATCGATTTTAAGTAGCATCATTTTATTTTGTGTGTGTGTGAAGTGTGGTGCGCGAAATGGAATCAATTTTCGTGTGATACAGCAAATGCAAAAACAAAATAAAGAAATTGTGCAATTGTATGTAATGATGAATTATGAAAATTTCAAAGAAGGAGATATCATTACAGATTTTAGAAAAAAACCAGCAAAATGGGGGTCATTAGAAGACTGGATTAATAGAATGTGTCACACTTATAGGGTAATTAGTATAGAAAAAAGCATAAGTGATAAAATATACAATTTAAAATCATTGGACCATTTAACTGGATTGGAATCCTCAAGACCTTATGACACTTGGTTGCCAATTGATGTTAAGACATACAATGACTATAGAATGTGGAATAAGGAAGAGGTGGAAAATTTGTATGAGCAGATGGAAACGGAATGGGAAGTGGAAAATATTGAGATAGAGGAAGAAAAAAACAGAGAATCATCAGATAAGTCAATTGAGAAGTATTTTAAAAAAACAAAAAGCATAATTAAAACTGCGGAGCATTTTAAGATAGAATTGTTGTATGTGTGGGATTTATTTGATGATGAAAGATTGCAAGAAGCAGAAGACTATTCTGAGGTAAGGGAAGAACTTGGATTTGAACCGGAAGACTGGGAAATTAGGGAGTATTTTGACGAAAACAGGAGTATCCAAGAACTTGCATTTCGATATTTTGACCATGATTTGGAGAAAGCGTGGAATTTTATTGAAGATTATGATGGTCGCCATGATGGATTGACATGCGCCAGTGACTATGATGAGGTGTATGATGTGCTTTTTCCAGAGTCTGAGGAAGAGGAAGAGGAAGAAGAGGAGGAAGAAGAAGATGAAGAAGAGGAGGAAGAAGAAGAGGAAGAAGAAGAGGAAGAAGAAGAGGAGGAAGAAGAAGATGAAGAAAAAGAAGAAGAGGAGGAAGAAGAAAAAGAAATTCCCACTGAGTGAAGTCAAATAGGTTTTATGCCTTGGCACATTCAATTAAATCACAACCACACCACAGTTCATACCTGGTTTCGTGGTCGGACTTCCACATATTATCATCGTCCAAGAAATCGATATCTATATTATCGTGGTCAATTTCCTCTATTTCTTCCTGTGTGAATTCTGTTTCGTCCATAATTTCGCTCCAGAACTCGCACCCTTCCATTTCATCGGGAACAAACGAATAATTGTCTAACAAGATTGTGTCCATTTTGAGTATTTCAGTTTTTTGAGAATCATCCAATTCGATTTCTATTTTGAAACACCGATAAACATTGAATACTTTGAGTGTAACGGATTTGCCAGTTGATAAAGTGCGTGTCCAGCACGTGATTTCTGCTAAGGACTTGCTGCAGTGAGGAATTAAAATATATTTTGTCATTGTTATAGTTGTGTTTGACCAATCTCTATTTTCAGACACATCAATTTTTAGTTGACAAATATGGCGTTATCTGTTTTTCAATATTTGATACATTTTATTGAGGATTTGATGGTATGAAAGTTTTTTTTTATTTTTCATTTTATTATTTTCCAATATTTTTTGCATATCGTCATTGTCGAGGTAATTGTCATCAATCAAACTGTTTCCAATGCGTATAAATGAAATTGCGGGTATTTCCATAGAGGCATTCTAATAAAATGTGAGAAAATTGATTTTGAAACAGAGGTATTATTGAAGATGCAATAAATAACAACAATGCAGAAAAAATTAGAATCATATTTCAGAATAACGCCAAAATATGACGAGCGGACAAAAAAATGTTTTATTTACGATTCCAATGGTCGCAGAGCATTCTTCGCGTCGTCGCCGGATCCAACAGACAAATTTGTAGTGGTGAAATCCCACATTAAGTTGTTTTACAGAGATGTTGGAACAACTAAAGACATTGCAGATATTCCCACAATAGAGAGTAAATACAGCATACCTTTGGTTAAATCAAATTTGCAAAAGGCGATCCGGCGGTGTGACAGTCAGATAGCAGTGCAATCGGCGCTGGTCCTTATCCAACAGGCGCCAATGGAATTCTTGCGACGATTGCCAATAATATACATTGAGGATGTGTGTTTGATGGATTCCTATTCTATTGTGGTGTGGTTGATGATGGCAGATAGAGATTATGGCAAATTGAAAAACATCGATATAGACACATTATTAAACATCGTGATTTCCCTGTGTGAATGTAGGAGTTATTTTCCTTATGTTGCGAACGAATTGAATTATGCATATAGTCACGAAACATTGCAATACTGTTTGAATGGGGATCAGTTATTGTGTGTGTATTATCGGAGTGAGTATGGAGGGATGAAGGGTGATATGGAGATGTTAAAAGTGGCGATCGATTATTACAGGATGCATCCTGGCGAGGTGAAGAAGACGGAATACAACAATATAAATTATGGTGTAATAGAGAGGAATATAGAGATAATAGTGGAGGCAATCGATTTTCATCCATATCCGCAGATGTTGGGGATGTTGAGTAGAATGACGATGGTGAATAAAGAAAAGGTGAAGGAGTTTATATGGAATGTGGAGTCGGGTTACAATATAAGAAAACAGGAAACAATAGATCAATCAAAGATGTATGAAGACCGGAATGAGTGGAAGAAGATAGAGAAATGCATAGAGGATGTTCGATGTGAATTAGTGAGGGGTGCGTAACAGGTGTATTTAAAATTTGATTAGTATAAATAATATGAAAATAATTCCACGAGAGAAGGTGCACGAAGTGTTAATGAGACAAGGAAAATACAGTGCGCGATATTATTTTTTTTTGGATTCCAATAGTGAAACAATATATGACTTGGGTAGATTTATAGGATTCAGATATTTTAACTTTTATGGAGATGCAATTTCTATGAGAGAATATCTAAGTTGTGTTGCAGAAGAAACGGAATGTTATTATATGATGGATTTTGAAAAACAGATGGGAATGTTTACACCATTGCACATTTAAAACGCCCACCCAAAGGTGGGCGTTCTTTATGCGTGCTTTGGCAACTGTCACTTTGCAACCGATAAACACCTTTTATATCCGAGAAATCGCCTTTGGCGATTTCAGGGTTATATAATCGGCATTTTAAAGGTGCAAAGGTATAATACATCATTTACTTGTTTGATATATATGGATGAAGCACCTGAAAGTGTTCCATTGACATATTTTGATTAAGAATGCCAAATTTGTTTAGTTATTATATAAATGAGTTTGAAATATAATTTAAAAAATGATGAAAATGTAAAAACATACATTTATTTCAAACCAACATACAGCAATGATTTAGATGATATAAAGACATTAATTAATGATGGTGAAATTATAGTATATCCCAATGATGAAGATACAAATCCGCACAATTCTTATAAAAATGTGACAGAATATATTCATAGAATTGTAGAATATTCGGAATTTTTATGCAAAGTGTTAAATCCTAATTATGTATCTAAAAGTTTTAATAGATCTGATGCTGTAATAATTGTTGGTTCTTCTGCGAATTTGCTGCCGAATGGAAATATTTATGCATTTGCTTCAATTGAATTTGACGAACCGCAAAATTCGATATATATTGATGTGATATGTTCGCATGTGGGCATTAAATATGCTGGAGAAATGTTAATTAAACAAATAGAAAAAATGTGTGGAAAACTGTTTATGACAAAAATATATTTAAAATCTGTTAAAAGTGCCATATCATTTTATGAAAAATATGGTTTTGTTAAAAAGGAACCATCGTGTGATGATATGTGTTTAATGATAAAAAATACTGCAGAAGAAAAATCTAGGTCACGGTCTAAGACTAAGAAACATATTTCTGAAGAACGAAGCAAAAGCAAAACTAGAAGACGAAGTAGAAGTCGCAGTAGAAGTCGCAGTCGCAGTCGTGACAAGAAAAAAAAATAAAAACTCAAGTGCTCACCTTGCGAAAGGCATAATATGCTTGTTTATAATATAATGGCGGGAAAACGAAGATCTGGTTTGGCAAATGACAGAAGAGGATATAGATATTCCCGAGTGTTTTACACAGTTACTTACAACGGCAACACCAACACAAGTGGAAATGTGCCGGTGGATGGTTCTTCGCCACGCATGCATGGTTCAATCGTCACCATTTTAGGAAATGTGGGTTCTCCCGCGTTAGCAAAAACAGGATACACTTTTGCAGGATGGAATACAGAGGCAAACGGTGACGGAACATATTATGAGCAAGGAGACACATTTGAAATTAAATCCATTATTACTCTGTATGCGCAATGGACGCCTGCTTACACAGTTTTGTATGACGGCAACACCAATACAAGTGGAATATCACCAGAAGATGATTCATCACCATATGCGTCTGGTTCAACCGTGACCATTTTAGGAAACGAGGGTTCTCCTGCATTGGAGAAAACGGGATATGTGTTTGGAGGATGGAATACAGAATCAGATGGCACCGGAACATATTATGAGGAAGGAGACACATTTACAATTACATCCAACACAATTTTGTATGTGAATTGGACACCTACTTACACGGTTGTGTATGACGGAAACACCAATACAAGTGGAATATCACCCGAAGATGATTCTTCGCCGTATGCGTCTGGTTCACTAGTGACCGTTTTAGGAAACGCGGGTTCTCCCGCGTTAGCAAAAACCGGATACACATTTGCGGGATGGAATACAGAAGCAGATGGCACCGGAACAACATATGTGCAAGGAAACACATTTATAATTGGGTCCAACACAATTCTGTATGCCCAATGGAATATTGCAAATGCGGAAATGCCAGATGTGCCAACAGCATTGTCTAGTGTGGGAGGAAACACACAAGGATATATTTTATTTACGCAAACCAAAACAGTAACAAACTATGAATATTCCACTGACGGTGGTGTCACATTTTTGGCATTTAACCCGCCGCAAATTTACAGTCCTGTGAACATAACAACGCTGTCATCAGATGGAATAACACCATTGACAAATGGAGACACATATGCTGTGAAATTGAAGGCAGTAAATTCTGGGTCGATTACTGCCGAATCTGTTTCAGTGGATCTGATACCTACAGTGACAAGTTTATTGGGCACAAACCGCATAGTATATTTAGATGCAAATAATTCGAGTTCATATTCAGGAAGTGGAACTACTTGGACGAATCTTGCGTCGGGTGGTTCATATAGTGCAACGTTGAATGGATCGCCGGCATTTAATAATTCAGAAAGCAATAAATATTTTGAATTTAATGCTGGAGCACTTACGGGGCAATATGCTCAAATTAATCAGGGAGCAGCAATCAATCCTGTTTTAAATACACCATTTACTATTCAAATGTGGGTCAGAATTAATAATGTGGGAACGGCACAAGGTGCTTTGGTGAGTAAGGTCTTTTTTGAGGGCGAAGGATTTAATTCTTATGATGGATATGCTTTGGGTTATAAACCAAATAATACATTACAATTGCATGCAAATGGTTCTCAAGTGAATTATTTTAATTCGGTTGCGGGAGTTTTGAGCAGTGGATGGGCGCTTTACACGGCAAATATTCAATTTGGGTCTGGAGGAGGAAGACAAAACAAGTTATTTGTAAATGGTCGCCAAGTGATGTCTGTAACAAGTACTGACAATATTGGAAATCCTACTCAAAACCTTACATTCCCAAGAGGATTTTATGGAGAGGGTGAATGCGATATTGGAGAATTTTATTATTACAATGCGGAATTATCGCCAGCGCAAATCATACAAAATTTTGATGCGACAAAATCTACATATATGTAAGTGGGCATTTGACAGAATAAAATATGTAATAAATAGTATATAATGGATACTTTTGGAACATTATTTTGGTTTTTCTCATTATCGTTCATCATTTTGTCTGGATATTTATTGTGCTGCACTAAGAAGACGGATGTGTTTTATTTGCAGATTGCATCGGGTGTGGGTATATTTGCCACAAGCAAGATAGGGCGCAAGTTTTTAGGATTTGAGTAAGTGGTGTTTCATGCATTTTTGTGAGAATGTATGAAAATGATGAATCTAACTAATATATGCTGGCATTGTATAATGAGTCTACAAATAGAAGAATTGTATCACAAATATGAGACAATTATCAAATATTCAACATTTGCATTTGCGGGGTGGTTTTTATCTTGGGTTTTGTTTTTCATTATGCTTCCGGGAATGATTCGTATTTTTGGAAAAGTGAAGGGTGGTTTTTTGAACTATGCATTTAGTTGGATATCGATGTTTCTCATTATTGTGATTCTTTCTATTACCATAAACGGAAAGATAGAGGTGGTTGTTAAAAAGTGATAATTTTTGATGTTTTTAACAACCTCTATCGGAATGGTTTAAATATATTTTATTATATAATTAAATGGAAGTTTTGCTAGAAAAATTAAACCAAATAAAAGACAAGAATGCTTTGAACAGTTGGTCATTGGAGGAGCAAAAACAATTATTAGAAATATATTTGATTATTTCTAAAAAGGAAAAACATATATTTAAATTAATTTATGATTATCATGAATGTGATAGTTGGGAAGATATTTTTCGTGATTATGATAAAGCATATTTGGAAGATAAAGCAGTTGGTGTGGAAATGGCAATGCAGGGAATTGTGGAAAAAATCAATAGAGAAAAATAAAATCTCTATCGGAGTGATTTTAAAATGTAGAATGAAAAGGGATTTAAAAATGGGGCGCCCCGGAGGGGCGATGCAAGCATATTGTAGAAGGTTTGTTACTGATTTCTGTGCAAAATATGTTTAAATAATTGGCATTCATGCGTTTTTGAAACAATGTATGAATAGTAAAACAGAAATGATGAAATTCTGAAAAATGTTTTTAAAGAGGGTTTTAAAATCGTTCCGATAGAGAATGAAAAATTTTAATTATAAGATTGTGCATTCTCTATCGGGGAGATTTTAAAATGCAAAATAAAATAATATATTATAATATATGAAAACTAAAGGCAATCGCAAATCAAAAAATACAACAATGAAAAAATCAAATAAAATAAACTCTTGCAATGAATTCTGTAAAAATGTTTATGTTTATGAAATAGATAAACAAAATGAAGAACGACTAAAAGGAAGTGGTGTTACTTATAACCCAAAAATAGGAAGAAGTTTTAGAATATCTACTTGTAAAAAAAATTTTTGTAATAAAAATTGTAAAAAAACTTATAAGTATTATGATAAAGAAAGCGAAAAACTTTTTAAAAAAAATATAAAAAATAATTTCATAACAAATATGAGACCAGGACTAGTAGAAACAATGAAAACAAAAGGTGCTATATCATATTGCGACGGTTATGTTTATAATCCATTTAATAAATAATTGGTTTTTGAAAAACTTATGTTTTTCAAAAGATAGAGGTTGAAAAAATTTAATTATAAGATTGTGTAATTTTTAAGATTTCTCTATCGGAGAGATTTTAAAATGCAAAATAAAAAGGAATTTTAAAATGGGCACCGAAGGTAGAACAACCGTAGGTTGTTCCACGTATATTCGTCCGAAGGGCGAATATTTGCCCTCCTCTTAGAAAGGGGCGCCCGGAGGGCGCCTTCCGCCCCTGCGGGGCGGAGCGAGCGTGAGCGAGCATATTATTGAAGGTTTGTTACTGATTTCCGTGCAAAATATGTTTAAATGATTGGCATTCATGCATTTTTTGAAATAATGCATGAATAGTAAAACAGAAATGTTGCAATTCTGAAAAAGGTTTTTATTGAGGGTTTTAAAATGTCTCCGATAGAGGTTGAATGATTTTTGACAATTTTAATTATAGATGTTTCAATTCTCTATCGGAACGATTTTAAAATGCAAAATAAAAAGGAATTTTAAAATGGGCACCTTCGGTGCCCTCCTCTTAGAAAGGGGCGCCCGGAGGGCGCCTTCCGCCTCGCAGGGGCGGTGCGAGCGTAGCGAGCATATTAACAACAGTCTTACCACACGCCGAGCAGAATGCGATAGAGAATTTGCATTTTTACATACTTAATGTTTGTAAAAATATTTTTATAATAAAAATAAAAACAAAATTAAAAAAATTATTGCACCAATTATGCTGCGAATAATAAAAAAAATAAAAAAAAATATTTTGGCACTGTCCTTACTGCAAATTTTTAAAAAAAAATATTTTCCTTACCATTTGTGCAGCGAAATTTAAAAATTTTCAAAAATGTTACCATTTGTGCAGCGAAAATATTTTAAAAAATGTTAAAAATGCACTTTTCAGTAACAAAATTATAATTTTTGAGAAAAAAAAAATGTAATTGTATTTTAAAAAACGTGTTTTCCTATCTAAACTTGTTTAGATATTGCTACGCAATTTAGGAAAACACGTTTTTTAAAATACAATTACATTTTTTTTTTCTCAAAAATTATAATTTTGTTACTGAAAAGT
>JACCDK010713410.1_pt1 | contig 15145 bp, 17 predicted proteins | sample 7445871 | NCBI WGS metagenome assembly JACCDK01 (sample SAMN15323436, study PRJNA562643) | freshwater metagenome | isolation source: river surface water | place: USA:Blue River Watershed | collected 2017-08-15 | reverse complement strand
GTAGCGGTCCTCCAGTCAACGACCATGGACAATACTGACTAGCCTGTGAAGTATTGAATGATACCAAACCATTAGAACCAATTACACATTGTGTATAATTTTGCCCGTAGAAACTAAAAGTAAATCCAATATTAACTGTTCCTGACCATACATCGTCTGATAACGTTACGTTCGTGGGAGAGTTTAAATATATACCAGCAGAAGTATTAGGGTTTCCACCAGTATTACAATTCGTTAAGGTGACGGTTTGACCAGAACAGATAGTTGCATCTTGTCCTAAACACAAAGCTACGTTAGATCCAGCAAGCGAAATATTTGTTAATGCGATGACTGAAACAAATGCAGTTAATAATGCGTTTTTCATTTATTTAAGTTGGTTTTTCTTAAAACGCTCCAAAGATAAAAAAAGTTGCCTTTCACACTCATTAATTTATCGGATTGGTTTTATATTGACTTTAATTAGTGTCATTTGAACACTTTTAACATTTCTAAATATTCTCGTCGAAGGAAAGAAAACTTAATTAAATTTGCCCCTGTTAACCAAAAATAAACAACATATGTCGAATAAATTTCATGCAGAGATTGAAGCGTTCATGTCTCGCGTTAAAGAAAAAAATGGTCATGAACCTGAGTTCTTACAAGCGGTTCAAGAAGTAGCTGAAACAGTTATTCCCTTTATCGAGGAAAATCCAAAATACAAAACTGCCAAGATTCTTGATAGAATAGTGGAACCAGAACGTACCATCATCTTTAGAGTTCCATGGCTTGACGATCAAGGAAATATTCAAGTTAACCGCGGTTACCGAGTGGAATTTAATTCAGCTATTGGGCCTTATAAAGGTGGATTACGTTTTCATCCATCAGTTAATCTTTCTATACTGAAGTTTTTAGGATTTGAGCAAATCTTTAAAAATTCATTAACAACATTACCAATGGGTGGTGGAAAAGGTGGTTCTGACTTTGATCCAAAAGGTAAATCGGATAATGAAGTAATGAAATTTTGTCAATCGTTCATGACGGAATTGGCACGCCACATTGGAGCCGATACAGATGTTCCGGCTGGTGATATTGGCGTTGGTGGTAGAGAAATTGGATATATGTTTGGTCAGTACAAACGTTTAAGAAATGAATTTACTGGAGTACTTACCGGAAAAGCTCGGAATTGGGGTGGATCATTGATCCGTCCAGAAGCAACGGGATATGGAACAGTTTATTTTGCTAAAGAAATGTTAGCAACAAAAGGTGATTCTTTTAATGGTAAAATTGTTGCAGTTTCGGGTTCTGGAAACGTTGCACAATATGCTTGTGAAAAAGCAACGGAATTGGGAGCGAAAGTGGTGACTTTATCTGATTCTGAAGGGTATATTTACGATGCAGATGGAATTGATTCAGGTAAATTGGCATATGTCATGGAGTTGAAAAATGTAAAACGAGGTAGAATTTCGGAATACGCCTCTAAATATCCAAATGCAAAATTTATTTCAGGAAAAAGACCTTGGGAAGTTAAAGTTGATATTGCTTTACCTTGTGCAACTCAGAATGAACTAAATGGAGAAGAAGCAAAAGTTTTAATATCAAATGGAGTGAAATGTGTTGCGGAAGGAGCAAATATGCCTTCAACTCCAGAAGCAATTACGGCTTTTCAACAAGGTGGTGTACTTTTTTCACCAGGAAAAGCGTCGAATGCCGGAGGTGTTGCTACTTCAGGTTTAGAAATGTCTCAAAACTCATTGAGATTATCTTGGTCGAGAGAAGAAGTTGATCAACGACTCCACGGCATCATGGTTTCAATTCACGAAGCATGTGTGAAATACGGTAAAAATGCAGATGGTTCAATTGATTATGTTAAAGGAGCCAATGTAGCTGGTTTTGTAAAGGTTGCCGATTCAATGATTGATCAAGGATTGGTTTAAATTCAAAGTTCAATATTAGTTAAAGCTGTCTTCGGACAGCTTTTTTTTTCGAAATTAGTTTAGTGTAATTTAAAAAAATATTATTTTTGTTTAGAATTATTCTAAATAATGAATCAAAATAGGAGTCTTTTAATTGATGAACATACTTGTCCATGGGTGAATACTCAGTCGGACTCTAAAAAGACGAAATGTTGTAAGAAGTATAAGAAAAAAGGTCATGCTTGTAAAAAATGTCCGAAATTTGGATAATTGACTTAATTTATTGAAAACTCGTCTTAGCTTTTTAATCTTAATACTGAATTTCAGTATATCATTCTGTCAGACTTATCGAAACGTTGGTATAGGAACGAGTTACGTATCCTCTCAGTATGATATCTTTCATCATGTCGGCTTTTCTTTTAGGGAAAATAAATTCGGGTTTAATCAAGAAATAGGATTGAGTCATAAATATTTGGTGATAAGCAAATTCAATTGGCGCTTTCAAGAACAAATTTATTATTGCATCCCATTATCAAAAAGATGTACAGTTGAGAATGGTTTGTCTCTAGGATTATTTACCCAGATTAATAATTCTACTTTTTATCAACTGGATGAGAATTTGTTTGTTGGATTGCAATATAAAGGTTTCCTAGGATGTTTTTGGAAAAATTACGTCGGAATCATGCATCAAATGAAAGGATTTACACATTTATATACGACCGTGAATTTTATTTCTCAAATTGGGATAAGTTATGATTTTTAATCGTTACCTACTTTTTTCTATCGCGTTTCTCCTTTTTTTCTCCTGTAGAAAAACTACTTCGTGTAATGATACTGAAATATTTGGACACGCCGGAATGGGATTATCAATGCCAAATTCAGGTTATCATGCCAATAGTTTCGAATCGGTAAATTTAGCCTCAGAATTTTCAGTCCTAAATGGAATTGAATTAGATGTAAGAATATCTAAAGATGGTGAATTGTGGTTGTTTCATGATGATTTTTTGGAGGATGAAACCACAGGTTCGGGTTGTGTGGAAGAGACTACGAGTGATGATCTGGAAACTTTTCATTATAAATCTATTCATAAAGAAAAATTGGTTAAACTTTCCTCTATTACTTTTGATAGTTCGAAAACCTATTTTTTAGATTTGAAATTTTACGATTCATGCCAAGAAATACTAGTGGACATTAATACATTTAAACAAAAACTTGATCTTTTGGCTAAGTCAAATTTGATATTGATTCTTCCTACAAAGGATTTGTATCCCTATTTTTCCTTAGACTACAATTGTGTGCTTTCTAGTGATAATATCGAATTAATTCGTCAAGAGTTTAATACTAATGATTGGTATGGTGTATCAATACGAAATTCAAAAATCAGTGCTGAAGTGGTTCAAGAATTCGTTTCAAATGGCAACAGAGTTTATTTGTATGATATTCGTTCACCAAAGGGTACATTAAATGCCATTAAAAAGAATCCAACGGGAATAATTACGGACGATATATTTGCCGCTCAATCAATTTGCAATTAAAAAAGGTCTTGTTTGAACAAGACCTTTAATGAGTGGAGAGTGAGGTTTTATTTTTAATGAACCCATTTTTGGGAGACTTTGCAACTGCGAATGCCATCATGCTGAGCATGCTTTGTCTTTATCCATTTTCCAAAATAGAAGCAAGCTTCCTTTTGTTCCATGAAAAAAGCCAAGCACTTTGTGCATGGCTTTCTTGATGCGGAGAGTGAGGGTGTAGAACCTATGCTCTCTATTGCTTGCCCCATAAGGGATTTATTTTTAAAAGTCGCAAACGCCCCGAATGACGCACCTGATAAAACATAACAAAATAGGTCAATTCGTGTCAAAACAAATGTACGAATTTATAGGCTTGTTTACTCCATTTGGTGTTCATTTTTTGGTATGCTCTACCCTGTTTTTTATTTCAAATTTGTCCTAATTTGTGAGCTGTCAAATCCCATGTATTGACAAAATTCTTCTATGGTCAATGGTTGGTGATGGGCTTTGTTGAAGTTGGCTTTTATCTTCTTAAGTAGGTTCCTGGAATAGCGCTCACTTCTCCCGGTTACGATCATGATGTCTTTTGGATATATGACTACTCGTTGCATGCTTTAATTCGTTTTATGCTGTTTTGCTTTTCACGATACTCTATCCTGCCTTAATTCATATAGTATCTTGCTTTCATCTTGAGGATGAAGCGACTATGAAGTGAAATAAGCTTTATTGATTTACCGTGGTTTTACAAATGTAAGGTGTTTTAGTTGAACAACTTTGGCATACTTCGGCATATTTAGTAACAATGGGTTTTGAACGGCTGTGGTTCTAAGATTGGATGAGTTTTGGGCTGTACTTTTGGTTCATCTGATTTCAACTCGCGAGGAAAAAAGGATGTCGGTTGAGAGGGTCTCAGCTGTGAATTATTAACCAAAATACACTTTAAAATGGCAAAGCAAATTGGCATTATTAAGTTGAAAGGCACCATCGGGGATTTGTCTTTCTACAAAACGAAGGACGGTCACTTGGCGCGTGAAAAAGGTGGCGTGGATGCGGAACGAATTAAAAACGATCCTGCGTTTGAGCGTACGCGAGAAAATGGAGCTGAGTTCGGAAGTGCTGCAAAATCAGGGAAACTGGTGCGTGATGCGTTTCGAACGTTGATGATGCGTTCTTCGGATGGAAGGGTGACGGCTCGTTTGACGAAGCTGATGTCTGACATTCGCGCATTGGACACGACGAGTGCTCGTGGAGAGCGAAACGTGGCGGTTGCAATTGTGGATCCTGCTGCAAAGGATTTGTTGAAGGGTTTCAACTTTAACAACCGAGCAATTCTTGGAGCTGTGTTGTACCGACCGTATTCTGTGAACACAGGTGCGGGTGAAATCTCAATTCAAGGGCTTGTTCCGAATCTACATGTGGCGTATCCTTCGGGAGCAACGCATATGGCTTTCTCGGGTGCCTGGGCAAAAGTTGATTTTGCAACGGACACGTACAGTGTGGAATTGACGAACACGGAAAACCTAGTGATCGATGCAACGCAAACGGACTTGTTGTTGGCAGCAGGAACTGCACCAACGGGAACAGGAACCGATGTGTTTTTATTGATGGTGGAATTTTTCCAAGAAGTGAATGGCGTTCAGTATTCGATGAATAACGGAGCATACAACGCCCTTTCTATCGTGGATGTAGCGTAATCTTTTTAGACTATGGGACTGAAAAAACGATGGGATGAACTTTCTTCAATGGGGGAACGCATCCAACAAGAAACACCGCCTTTCTTCAAAAAACTGCGTGCGATTGGTTTAGTGGTAGCGGCTATCGGAACATCCATTGTGATGGCACCAGTGGCATTACCGGCACTGCTTACAACGATTGGGGGTTACCTCATCGTGGGTGGTTCGGTGCTTACTGCAATCAGTCAAGCGACAGTTGAAGCAGGGGAATGAACAGAAGTATTAACCTTTAAAATTCAGAAAAATGGATACTGGAATTTTGGAAAATGGCTGCACGAACAGCGACTTTTTGTTAAACGTAAAAACCAAGAAAAACATTCGTTTCAAAGCAGGAGCTGACGTAAGCTCAAGCGTGAACATCATGGATGTGAGCTTGGATGAGGACGTGACAGAAACGCACGAGTTCTTAGGCATCAGCATTCGATTGGGTTCAAAGAACTGCCCGAAAGTTGATCCTGCGATAGCTAGTAATTAATATCCATTGAAAGAACACTATGTCACACGCACACGACCATACCACCGCTTGGGGAACACTATCGGGAACTGTATTGACAGTTGTAGCGACGATTGATTCCATGGATATCATTAAAACCGTGGTTCTGGCCATCATAGGTGCCAGCGTGAGTTTTTGTGTGAGCTTGTTTTGGAAATGGGTTTGGCGGTTCCTTCGAGAGCCTCAGGAACCAAAAGAGAAATGATTTATTGTAAAATGTTTGAATGCTCTCGGGAAACCGGGGGCATTTTTTAAATCTTAGAAAAAATGGAAAAAGTAATTGATGGTGGTTGCACTAATTCTGACTTTGAATTGAACGTGAAAAAGAAATCTGTTCGATTTAAGGCAGGTGCTGAACTGAGTTCGAGCGTGAATAAAATGGATGTGGATTTGTTGGAAGATTTCACTGACACGCACGAAATTTTGGGAATCAGTATTGTGATGCGCTCGGAGAAGTGTAAACAGAAAGCAGATGTTTAACCGCCCTGGGCGAAGAGCCCAAGGCAAAAAAAGAAAGTCATGAAAAAAGTAATTGACGAAGGATGTACTCATTCGGATTTTGTGTTGAATGTGAAAAAGAATACCATTCGGTTTAAGGCAGGTTCGGAGTTAAGTTCGAGTGTTAATAGAATGGATGTGGATTTGGTGGAGGATATTACAGACACACACGAAACAATGGGAATCAGTATTGTGATGCGCTCGGAGAAGTGCATACAGAAAGTTGAAGTTTAATCAGCCCTGGGCGATGAGCCCAAGGCAAAAAAAGTAAATTATGGAAAATCTAAAAGAAGGAGATTGCACAAGCTCCGATTTGATTTTGAATGTCAAAACCAAAAGAGATGTAACACGTTTTAATGCCGGTGCCGAGTTAAGCGGTAAGTTGAATAAAATGGATGTGACCGTTGATGAGGATATCACCGACGAAGCACAAGAATGGAAAATCACGCTGGTCCTGAAATCGGAACGATGTTCAAAGTAAGTATACTGAAAAGCAGAACGCCACCTCATCGGGTGGCGTTTTTTGTTATTTACAAAAGAATTATGGTATTTATTAGTTTGTTGAACGATTTTCAGCTACCAAGCAGTATTTTAAAACTATTGTTTAATTAATCACAAAACTGCCTTTTGAACACGAAACCCCGCCCTTTGGGTAGGTGCTGTTAGCAGATTTTATTATTTCTTTTCAAAGGCGTAAGGAGATTTTATAAAATCCATAATTGTCTGAGGAAATTTCTCTTGAATAAAGTCCATATAATTTATTGCAAATGGTAAAACACTGTCATTACTTATACCTTTATTGATGTTATTCCAAGTCGAAGGATAATATCGCGATATTGTTCCAAGAATGAACGAAGATGAGTACATTGTAGAAATATCATTTAATAAAAAGCCATTTTTAAATGGTGGAACTACACAAGGGTCGCCAATAACTTGAAATGCCGTAACCCATTGTTGACATAAGTTTGGGGTTTGATCAGAATTGAATTTCACAATGCAAGAAGCATTGCTATCTTCTATTATTTCAATATCCTTGAAGTATGTATCAGGGAAAATTTGGTCAAGCAGTCCATTGTCGTATATACCTTGTATTTTTAGCTCATACTTATCACCTTCAACTTTGAATTCATTCATAATTCGGGATGGAACTTCAATATCCAACCAAGCTTTTACAGATTGTCTAAGGTCAGGAAAACAAAAAGCAATTTCTTTAAAACTAAACTCAACTTCTGTTTCAGGAATGTCAAAACTAACTTGCCAATTTATTCCATTACTGCCTGCTCTGAAATAAGATTTGTTATTTGTAACTTTAATTAATTCGTTGAATGTTCCATTAGACGATTTCAATATTATGTCCTCTGTTTTACCAGATTTACTAATGTCCGACCAGTTTTTAATTTTTAGTCCGTGAGAAGGAGTGATATTGTTTTCTCTTGCGCCTTTGTCTAAAATCAATATTAGTCCACGACTTAAAGCAACAACACCATAATATTGAAGTAATGGTCTTACCGAAATGTCTGCTTTTTGGCTTGAAGAAAAATACTCTCTTCCCTGAATAAATGCAGAATTTATTTCAAGTGCTTTGCTTGAGTTTAAGTCGTAATTGTATTTTTTAGCAATAAATCTTTTAACAATGTCTTTGCTTTCAAATTCTTTCAAAAAATGCCAAATGTCGTTCATTTTGTAATTAGTCGTTTTTATAATTATTGCTAACTTGTTGCTAACCACCATAAATAGTTAATGGCATTAACTTCGAAGTTAAAAAAAATAAGCCATGAACAGAAGAGGCTGTCTCAAAATACTGAGCAGCCTCTTTTTTGTTATCTGATCATTTGGTGACCGATTACAACTTTCAATTCTCTGATGGATTGAGTGAGTTTGGCGTATTCTTTTTCCTTTTGTTGGAGGAGCTGCAAGGCCTGGATATTTTTACTGAATTGCTCCGGGAAATGGATAGCATATTTCTGCCCCTGGTGGATGAGGTTGGAAAGTTCCTTTTTGCGAATAAAGGGAATAACCGAACCACACAAAACTTGGTGAAACCTGCGACCTTGCCAAAGGGCAAAGAGGATCCAGTACAAGTTTTCTTTTTCCTGTTCTGACTGGCAAATACAAATGAAGCAATTCGGGCAGGGTTCGGAAAGTGGTTTTCCGCTGTTGAGTCCTTTACATAGGATGAAGAAATGAGGTTGGGTAATTTGTTGTTCCGAGCGAAATGATTTGAGTTTAAAATTGAACATAATTTGGGGTTAAAAATTATGCTCTGGTTATCAGCGCTTCGCGCACACTAATAATTCCAAAAGAAAAAAAGGAAAAAAAAGAAAGTGCCCGACAAGGGCTACGGAATGAGGAAATGCAAGGTTTTTGGTAAAAAAATACTATCAGCCGCGGCTGATGGAGATTATTTTATCAAAACCCGCAGGGCTAGACCTTGAATGAACGAATGGAGCGCCCTACATTTGCATTTATTTTTTATTCTTGTTTCTATAAAGGGATGATATTAAAGATTAACGGTTTGCAGATTTGCGATGGGCGGGATGTTTACAACTAACTTTTATGCGGAGTATTAAACCCCGCATATTGCAAATGTGCTGTTACTGGCTGGGCTTTCACTTATTCTTTGCTCTTTCGGAAAGCAGTTTTGATGTCGGTATTTGCAGCTTTTGTTCGATTTTCTGTAAGTCTTTAAATTCAATATTGTGTAGTCTGCAATGTTCAACTATTTTAAACTTCATAAGATTCTGTGCTGTTTTAGAAAAGTCAGCGTCTCTAAGTCTTGCATCAATTTCGTCAAGTCTTAAGTTCTTTCCATACCACATTCTAATCCCATGATTGATGATGAATGCAGATGGAGTTTTTAATTTTTCACTTACTGCTTGTGAAATATTAAGAAGATTACTCGACCCAAGGGAGTGTATTGCTTTAGTAGTAAAGCCATGCAACACACCAAAGTTTAAATTCCAGTATATTTTTCTAACAAGCTTCTCAATCTTGTCAATGCTTAACTCTTTATTTTCTTCTTCCTTTTCTTCAATTGCTTTATTGATTCTTTCTGTCAAGAAATCAATAAATTCTTGTTCCGCCTTTTCCTCACGAATAAGGTGTATGAAGGATTTTATTATACGCAGGTGAACTTTCATTCCTTGATCGTATATGTATTCAAGCCTTTGTTTGTCTAAAGAACCTGACCTATTCTTAATAATCATCCCCATGACTTCGACAGTTTTAATGCTTAGTCTGAGATTCGTTACTAATTCGTTTGATGCTTCATCTAAGTTATTATCTACATTTTCATTCGCATCTTTACGAACTTCCTCTTGCCTTGACTTTTCTTCAAGCATCTTTTTTCTTTCTTCAACCGAATTATGCCCGAAAGATGGTAATATAGCTTTTACAATTTCGTCCTCATGATTGTCAAAAAATGAAAGCTCTTCTGTGTCAAGAGTTGCAGGTAAATATTTCTCAAATAGAATTTCAGCATTTAGTAGCAATTCGTCAAGAAGATAATTGGACTTTGTATGATGGGCTATGAAAACCGTGATGTAAGCGTTTTCGTCCTTGTGAAGATTTGACAATATCTTATTGATTGTTTCTTTATTAGATTCAAGATGATCAGATAAATACTTGGCAACAAAGAAGTAGTAAATGTATGAGTAACAGAAATTGAACTGATTTAAACTATCAAACTTGCAGATGTTTACTTTTGAAAGTGTTTGAACAATATCTGTAATTGATATAGGTAAATTAAATTTGGCCTTGTAATCATCAAGGAATTTTTGAAAGTCTTCATTAGATAAGCTATTGCCGTTGCTCTCATATATGAAGTACGCTAACTCCGTTAAGAAGTTGGTATAAATATCTATTTGGTCATTTTTCACTCCTTGCTTTCTTAAATACAAGTAGATTAGAGCCTGATAGCAATGACCTTGAGAAGTAATCTCAGAGTCTAATGGCTTTTGTGTGTCCTGTGCGGCAAGCAATGATAAAATGAAGAAAGGATAAGAAGGCATTATGCCATTTCCGAAAATTATTCCAAGTGAATTTTCAATCAATTCGGTTTTTTCGTCAATACTTTGTTGTAAATGGTTTTTGTTGATTTGAATTTGACTATCCTCTTTAATTTGAATCCACCGCTTAATTAAGTCATTTCTCTCAACGGGCGAAAACTCTCTAATTTTAAACTTGTTGTAGTCTTTTATCCGATTCTGATTTTTTATGTTCAATCCAAAAATGTCGTCCACTATCAAAACTTGTTTAGGGAAATCATCGAACTGTTCAATGAATTTTTCTTGATGTTTTGCGGAATGAAAATTATCTAAAATTGGGACAATTCTTTTTGTGTCAAAGTCAGAATAGTTTGCTCCTTGATACTGCTCTGAAAAGGCTTTTTCTAATTTGTTAGTAGGCTTACCCAAATACTTATTTTCATCTTCTAAGTAAACGGGGACGTAGTTTAGGCTTCTGTAAATCTGAAAAATAATTTTACATAGGGTTGTTTTACCTGCTTGGTTTTCACCTGCTATAATCAGCTTGTTGAAAGATAAAATGTCATGCTTTAAATTTTCGGCATCGTATTTATGCGATGCTTCTTCAACATCGTAAGACTTCAATTTTGGAAATACAAAGATGTCATTCAGATTTAAAGTTTCTTTATTGTGATGAGATTTTGTAAGAATGTCAGCACTATTTAGAAAATTATTGAACTCCTCAGTCAATTTTAAGTTTTTAATTTTGGCTACAGTTTGACAGGCTTTTGTTATCCAATTGATAGCGTCAAGGCAACCTTCATTTTGGTCATTGAAAGATGTAATAGGCTTACCATCTGTTGGCGAAGCTAACAGATGATTTAATTCTGTGTGCATCGACCAAGCACATGGACTAATAATTACTGGAATTACTTTATTACCTTTTCTATTTCTGAGTGCCAGTGCTACATCCTTTTCTTGAAGGCACGCTTTTGAGGCAAGGAAGGAATCTGAAATCATCAAACAAATGATGTCGGCATTGTCCAGGTTGTTGTCAATGTCATTTTGAAATTCCTCGCCGGTTTCAATTTTCCTATCATACCATTCTGAAATTAGTCCGCTGTTTTTAAGTGGAGCAATATGATTGATGAATTTTGAAACTAATGTCTCGTCTCTGTGTGAGTAGCTTATGAAAAGTTTTAGCATTGTATTTATTTTCTCGTTGTTTAAATGTCTGTTTGTTCAAGGTTAGCACTGTCGCCCAAGCATTGCCGGTAACTTAATTATATGCGCAAGAAACTTTCGCTAATTCCCCCAAAAACAATATTATTGGCGAAAGTTTTTTTTAGTTAACACACTAAATTACCAATAAAAAGCAAGTGAGTATTTTGTAACAAATAGCCAAAATGATATAAATGAGAATACTAAAAATGATGTATGACTTATTGGGTATAGGATTTGGGGTGTTTTGTGTGTTTTTGAAATGTTGAAAAAATAGTATAAGTACTATACTATTTGGGGGTTTGTACTATATTTTGATTTAGTACATATACTATTTTTTTTGATGTTTTGGAGGGAAATAATCGGAGAAAAGCTAGAATTCGTTTGTTGTCTTTCTAAAGAAAAGAGGAATAATCTAATTCAATTAGTTGTATTTGAACTTTGAATAAGTGTTTTTTTAATTGTCTTTTGTTCAATTTTTTAAAAAATAGGTTGGTGCATGCATTTCTTTAATATAAAATATAGCATCTGCAAACTCAAATGGTACCATAATAGTTTCATTCCTACCAATTTTGACATGAGTTATTTTCTGTTTATCTATAAATTCCTTATTCTTTCTCAATGAAAATAAGGCAAAATTTCCCTTATACATTTTATGTATGTAATACTCAATGCTACTTTCTGTTGATTTTTTTATTTTGAAAGATAACATGCCCTTGTCTCTGTTGCCGAACTTTCCGCTAAATGCAGTAAATATAATTGCATAATATTGTTCTTTGAAATGGGATTTGAGATAATTTCCCATAGGTTTATTGTTAGAATTATTATTTTGAGGCTCAAACATGAGATGTCCTGATGCTGCCCACACTATTATTTTCTTATCCGGATTTGATTCCATATACCACTTTAAATTTTCATACATCATTGAGTCGCGTATGGCGCCTAATGGTTGAAAATACATACGGGTATAATCACTAATTATATTTAAACAGATTTGTTTCCAATTGTTATAATAGGGTTTTCGATTTAGTTGGTGCTCGTCAATCAAGTGAATTATTTTTCTGAGCTTGCCACTAAAATAAGTTGTGTCTTGAATACTAAAATTTTGTTTAAAATTGGAAGTTCTTATGACTTCTTCTAGTATGCTGTAAAACCGATCGCTTTCAATTATTTCTGACGAATAGAATTTCAAAGAATCAAACAAGTTGGAAAAGTCAGATTTTAAGTACTTTTTTGAATTTCCTAAAAATTGATTGTCAATTCCTATAAATTCTAGTGATTTCTCTGTTTTTATTGAGTTTTGAGTAATATAATCGTATAAATCCTTTACCTCATGACATTTCCACACCCCAAAAAGTCCGTCAAAAAATAGTTTTTGAGAAGATCTTCCTGATTTCAATGAATCATTCGTGACTTTGCAATCGTAAAGACCAGATTCAAAGGCAATAACATCAAAATTCAGGCTGTCATGTAAATATTTAATCAAAGCCACCTTCGTTTTAAAAGTAGTTCCCATGTAGTGATTCCCTTCTCCTAAAGAAACAATTCGTACTCCGTTCAATTCTTCTTTAAGGGAACTTAGATTGTTGAAAATTCCAGTTTCAATCTCTAAATCATCAAGTTTTAAGAATTCTTGCGAATACAAGCAATTAATCATACAAAAGAATGAAAATATTAATTGCTTCATGATTTTAAAATATAGTTTTTGGGTCTTTTACTTAAGTTGAGAATAATCCTATTGGTTCTTGCCTCAAGAAGTATCTGACAACTAAGACAAATTTACACTAAAAACTAAATTCTTAAAAATGAGCAGAATAAACTACCCACCAAAACGCTCCCGATGGAGGTGGAGACACCACTGCCAAAGATTGAACTTTCTGCGACTTAGCGTAATTAACTTTTTTTGGAGCAAAAACTGTCAATACACCACAAAAGTTGATGCGAGGTAGAATGCTCAATTAACCACGTCACCCGCCATTGATCCAAGCGCTGTTAGCACCAGTTGTTATTTGAGTCCTAGCAATTTAAGAAGTCGTTGCCATAAACTTAATTTATTAATTATTACAGTCTGTTCCGTTGGAGTTTGCACTTGTTGTTTTATTATAGGTTTTGGATTGTCATTTTGAAAACGTGTTGAGATATTTTGTATCCTGTCTTCGGTAATACTTGATGGCATTGTTTCTTGGTCGTGTGCCATTTCCATTGGCATTTCAATTTGCCCGTTTGAAAGTCTAACTGTGAATGAAAATCGCTCGTTGATAAAATGCTCAATATAATTTCCGATTTCGGTATCATATTTTCTAGCTCGGGTAATTATTCCACGAACACCACTACTATATTTGTCTGTCTTTGTCATTAACTATGTAGGATTTGTTTTTTAACTTGAAAAATAAAAATGCTGCTGGAATCAGGAAGATATTCAACTGATTCGAGAAGTAAATTTCCTGTTCCGTTATTGTTTATGTTTTCCAACACTGCGTCTGGAGGCAGACCTAAAGCATCTCTTGCGATTTTTTTTGCGGTCTCCATTCCGTTAAAATTATTATTGAATGATTTTTTATCGTGTCGTGTTGTATCTTGATTCCAAGCAACTTGTTTGCTCTTTGTGTTTATATGTTTTCGTCTTGCAATATGAACGTGTAATTGTTCAAAATCAAACTTCGGAGTATCGAGTCTTTTCCAATAGTCTTTTACGTCAGATGGAACCCATTGACCTTCTGTCAAAAGGTCCAATTTGCTCTTTTCAGATTTATCGAAAAGAACGATTATATGGAATGGATTTGTAAATTCTTCAAATGTTTCAATCATAATTTCTCGTATTAATTTCCTTAATTGTTCTTTGTCCATAATGGAATCATTTTAATTGTTTGTAGTTTTTATTTTTCGGGTCGTGGCATTAATGGAAATAGTCCAGTAGCAAATGTCGCACAAGTGTATGCGATGCCATTGAATTCATTTATATCTAAAGATATTTTGTCACCCAAATTAAATACTTTTTCGTTCTTGATTGTCTCGTAGGATAAGTTGTCTACTGTTACCCCATCTTTTCTAAAAGCATAAGTGATTTCGGTTTGTTGTCCGCCTTTTGCTGTCGAGAATTTTAACGAAATCCATTTTAATCGCAAGTCGCCAGTTGGAGAATTTTTAATGTCTTTGTTTAAAACTGTACCGTGTCGGTGAACAAGGCAATTTCGTATTTGATTAATTGATAAAAGTTCCTCTTTAAAAGGGAGATACTTATTAAGTAGAGCCTCAATTTTTTCTATAAATTCAGGGAAATGAAATTTTTCTATATCTATTTCTATTTTTTGAAATTCTTTTTCAAAGTCCTCTCGTGACCTTGTCCTTGCTGGTTCTTGGGAAAGAGTGTAAATTTTTAAATACTTATATGTTTCTTTGAAACTCTTTGTCAAGCCAGTAATAAAGTCTTCAATTGCTTTTGTCAATGTCCAGTTGAGAGTAATCTGTTTTTGTTCTTCAATTGTTGGGCTTGGTTTGTTGTCCGTAATTTTTACTGGAAAACTGTCAGTCGGCAATGGTTGGTGAATTTCAAGAACTGATTTGTCTATGGAATAATAAATATGAGTAAGGCAGTCGGTTGTTTCTTTAAGATGCAATAAAAATTTGTTCGTTACTTCCGCAAGTTCAAATTTGATTTCTATTTTTTCGTTTTCCATTGTCTGTCTGTCTTTTTACAATTGGTTCTAACGGTTTGCAGCTGCCCGAAGGGCGGGATATTTACCACAAAACTTAATTTGAAAAACGAGTGATTGATTAAGCACAAAACTGTCTTTGGAACACAAAAACCCGCCTTTTGGGTAGGTGCTGTTAT